>VFQN01003132.1_pt1 | contig 24273 bp, 49 predicted proteins | sample 3512371 | NCBI WGS metagenome assembly VFQN01 (sample SAMN10412370, study PRJNA504923) | tailings metagenome | isolation source: Replicate 2 from Balatoc abandoned mine | place: Philippines: Itogon, Benguet | collected 2017-08-28 | reverse complement strand
AGGGGGGATAGGGGGGGGAAGCCGGGTGGAACGGGGGGGCGGCAGTGTGGCGGTGGGGGTCAAGTACCGGGGGGAAGGCGGGGGGGGGGGGGGCCGGGGGGGGGGTGCAGCTTGGGGTGCACGGTTCACAATGGAAGGGCGTGGATGGGCATCACGTTGGACCTGGTGCCAGCCATGGGTACGTGCATGGGTGGCCTGGGCTGGCGCCGGGGGGTATTTGGCGTGCCGATGAGGATGTCGGCCGGCGGATGTAGCAGCGCCCAGTCCCACAGCAGCCGAGCACGGCGGCACGAAGCTGCGTCCGAATGCAGGCGGATATTCTGCAGTTGTCTGCATGCGATCCACCCGCGTCCGCCGTGACCCCAATGCCTCCCGCTTCCCTCCTCTTTCCAGGCATGCTGGCCGCGCGGCTGGGCATGCTGCGGCGCGAGATCATGAAGTGGACCGACAAGCGCGTGGGCCGCATGAACGAGCTTATCAACGGAATCCAGGTGCGGCAACCGTGTGCTTAGACCGAATGCATGCCTTGCCTACGCCTTGGTAGGGGCAGGGGGCAGGGCGGCGCCTGGAGGCAGTCAGGTCACTGGTAATATCCTTGCCTGGAAAGTCAGGTCGGGCAGAGCCCGGCTGGCCTTTCTGTCGAATAATCCGACCTTCCAAGAGGGTGGACCAAGAGACCATATCATGCTTTGAAAAGCTGACCTCTTGATCTACCTGTTCCGGCCCCCAGATGGTCAAGTTCTACGCGTGGGAGCCCGCGTTCCGCAGCGCGGTGATGGACAACCGCCAGCAGGAGGCAAACATCCTCCGGCGCCTGGCGTTCTGGCAGGTGCGGCAGAGGGCAGTGCAAACTGTCCCGTTGCAGGTGCCCTCCTGTCGAGGGTCCCCAGCGGGTGGCTTCGAGGGCCGTCCTGCGGGTGGGGGCGGGGCTGCGCCTACCCTTGGGCGAGGGAGGTGCGTGCGCAGTGCGGACAGCGATCCTCCATGCCCCACACCCACATCCATATCCCCTGGACTCGCACCCACATCTCCTTGTCCTTTCCACGCGCAAGGGACGTTCGGCCTGCTGCTTGTCAAAGGCCCGATGGCTGTGCCTTGAGGGTCTGCCGAGCTGAGCCTAGCTGGTAATCCACACACCGCGATGTTGTCGCTCCTGCCTTCCCCCGCACAGGGCATCTTCGGCCTGCTGCTGTTCTACGGACCCGTGGCGGTGGCGCTCTTCACCTTCGGCTCCTTCGCCATCGCCGGCCAGACCCTCACGCCCGCCAAGGCCTACACCGCGCTGGCGCTCTTCTCGCTGCTGCGCTTCCCCATGTCCTTCCTGCCCATGCTTGTCACCATGATCGTCAACGCGCTGGTGGCCATCAAGCGCATCCAGGGCTTCCTCATCCGCGACGAGGCGTCGCTGGAGAAGGTGCGTGTTCGCGTGTGTTAAGGTTTTGGGTGAGCAAATGCCTTCGGTACCGTGAAACCGGCTCCGTGTGACGGTGTGACGGGTTACCCGTTTGCTCTTGCTAGCACACATGGGGTTATTCGTGGCTCTGGCCCTATTCCGGCGCTTTGTTTGGTATACCACGTAACACACTCTCCACCTGCTCCTGCTGCCCGCCCCTCCTGCGCAGTGGGACCAGGACAAGACGCCTGTGGGCGCCGTGGCCATCCGGGACGGCAGCTTCACGTGGGACACCACCGCGGAGAAGGCCACGCTGCAGGACATCAACCTGGACGCACGGCCAGGTGGGCGGCGGGTGCGAAGCGGTTTCTTTAAATCTCGGAATGGCTAAACAGAACGTGTGGAACGCGACCTTGATGGGCACGTGTGTTTGAGGACGGGGCAGCTGGCGACAGGTCAGTTTGCAGCGGGGCCCCGAGTGTAGCAAGTGAACGAACAGAACCCGCAGTTTGGCGAAGGACATGAGCAGGTTTGCGCGCTCAAAAACCTTCGGTGTTGCTGCTTGGCTGCCCTCACCCACATGCCGCTGCTGCTGCTGCCGTCATCAAACCTTGCAGGTTCCCTGACCATGATTGTGGGCGGCGTGGGCAGCGGCAAGAGCTCTGTGCTCAACGCGCTCATTGGCCACATCACGCGCAAGGGGGGCGAGGTGGAGGTGGGCGGCCGCATCGCCTACGTGGCGCAGAGCGCGTGGATCATGAACGACACGCTGCAGGTGGGCATGCACAAATCGCTCCTTTGCATCGCTGCTGCTTGGCAAGCTGTGCTAGGTTTGACATGACAGGAAAGCCACGTGTCTTAATTAATTGCCAAGATGGGGTTTTGAGGGCCGACGGCGCCGGCAGATACAGGTGATCGCCTCCGGCTCACAGGACCCCATGGTATCGTACAGGGGTTGAAGCAGCCCCATTGCTTGCCATCCTGCAGCCTCAGCACCCCTGCATCCTGCTGCCCATGCGTGCCTCCCTCTGCCTCTACCTACCCAATATGCTGCTCCTCCTACCCGCAGGAGAACGTGCTGCTGGGCGCTCCCTTGGACCCCGAGCGCTACCGCACCGCGCTGGAGGCCGCCCAGCTTGGCCCCGACCTGGCCATCCTGCCCAACGGGGACCTCACCGAAATCGGCGACAGGGGCATCACGCTGTCGGGCGGCCAGAAGCAGCGCGTGTCCATCGCGCGTGCGGTGTACGCCGACGCTGACGTGTACCTGTTGGACGACCCGCTGTCCGCTGTGGACTCGCACGTGGGCCGGGCGCTGTTTGAGCAGGTGAGGAGATATGCTGTGAACCACGTTCTTTTTCTTGCACTCTGTTACAGACGATTGCGGTGACAGGTCAGAGACGTATAGGGCGACAGACAGCCGCGGCTGGGGTGTCGTCGTGGGTTTTGGGCAGGCGTGTGGTCACAAGTGTGAGTGCGGGTGCACGCAGGCAGGCACGGACAGTGGGCCTGTGTCGGCATTAACTTCCTGCTGCCACGTAGCACACAGCTGCTTGCCGTCTCACCAGGCCTTCCGTTTACTCCGGCTCCTCCTCACCACTTACTCGGCTAACTCCCAATCAAACGCACACCGTAGGCCATCCGCGGCGTGCTGCGCGGCAAGACCATCGTGCTGGTGACCAACGCGCTGCAGTACCTGCCGCACGCCGACACCATCCTGTGGATGGAGGGCGGCCAGGTCCGCGCGCAGGGCAGCTATAACCAGCTGCTGGAGGCGGGTGGGTGTGGGGTAGTTGGGTGTTAGGAGGAGACTTGGGCGTGTGTGTTAGCGAACACGTTCAAGATGGCTACAACCAGCTGCTGGAGGCGGGTGGGTGGTCGGGAGGCGGGGCATGTGTGTTAGTAGTGTGTCTCAAGAGTGGTGCACCTGTGCGAGGAACGTGAGCAGGGCTGTTGGGCTGCACGTAATCGCAGCTTGATCATGAGTGCTCCCGCAAGGGGTTACATCTTGAATCTCTGAGCCAATGGCAAACTGTTATCACGCCCCTCGCCGGCAGGCCTCAACATTGCCGAGCTGTGCCACGACGAGGCGGAGGACGCGGAGGAGGCGGCCAAGGGAGACCCCTCTGCCGCCAAGGGAGACCCCAAGCCCGCCAGCAAGCGCGACAGCACGGAGCAGGGCAAGGACCAGCAGACCGACGCCGCCAAACCGCCTGCGACCGCAACTGCCGCCAACGGCCAGCACCATAAGGGCGTGTCGGCGGGCGCGGGCGCGGGGTCTGTCACGTCGGCGTCGGGCGGAGGCAAGGGCGGTGGTGATGTGCAGCCGCTGCCGGCGTTCATTGCGCAGGGCAAGCTGACCATGACGCGTCAGGCGGCGGACGCCAACCGCAACCTGACGGGCATCGAGACGCGCGAGGCGGGCGCCATCAGCGGCTCTGTCATCAACGCCTACTTCAAGGTGGGTTTACGAATGATTGCTTACTGGGTATTACTATATTGTGTACTATGTATATTGGGTATTGGGTGGACGTATTATTGGTTAACAGCAGTTGACAGTGTAGAGCAAGTCGAAGTAGCGGGGTTTGCGGAACTTACGGTACGAGAAAGGAGCTCCTTGGCACAGCAAAGCTCCGCATGCGGGACTCGTGTTGCCAACTGAACGCGGAATGTTAAAAATGTACGTCCACCTGCAGGCCGGCGGCGGCTGGATCTACTTCTTCCCCCTGGTGGCGCTTTTCGCAGCGGAGCAGGTAGGCCCCGGGGTTGGCGGAGTACGGTAGAGCATGCACTCCGCGGCGTCGGATGTGTACCAAGTATATTGGCGGGGCGTTTTAGAGCAGGACCATTCACAGCTGGCATCGGCTTCTCGTATCCTGCCATTTGCAACACTATGTTGCGGTTTGCAAGTATCTGTGATCCTGGCAAACTGCCCTGTACCAACCTGCCATGTCCTCCAGTGCGCGCGCGTGTGCACCGACAGTTGTGCGGGCGATTTCGGTGACCTCCCCTGCGCATGTGCTATCCAACATGTGATTCCATGCGTTGGAAGCACTTATCCATCCACCTTCAACATGCCTTTGCTAAATCCTCCAGGGCGCGCGCGTGTACACCGACACGTGGGTGGGCAACTGGTTCGGCGACAAGTACGACCGTACGACAGCCTTCTACCTGGGCATCTACTTCATGCTGGGCGTGGTGTACGGGCTGCTGACGCTGGTGCGCTCCACCACCTTCCTGTTCTTCTGCGTGCGCGCCTCCCTGCACATCCACAACACGCTGCTGGACCACATCCTGGCGCTGCCCAAGTCCTTCTTCGACACCAACCCCTCGGGTGGGTGCGCTGTACTGGGTAGGGGTGGCGCACGGCATGAAGGGACCTGAGACGTGTGTGGCTAGATCCATGTGCGTGCTGGTACTGGTGGGGAAATGGGAACCAACCCCTCGGGTGGGTTGCGGTGGTTGCGACGGGCTGCGAAGTCGTGTTGTCTTACGGGGCTAGCCCCTTGCCTTGTATGCTGTACAAGCGAGGGGTGCCGATCGGGCTGCTGCGGAGGGCTTGGTGTACGTTTTGGTGCAGCGGAAGTGGGAGAGCCGAAGCGCATCCTTAGCGGTGCACCCAGTAGCGATGCAATTCCACATGCGTTCGGTTCCGCTGCCCTTGACGTCATAAGTCCGCGTGTTCGAGCACTTGTCTTTCACACAAAGCGCCTTCATCTGAGCAGTTTGCATCCTTTGGCAACACCTGCGGCACCGAGCCCCCTGCTGTCCCCAACTCTGTCCTCGCTCCTTTTTCCCTTTGCAGGCCGCATCCTGAACCGCTTTTCCCGCGACACAACAAAATGCGCTCCGTTACCACCACCCCTGCTTACCCCCCTCGCCGCCCTCGCTCCCTTCCTCCCTCCCTGCTGCAGGCCGCATCCTGAACCGCTTCTCCCGGGACACGGACATCATGGACACCACGCTGTCCGCCTCGCTCATCCAGTTCGCGGGCAGCGTGTCCACCTACATCGCCATCCTGGTGGTCATCACCATTGCCACCAAGTGGTTCGGCATCGCGCTGGTGCCCCTCACCGTCATCTACTTCTCCATCCAGAGGTGGGGTGCGCGCGAAGCGCGAGGAAGCGTGGTGTCCAAGGGGCCAGTATAGCCTGTGCGGGGCTGAGGGCTTCACTGCTGCTCTGCAGGTTTGCGCGCCGGCACCGGACGACTGCGCCGTCACACACATTTTTGCAGGAGATGACGCAAGTTTCAGTAGCCTGCCTTTTTTGCTTGAAGTGCCTTCAAACCATGGCTCCCCCCTTCCCTCCCACCTCCCCCCAGGTACTACATCCCCTCGGCCCGCGAGCTGCAGCGCATCGAGTCCATCTCGCGCTCGCCCATCTACAGGTGCGTGCCTAAGCTTGCGCCTGCGACAGTTTGCGCCTGCTGCACATGCGGCTAGCAGTTGGGCACTTGTAAGGTCCTATGACTTGCGGCCTGCCCGCTCCTGGCACCCTCTCATCCTTCTCCACCGCATGCGGACAGTACTTGCGCGCTTGTAGGGGGCCTGGCGACGCTCCGCCTGTCGACCCCTGGCAAACCTCACCCCGTCCTACCATGCTCATCACCATCCACCATTAGTCCTTAACACACATGCACACCCAAAACACTGGCCCCACCCACACCCACACTCGCAGCCGCTTCGCCGAGGCGCTGGCCGGCGTGTCCACCATCCGCGCCTACCGCCTGGAGGGGCACTTCGTGGGAGTCAGCGACGGCCTCATGGAGCGCAACGCACACGCCTTCGTGACGCAGAAGCTGGCGGCGGGCTGGCTGGCCATGCGGCTGGACATCCTGGGGCTGGGCGTGCTCACGCTGGCAGGTAAGCTAGGGGTAAGACTGCATGCTGCTGCCAGTGAATGTGGCCTTGCTCGGTACACCTCGACACCCTGGGGCGGGTGTTCGTGTACACCTCGGTACTCAGCGTTCGGTCCTGCTGATGAACGGGTGTGTGTAGCCGTGATCATGATCATGAGTTGACTCATTGCTCTGTTTTCTCCCCTACCTTCAGGCGCGCTGTGCATCCAGGGTGGCATCGACCCCGGCATGGCGGGCCTGGCGCTGACGTACGCGCTGGACCTCACGCGCTTCCTCAAGCACGGTACCAACATGGCATCAAAGAGTGAGGCGGACTTCAACTCCGTGGAGCGCATCGTGCAGGTACGGTAACACGGATGCACATAGTGTGGGGCGCGATCTGGTGAACAACTGTCCTGGATGCCCACAAGTGGTTGTGCAGGTGGGAACGTATTGTGTTATTATGCTGTGCGGGGTTCTGTACCATCACCCTCATACGGATGAGACTGAGACTCTTGTACCTAAGCGGAGGTGCGGATGTACTTGGGCGCGTGGGGTTTTGGGCAGGCATTGTTTGCGTGGGTGGGGGCCGGGAAGTGACCGGAGTACTAGTATGTGCGTAAACGCCTCGTCCTTGCGGTTGCTAATACACTGCTGCTAACCCACTCCCCCTGCAGTACCTGGAGCCCGAGACGGAGGCCGCCCCCGACACCTCCCCCGAGGTGGCCAAGACCATGCCCAAGGAGTGGCCCTCTGCGGGCGCCATCGAGGTGCAGGTGAGGCCCACGGGTCACCTTGCACAAGCATGCGTAGGCTGGAATGGCTGCGTTTGGTTGGTGCAGGGTACGGCTCATGGGTCGGCGTATATGGGCGCGTATGCTTCGCTCATGGTACGTTTCATGTCGGCATTATGCCCCGCCCCGCCGCCCCTTTAACACAGTGCCCCCTGCTGCCCTGCCCACCATCCCCAGGACCTGCACATGCGCTACCGGCCCAACATGCCCCTGGTGCTGTGCGGCATCAGCTTCAGGGTGGAGCCCGGACAGAAGGTGGGCCTGGCCATGTCCTGCGCTGCCCTGTCCTGCCCGTTGCTTACCTATGCTGTACCCGTACCCCTACCCGTACCCCTACCCCTTCCCCGCCTTTTTTTGTTGCAAATGACATGCACCCACGGCCCCAGCGTCAGTGAAGGCCCTCGTGTGGTGCGCCTTATCATGATGCACGCTTGCAAAGGAAACCCATCCACACCTGTTGCCGCTTCCCCTTCCCAACACCCTTTCATCGCTGCCCCCAGATCGGCCTGGTGGGCCGCACCGGCAGCGGCAAGTCCTCCCTGCTGCTGGCGCTGTTCCGCATGGTGGAGGCGGAGTCGGGCCGCATCCTCATCGACGGCGTGGACATTGCCACGCTGGGCGTGCGCCACCTGCGCTCCAAGATGAGCATCATCCCGCAGGACCCCTTCATGTTCAGCGGCAGCGTGAGGCACAACCTGGACCCCTTCCACACCGCCACCGACGACGAGCTGTGGAGGGTGGGTCATGCGGCACGTGTGTTAGCAAAGTGTTGTAGCGAGTGTGCACAGGGAGCGGTCACGGCGGTGTGCGACGCAGCTTCCACACAGCCACCGGCGACGAGCTGTGGAGGGTGGGTCATGGGCCACGTGTATTAGCGTGTCGGTGATGTGTGTTAGCGAGTGTGCACAGGGAGGGTCACTGTGGTGTGCGACGCAGCGTGGACCCCTTCCACACCGCCACCGACGACGAGTCGTGGAGGGCGGGCAAGGTGGCATGTGTATTAGCAGGCGTTATCTTGAAGCAGCGTGCATGGGGTGATCACGGTAGCATTCCGTAGCAAGCAATGCAGCTAGGGCTCTGCCAGACCGTGCAACCCCGGAGCTAACACCCTTCCGCCCCCCTCCCCCAGGCTCTGGACAGTGTGGGCCTGAGCCCCGCCATCAGCGCCCTGGATGAGAAGCTGGAGGCCAAGGTGGTGGACGGGGGGGCCAACTTCTCGCTGGGCCAGCGGCAGCTGTTCTGCCTGGCGCGCGCCATGCTGCGCAGGTGAGTCGGCACCCGGTGTCTGCGTACCTGGGTAATGGAGGGATTTACGAAGCAAGAAACAATCCGGCGTCTGCGTACTTGGGTGTGCAAAACAGGGGTGCACGCTGCACAGGGGTTTCGAGGGCGGGCGGGCGGGCAGGCAGGCAGGCAAGGGATACGCGCAGTGGGTACGCGACGCCCCATGGTTGGCGGGTCGTGGTGGGCAAGGGTGCGAGCGCCAGGTGCGACGTGTTACAGAGCTCTACGCTGCGCGGGGCCAACTTGCTGGAAGCCATGTTCTCTGCTGCAGCTGAGTTGCAGTACGTCCCACAGCCCCACGCCCGACTGTCTGTGTCCCCAGCCCCTGCTCCATATGTGGGCACCTGAAGGGCACACACACACAGGTACTGGCCAGGCCCCTATGACAGCCTGCCTGTGCCTAAAACCGACACGCACCCCTACCACCCTGACCCACACACCTCTAACCCACTCCTTTTCACCACACCTAACCCACAGGTCCCGCGTGCTGATGCTGGACGAGGCCACCGCCAGCGTTGACGTGGACACCGACAACCACATCCAGGGGGCGCTGCGGCAGCAGTTCGGGGACGTGACGTGCCTCACCATTGCGCACCGCCTCAACACCATCATGGACGCGGACAGGTGGGGCCGGGCTGAATGTATTGTGCACGTGAGTGCCTTCATCTCATTTCTACATGTTCTGGACGATTCTACATGTTCTGGACGATTACGGGTGGGGCTGGGTTACATGTATTGTGCCTTCATCTCATTCTACATGTTCTGGACGCGGACAGGTGGCGGCGGGGGCCTAGAACGTGTCCGGTGCCATGCCTGTGCCCGAAGCCGGTGTACACCACAATGAACTTCAGGGTCGGTCAGCTGCATGCAAGCTGGTGTGTATGCAGGCGGCTAGGACCGTCGACCAGCGCAATCCATGGCAGACGTGTAAGCACCACGGGAGCACTTAACGCGACGTGCCTGTAATGCTATGCTCAAAATTTTGCCTGTACTGCTATGCCTTAAAGTTTGCCCGACTCCTCTCCCCCTTCCAGGGTGATCGTGCTGGACGCTGGCCGTGTGGTGGAGGCGGACGAGCCCGTGCGGCTGCTGGATAGGCAGCAGGTGGGGCCTGGGTTCGGGGAACAGGGGGCACACTATCCCGTGAGTGCGTCACCTACAAGGCCCCCGCCCCCCCGCGCAGTGGTGGCAGCGTGGCACAGAGCAGTGGTGGAACCAGCTCTCTGCACACCACACCGCACGCACCCGAGGCGCTTAGCGCTTACCCAGCCTCTCCCTGCACAATCCCCCTTATCTCAACGCCGCAGTCCTGTCCAGCGTCTCCCGTTCCCCCATCCCATGCTGCTCCCCTCCCCGCTCCACCCCATACCCTCGCAGCCCATCGTCCGGGGCATGGTGGACCAGCCAAGCCCACATCCTTTCCCGCCTTTCGCCTTGCCCCTACTTACTACCTCCCGTTCCCCCGCCCCACTCTCCACCTCCGCAGTCCATCTTCAGGGGCATGGTGGACCAGACCGGCCGCTCCTCCGCGCGCTACCTCACCCAGCTGGCCCGCTCCGCCTCCCTGGCGCGCTCCGACAGCACCAGCACCGCCAGCGGCGGCGCCAAGGGCCCGCTGGGCCTGCCGTACGACAGGGTCAAGAGCGTGTTCGGAACCAACGCCTCGTTCGCGGGGAGGAACAAGGTGCGCACGCACACGTGGGACGGGTCTCGCCCCGCCGCACGTCCCCCAGTCCTCATGTTTGCAAGCTGATGTGCCTGACACATAGTTTACAAGCTAATGACAACATGTAGGCAGTACCGTATGTATGCAGCAATGTGCTGTACATGCTGACTGTGGACTTGCTTGTTTTGTTCTGTTCGCAGTCCCGCATGGGCAGCCTGCCAGGGCGGCTGAGCAGCCTGGACCCCCTGGGCCGCTACCCGGAGGACCCATACGCCGAGGAGGGGGAGGAGGAGGGTGGGGAGGGGCCCCACAGGGCCAGCGGCAGTGGCAGCGGCAGCGGGACGCCGGAGACGGCGGAGCTGCAGGTGGGTGGGGGACGACGGGGGAGGGTGCCAAAGGGTTGACTGGGTGTGGGACCCTGGTCTTGAGGGCCCGTGGGACCCTGGTGTCGGCCGCTTGGGCGACATGGTGCCCCGTGCCCCGCGTGTGCTTTGCTTCGTGGTGTGCTTAGCTGCCACCAGCCGCCTCGTGAGACGTTGGGTTGCGTCCTAAGGCGAAACTTGTTTGGGCCGTCGCGCCTTTGTTGCGCCGCAGGACGAGACGCCTCGTGGCGTGCCCGACGTCAAGGTGTCCATGGGCGAGGTGGAGACGGAGACGGAGGTGGACAGCGAGGGGGCGGCGGGCGGCTCCTTTGGCACCGGCAAGACCAGCAGCGGCAGCAACAGCGGCGGCAGCGAGGTCGAGGGCGAGGTGGTGCCGCCCGAGGGCGTCCTGCCGCATGTGGGCGTTACGCCGGCGGTGGGAGGGGCGGAGGGGAGCGAGAGCAGCAGCAAGAAGTGAGGGGTTTTTTGGCGGGAGGGGGTGGAAAAGCCAGCGGCTGCGACAGCAGCACGGCTGCTGTAGCGTCACAGCAGTGGTGCTGTGGACGTGGGGAGTGAGCAGGAGCAGGGGCGGGGTGGTGCTGGTGGCAGCGGGGAGGAGGGTGGTGTGGTGTAGTTGTAGGGATTCATGCCGTGTGTGGGCATTTCTTTGGCAGTGGGAGGGGCGGACGGGAGCAAGGTGATCGGCAAGGTCATCAAGTGAGGGTCTATTTAGGCGGAGCAGGTACTGCACAAGCAAGGCAAGGAGGGAGTGATGCGAGTGGGGTGCAAGAAAGGTTTAAAGAGGGGTATGGTTACGGTAGCACACGCGGGGGTCCTGGTTTGCATGGGGGGCATACATGGCACGGTATGGCTTGCAATGGCACGGCAAGCTGGCACATGGGTTTGCATGATGGATGGGGAGATGGCGTAATGGACTGCGTTTGCAGCTGATGGCTTTTGGCCTTTGGCACTGGAAAAGGAGGACGCAGATCCTGCGGTTTTTGATTGAGCAGAAGGGGCGAGGGAGGGTACGGCACGGGGGGCAGGCAATTGGTGATCTGCCGATGTACGGTACAGTACGGTGCGAGGATGCGACCCGTGTACGATGTACGGTGGATCGCGAGCGGTCGCAGAGTGAGGAGTGGATTAATGCGGATGGCGGTGCGATTTGGGCACTGAACGGGCACCGCTGCGGCAAGCTAGGAGCGAGGGGATTGGGCCGATGCTACCGGTAAAGGCGGTGTGAATGAGGCAAGGGACGGGTATTGTCGCGGTATAATAATCGGGGAAGATCTATCTGATGGTCACGGACTGGCCCCTATGGCCGCGCAGCTGCGCAGGTTCAGTCAGGGCAGGCGTGCCTGCGTGACGTTGGTATGGTGTGGACCGAAGAAGCAGCACGTGGGGTGGTGCACAATTTATCCAATGGAGCTCATTGGTGGCCTCAGGGAATATGGGGCATGGAGAGCTTTCGGATTGGTCGCAAGCTGCCGGTGCGGCACGAGGGGCAGGGAGGGAGGGCAGGGAGGGAGAGGCAGCGGCGTGGGCGCGGGAGTGTTAAAAAGAGAGCCAGGGAGTGAGAGCGTGAGAGAGCGTGTTTGCCCGTTGTGGGCGCTTCTGGCGTTTGAAGTTGTATGTGTGTATGTACCAGTCTAAGACGTGAGCCGTGATGTTGTATGTGTGTATGTGTGTGTCTCGTCATTGTTGCTGACTTGGTTGTGCATGGGTCTGCATCCACGAAGCCACGATTCGCCATCGGCTCGTCCTCGTTCGCGTGCGCTGGTCGCAGTAACGGTTGAGGATCGGCGCCGTTACATCGAAGTGACACGGCAAGTTGTACCGGGCACGGTGTCCGGTTGTGGTGTTGGTAGTGGCGGTGGCGGCAATGGTGGCAATAAATTTGTGCGGTTGGAATGATGTTGTGGTTTAGCCTTCATGAACTGGTGCTGCCACAGCGTCAGTTTGGTGAAGGGCCATGTGCATGCGTCACCGCGCACACGAGCAGGACGGTAGGTACAGGCAGCGGGGCAGTTGCCTCAATCCCGTCCTCTCGCACAAGCAGTATTAGTCTATCCAGGTGTATCCCTTTCCAAATTGCCAAAAAGATCCCTTTAGTAGTGTCGCTCTGTGCGTTGCCTCGTGCAGTTCAAGTCCTTGTCTGGTGACATCGTGTGATGTCTGGCCGTCGATGGGCTGATAGGTGTCAGGCGATGTGTATTAGGAGGCGTTTGGCCCATGCTCTTGGCCCGCTGTCAATCGCTGTCAGAACCCACTTTGGAACAGGCAGTGTAAGACAGGGGACCTGGTGTAAGACGTGTATTGCGCCTGGCAGTAGCAGTGAAAGGTACCGGCATGGCTGGATGTCTTTGCGCAAGCCTGCTGAAGGCTGCATGCAGGCTTTGGCCGTGGGCCCGCTTGCAGGGCCCCCAGGCCACCCGGTACTCGACGCCCGTCAAGGACAAAGCCGAGCAGTGCCTAAGCCACCTCCCTGGACCACAGCCCCAGCGCATCGCCCACTCCTCATATCCCCACTCCCACTGGGCAAACGGCCCCCGCCACGCCGTTCTTAGGAGGCCACGCATGCATTCCAGCGATGATCCACGCGCAATGTGAACCCGCACAACGCCGTCCACGGTGTTCTGCGAGCGCAGCCACCACACCCAGCTTGGCACTGCGTACTGAAGGGACAGAGTTCCACAGTGTGACATCTTCTCACTTGCGTCTCCTTACGCCCTCCAATCCCCAAGTCCGACCACCGATCCCCACCGATCCCCCGATCTCCTGGGGTTCCACTGTCCTGCGCCCACTCAACCACCTACGCTCACAACCGCCCACGGCCCACCGCTCTCCGCTCAACCACACTCGCAATAAACTCCCCTTTGACCCAATAAACCCCCACACTCTGTCAGTTGCATAGCACCCCCGACCTCCCAAGCCTCCCGTAACCCACACCAACACCCGCACCCCCAGCAACTCCTCTCCCACACCCTAGCCCCCACTCACACCACACGCACGCCCTCTCGCTCCCAACTGCCCCTCCCGACTTCCTGTTCCCATACTTTGCCCCTCTGCTGTCCACCCCTCACTCCAGCAGCTGCGTGAACACATCCACCTTCCAGCCGCCCGTAACCCACACCCCACCTTCCGTCCCCCACCCACACCCCCTCACTCCAGCAGCTGCGTGACCACCCCCACCGCCAGCGTGCGCCCTCCCTCCCTCAGCGCCACCCGCCCCAGCGCCCTGTACGTGCCGTACTCCTCCAGCACCAGCCCCCGCCCGCCAGCCACCGTCACCTCAACCAGGGCCGTCTGGCCGCGAGTCAGGCAACGGGGCTTGGCCTGCATGAGCGCAAGGGGTTGCGGGGAGGGGCGGGAGTGGGTAATGGGATTTGATGTGGGTGGTGACGGGGAAGAGGAGGACGAGGTGCTAAAGCCCTCGAAGCATGCAGGACCGTGCAGCCGCGCCCAGTGATGAAATGGTAGCATGGTGCATTGTGGTATGTTGCAGCAGCAGCAAGCTAATCAATTTGATGTGCTTTCACACACCTTGGTGACCTCCCCCGACCGCGGGTCCAGCACCGCCACCAGCTGTGTGATGTGGCCCTCGTCCCGGGCCGCGTGGGCGTGCAGCGTCACGGCCGCACCGCGCAGCAGCGGCAGCGGCACGTCCAGCACCACCACGCGCAGCTCGAATCTGTGGGTTAAGGTGTGTGTTAGGGAATGAGGTGTGTGGGTAGTGGCAGCGGCAGTGGCACGTCCAGCATCACAACACAGAGCTCGAAGCTGGGTTGGTGGGTACTCCTCGCCTTGCCCTTGCCCTTATCCGGCTGACCACGCACACACCGTACGTCAAACTCGGGCTTGCGCAGCCCACGCGCCACCCCTACTCCTACCCCTGGACCATGTCAGCCATACTCCACGGCTACACCCTCTCTTCCCCTCCCCTCTCACCGGCTGACCACCACCGCTGGGAAGTCCGGGTGGCACAGCACCGCTCCGGGCGCTACCGCGTTGGGGTCCAGGGGCCCTGCCGCCCCGCCGTGGCCCCCCGCTGGGACCAGCGCCACCTCGCAGCTGTCACCCGCGCGGGCCAGGTGCGCAGGGGAGCCGGACACCTGGGGGAGGGGCGAGGGGGGTCGTCAGAATCCTGCAAAGCGAGTGTAAGGGTGGAGAGCGGGCCAGGTGGGCAGGGGAGCCCCCGGACACCTGGGGAGGAGAGGGTTAGGGCAACGGGCAAGCCCCTGTCTGCTTTCCAAGCAGGGGGTACTGGGAAACGAAGGGGGGACACAGGTGAGCGGGGGGAGCCGGCCCAGGGGCCGAGAGATATGCAAGTGGACACGTCAGATTGAAGACATGCAGGCGGCTCGCTGCAGCGTTTGGCGCGGGAGCCAGGACACCTGGAGCAGACCGCTGGGAAGCAGCCTTGCCAACCTGGACTAACCCTCGGCCTCCGATCTCCTTCACCCTCGGCCACCCGCGCACCTCTATGCTGCGCACGGTGAACGCCCCCTGCGGCCCCGGCACCAGCGCCACCCTGCTGCCCACTCGCAGCGCCCCGCCCTCCAGCTTGCCGCCCAGCACCACAGCGCCTGGGGAGGGGAGGGCGCGTGTTGTGGGTTAAGGGACTGTGTGTTAGGTGGTGTGTTAGCGGGGAAAGGAGGGAAGGACAACCTGGGCCACCATCCGCCCTCCATGCATAATTTGGATCTCGTAGCCCCGCAATCTTTCCGTCAATCCACCCGTTTTGCTCTTGAACACGTCCGTGACCGGCATGCGCAGGGGCCGGCCCACGGGTCGCTCGCGGGGCGCGAAGGAGTCGATGGCGCCCACCACGCTGGGGCCGCTGCCCCACCAGGAGCGCAGCGCGGGGGCCTGCGCCAGAAAGGGGGCAGGAGGGTTGGCGGGGTGAGGTTGGGGCAGGAGGATTGGCGGGGTGGGGTTGGGGGAGGAGGGTTGCGGCTGCAACCACACCACACAAGCGTTGCTGCCTTCGCATGCACGCATCCTTCCACATCCTGGCCGTGTCCCCAACTGGGGAAGCCGTCCTTGTTCTTGCCCGTATCCTGTGGTTCACGTTGTATGTTGGTCACGTCGTACTTCCTCCCCCACCCCCATGCATCCTGCCACCTCACCGTTGGCGGCCCCACCAGCTTCGGGAGCAGGTTCTCCAGTTACATAAAACACACACCACAAATGTATGATACAAATTGTTACGCGAGACCCGCTGCTGCAACCCCCTCTTGCCCGCCTGTGGTGCCCGCCTCACCGTTGGCGGGCCCACCAGGTTCTCCCCCAGGGGGCCCGAGGCGGGCAGCCACTGCAGCGCCGTCTCCCGGAAGCCCACCGACTTGAGGTACGGCAGCAGCGTTGCGCGGATGTGCTCGAAGCGGGCCTGCGTAATTGGCGTTGTCATGAGTAAAATCTTCGTCAAAGGAGGATTTATAACCGGTTCATTTGCACCAAAATGCCACGCTGAAAATGCTCACATAAAAAAGGAATCGCGAGTTCTTTGAGTTTCAATTGCATGTGGCGAGGATGAGGTCGGTCGAAGCGGGCCTGGGGCGGGGGACAGGGGCCAATGGGTGAGGCTGAAGCACACTACGGCTGACACACACGTGCTAATACACACCTTGTCGTAGCCCACAGTGTCCAGCTTGCTGACCACCACCGCCAGCTGCTCGATGCCCAGGCTGCGGGCCAGCGCGGCGTGCTCGCGCGTCTGGCCGCCGGGCACACCGTGCAGCCCGGAGCCGCCCTCGCTGGGGGTGAGAGAGGAGAGTAACACAGGTTGATGATCATCGCGGACATGGTCTGCGTGGTATCATGAACTTAATACACAACTTGTGTGGCAGTGCGCGACGACGGCGGGGCCCCAAGCACCACGAACACAGGCCCACGACAACAACATGACGCGGCAAAGTGGCAGCGCACTTCGTTTGATTCGGTTGGGTTATTTCCAGGGGACTTATGTGCTGTAAGGGCCCCTCCATGTCCCCGTACAGCACATACAAGTCAGGAGGAGACGCACCGCAGGGGAGCACCGTAACCACGCACCCTACCTGAACCCCGCCTCGAAACCGCCCGGCGAGCCGTCCACCAGCAGCAGCGCCGCGTCAGCCTGTACGGCATAGAGCAGTACGGCAACATGTACGGAAGTGCAGCCGGAGTAGCGGCTGTACGGCAAGTGAGGGCACGTGTTGCCGTTCCACCAGGACAGCGGGTTAGCGGATCCCTGGAGCTGCACCAGCAAATGACCAGCACCGACGGCAGCTGAGGCAGTACTGCCCTTCACCTCACACGCCCACGTGAGCCACACCAGCGACCACCAACCCAACCCGGCCGCGCACGCACGGGCCTTTGCACGACCTCAGCCCCGCCCCGGGCCACCGCCCGACCCCCGGAACACCCCGCCGGGTCCACACCTTGACCCACCCCCACCCCGACAGGAACCCTAGCCAGCCGCCCACCTGCGCCGCCCCCGCGATCATGTTGGGCACGAAGTCCCGGTGGCCTGGGGCGTCCAGCAGCGTCACGTTGAACCTGGGGGAACGGGGCAACAAGGATGAGTCGCGAATCGCGTCATGGCCACGGCCAGGCCTCGCTTTAACCCAACTACTCACTGCCCTTCGCTCACGACCTGATACACGCCCCCGTAAGGCACACACACACCCGCCGCACCTGCGCGTCGCAAACCGCGTCATGGCCACGTCCACGGTGACCCCCACACCCATCCGCCTACCGACCGACCTGCACACGGGACCTAATACACACACACCCTCAACACACCCGCCCCACCTGCGCGTTGCGAACCGCGTCATGGCCACGTCCACGGTCACCCCCCTCTCGCGCTCCTCAGGCCGCTCGTCCAACACCCACGCCCACGCGAACGAGCCCTGGGGGACCAAGGGAGGGGAGGACAGGCAGGGGGGTTGCTTTTCCGCGCGATGTCACGGCTCCCGTAACCCCAAAGCGCAGCCCAAGCCACGCGGCATACCCTCGAGCAGCACGCTCCACGTGTCGCCCGACACGTGCCACCCGGCACGTGCCACGTGCCACGCACCTTGCCCGCCGCCGTCGCGTCGCGCTGGTTCCGGTGCGCGTCGCGCGCGCTGACGTAGCCCATGTCGTGCAGCAGGCGGCCCATGAGGGAGGACTTGCCGGCGTCCACGTGGCCCAGCACCACCAGGTGCAGGGGGGGCAGCGAGGGGGAGGAGGGGGAGGGGGAGGGGGAGGAGGAGGTGGTGGGGTGGATAGACACGGGGGCGCTGTGGGAGGGGGAGGAGGCGAGGGCTTGTGCCTCGGCGGCGGCTGCGGCCTCGACGTCCCTGGGGGGCCGGAGGAGGGGCGAGAAAGGAGGGGTAAGGGAAGGGGAGGGGAGGGAGGATGAGGGAGAAGGAGGGGTTTGGTGTTTCGGGGGGTGGGAGGGGCGAGGGGTCGTTGGAGCAGGTGGGGTAGGGCAGCAAGTGGTGGGGCGGTGAAGACCCGCGCCTGTTTAAGCAAGGGCCGCTCGTTGCGTGCACGGAACGCGTGAACCGCGGGCTTGCAGCTAGCACAGCCCTCTGGCACGCCCAGCACTATACCGCCTGCACCTACACACCAACAACTGACCCTGAAAACCAAACCGAACCCATACATCCACCCCAACCAACAAGCACCAACTTCAAACCCATCTTAACCCCAACGCCAACCAACTCCAAGCAACCCTACCCTCGACCCCCACCTGGCCAGGTCCGCCTCCATGACGTACTCGGACACCGGCCGCCGCCGCCCCAACCCGCCGGGGCTGCCGCCGCCGTCCGCCTCGCCGCTGTGACCCTGCCCGTGCGGGTGGTGGTTGCGGGTGCCGCTGTGCGTTGGCCCTGCAGCACATGCAAAAGGCGGCCATCACCCTGTTTCCTTGTGCACGTTGCAGCAGCAACCACACGCACATTTTGCATGAGGATGGCGGCGTACGGCACCACAGACGCCGTACGCCGTGCCACACCCCGCAGGGCACGCCCCAACCCACACCCGACCCACACCGCAACCTGGTGCACACCCTGCCCCGCACCCACCTTCCTGGCTGAGGGACGACGACCCCGCCGGGTCCAGGCTCAGGCCCGCCACGCCCGCAGCAGCAGCTGCTGCTGCTCCTGCCGCGGCCGCGGCCCCTGCGTGTTGTGTAGTAGTGGGATGCTGCTGCTGCCTCTGCTGCTGCATCATGGGGCTGGGCCGCAGGTAGGTGGTCTTAAGGGGCGTGACGGAGGGGCTGGGGCTGGGGGCAGGGGCGGACGGTGTGGGTGTGCTGCTGCTGCCGCCAGCGCTGCCGGCGGCTCCGGGGCCCGAGCCCGATGGCCCTGCACAGGGTCGCATGGGCACACGTGTGCAAGGACACTCACGTCCACGGGTATGGCCGCCGTGTGCTTCAGGGGAGTCACAGGGGCTCTCAGCTGGGGTGCAGCCTGTGGCTGCGTATCACGAGCGCACAGCAACCACACGACAAGCGCCGCCTCTGCACACGTCCACATGTGTGTGCATTCGGTTTGCAGCCCCCACCACCCTACCCCCAGTACCCCACCCCTGCCGCCTCACCCGGCGCAGGCCCCCTGCGCTCCTGTGCCGCCCTCACTGCGTCGTCAGGCGAGGGCGTATTGAAACCAAACGCCTGGGGCGCAGGCGGAGCAGCAGCAGCTGGTGCGGCAGCGGCGGCCCGGCCGCCCTGCGCACCTGCCCCCGTGCCCGACCCTGGCCCTGCCCCCGACCCCGCCAGGTGTGGGGCGAGGGGGTAGGCGGGCTGGTGTAGCGCCTTGGCTGCTGGGTCAGGCTTGGCTGTGTGTAGGTTGCCATTGCGTGTAGGACGGGGGCGGGGGGACAAGGAGGAAGGTACACACGCAATAGGTCAGGTAGGGGCCGAAGGAGGGGCCGCACGGACCAGGTGCAAGGTCGTGTTGGGTTGCAGGGAGTGAGCGAGCAAGGGAAGCCTAGTGAGCGGTTGTATAGACACTGTCCGTCAGCATCCGGTTCCCTGGCAGGTCTGTCATCTCCCGCAATCAGCTACATAGGCCCCATGCGGAAAGGTACTGGCCCCACAACCCGCCTGCCTACCCCCCCGCTGAGGCTTGCCCCCCGGTCCCGGTGGCGGGGGGTCGCACAGGTACTGCGCCAGTTTGGATGCACCTGCGGCTTTGGCCCCTTGCGCTGCGGGCTTGGCAGGGGCTGCTCCGCGGCCCTGCGGCTGCTGCGTGAAGGGAGTAGCGCCACAGCAACAGGCGGGGGACCGCAGGCGGGGGTCGGGCCAGAAGGGGGCAAATTCAGGAGGCATGCGCGACGCAAAGTAGCCATACGCATTCAATGTATTATCCCTATATTAAAACGTGGGGACAAATTGCACCTAGCAGCGTCTGGCCACGGCAGAATTGGAAGGTTTGCATGCGCACATATGGCTCAACAGAGTTGCCATTGCATGATAAATCAGCATACGATAAGTAGACGCAATGAAACGTCCAAGCACGTAAGTGCTCAGATCGCTGACCTGCTTCTTAGCGCCTCCGGGTTGCACATCGTAGGCGTCATACTCGTCGTCGCCATAGTCCTCATAATCGTCGTCATATCCATCGTCAAAGTCGTCATCGTCATAGTATTGGCCCCGTTTGCCTTTCGTCATGGTGTCAGAAGTGCTGGACCGGGAGGGCCCTTGAGGAAGGGTGGGTGGCGTCCCAAGTTTATTGGTGCAGCTGTCAGTGCATTCGTGCAATATGTTGCTCCATGCACGGAGAGCAGGTTGAGGTCCCCGGAGGAATGTGTAATGCAACTGCAGGGGGTGTGTGGGTGCGGTCGTTGGGGCCCTGGCGTGCCGTACGGGGTACTGCTGGGCGCTGTTTGACCCGGACGCAGGTCATCAGCTTGCACGGGGCAGTGTGGGTGCCCCACAAGGGCAAGAGATACGGTACCTAATTGCCGCCGCTGCCTACTATACTCCAGCTACCTGTTACAAACTACGGCTGCCAAAGGGGGACATGCTTTGCAGCGTGAGGGTTGTGAGGGTTTGTCCCAGCCTGCTTCGCATGTGAAGCGTAGGACGCAGCAGGGCCCCATGTAAGTGTGTGGCGTAACCCCATGTCCATGAAAACGCGCAGGTAAACCTATTGCCCGCCACTCGACGACCAGAAAAGGCCCGATGTGCACGTGGCGGACTACTGCGGGCTGTGTGTTTCGGAGCTTCTCGCGCAGGCGTTATGCTGTCAGGCCTGTGCGTCAGCCTGCTACCTTACATACATCCATGCTTATTACTTAATGCTAAACGATGTCGTGGCCCGCGCGTGACTCTGCGGCAGCGGCAGAGTGCCTCCTGTCGCGCCAGCGGTCAGTCTTACCAGGTCTTACTTCCCCTGCAACCTTCGCCAATGCCCACTATTTATATTTGACCATACAAGTTGCTGACGACGACGTCCTTTGCCATGCCTCGCTGCAGGCTGGTCACTTTGTACATCGGCCCGCGCTCGTCGCTGAGCACGGACGTGGCAACCGCCCGGTGGCTTTTGAGCAACCCAGGAGTCCACGGGGTCACCCTAATTGCGAAGACGGAGGCTGGCTTGGAGCATGAATCGCTCGAGCTGTTGTTGGATATTGGTAGGTTTTGCCGGTGTGCACGAGGCAGCCTCCAGTGTGGCGGCCTTGGGCCGGCCTTTTTTTCTGTGGAAAGGTTTACAGGTAAGGAGGCCTGTGTAGCGTACCCCTTGGACACTGGATACCGTAACAGGAAGTCAAGGACGCTTGGCCATGGGCCGTGCGGAGCATCAAGGCGGACGGACGGACTTGATTGGGGCCTGCACGACACTCCCGAATAGGAAAACGCTTGAACGCTTGAGCCACGGCGACCCGCAAACGGCTAACTGCACGCAGCAGCGTAGCACCAGCTCACGCAAGGGAGCCGGGGCCCACATGGATGGACGCACGGTCGCAACACATGTCAGGGTGATCCCGGCACATGCCATGGTATGCCGTTACGGTCACGAGAATGGTTGCATACCGGTGTCCTTGAACCTGCTGCAACTTGAATGCAGCAATCGTTGGCTACCGACACCCCACTCACAGCCCAATTCCACCTCAGGCAACACCTTGATGACGCAAGAACCAGGGCTGTACGCGGAGCCCGTAAGGGTCATGCCTGCTGGGTCGGCGGCGAGCCTCACCCTGCGTCACACCTCACATCAAACGCGCCACGGGCAAGGGGCCTCCGGGCACCACCACCAGCCAGCGTCCATGCAAAACGCCAGCTACACCCCGCAGCCGGAGAGTGAGATCATCGCACTTCACATCTGCGGCCTGTTGCTACCTACCGACGCTACCGTACCCGTGTGCTGCTGGCCTTGTGCAATAAGCGCAGTCCCGCTACTTCAAGAGCTAGGACAACTTCCACGTCTGGTCGGCGGGGGTGCCTTGCCCGGGCGACTGCTGTGTGAATTTGGCGCCGCCCCGTTGCCCCTGCAGGGCCTCTGCACGGCTCGCGAGCTGCCCACCAAGACCGGCTGCTGGACTGCCTGCTGACCAGCCTGCGGCAGGAGGACCTGCAGCCACGGCAGCACGGCGTCGAGCTGACAGAGCTGGACCTTGAGTTCATTTACTGCAGCACCGAGGGCCGGAGACGGCGGCTGTCGTACGGCGAGGTATGGTTGTTTGAGCGTGGGGAAACTGGCAAGGGATTACACTGCCTTCGCTGCTGGACACCTGCTTGCGCATTGTGCTACTTGTCGCATTGCCACGCGGAGGTGCATGCGGCCCAGCCCACGCCACCCCGAACGCATCGTCCATAACCTACACCAAGGCACGCTCCTGCGCGTTCATTCAAACGCGAGCACTGTGCTGTGTACGGTAGTGCAACGCACAGCGGTGTGCAACTCCAATTGTCGCCCCTGCCTGCTGCGTGACGGGAACACACGTACTCTGTGGTAGGAGCCCGCCGACTGCATGCCCCCTGTCTCACACAATGCTCCGCCGTAAGAGATTGTGCGACTGCAAACATGCCCTCTGTAGCACATGGTGCTGGGCCGTGCGGGTCTTCATGGGGTCCCTTGGGATGTCTGTTTACGGACTGCAACTCTGCCTGTACCTGTTAACGCCGAAGCCGTGTCTTTGCCGCAGCAGGTCTTCATGGGGGCCCCCAGCAGCCCCAGCGCCGGCTACCGGAAGATGTTCAACAGCCTGCCCGGCCGGGTGTGCCCCACGGCGGCGGAAGACAAGGCTGCCCGGGCGGCGGTGGACCGGGTGGTCAGCGTGCTGCAGCAGCAGCTGCCCCAGGGCTCGAGGGTGCGCGGCGAGCAGGCATACTGCCCAAGGTCATAAACCAGCGCACATGCGCCTGTCCTGCGCTGAGGCTGGAAGCCGACCTTTTTGCACGGCATACTAGCAGCTGCAGTCAGGCATGTGTGAGTACGAAGCTTTCTCGTACCGCATTCGCGCTTTGCTTACCGCAAGCACATGCAAGGTGTATGCCCGTAAGGTTTAGTAGGGGAGCTCCCACTGGTGCCCAATGCACCGGTACGCAGGTGGACCGGGTGCACGTGGGCGGTTTATTTGGCAGGCGCACCTCCGTGCGGTGCCGTTTCGACGTTGATCTGCTGGTGTTCGTCAACGGCCTGGACGCACGAGACGGGGAGCGGGCGAAGGAGCTGCTGGAACACGTGAGCCGCCCCCTGCTTGGACGACTGCTCGACACTGGTCCTTACTTGGGGCTCACTGTTTCTCCGTGGCTAAACTGCTGTGCGCGCGGCCGCGAGCGCACCTGCGGACAAGTCTGGTCTGCTGCCGTCGTGCCGTGGCTTTAACCCACGCAGGCGAAGAGGGCGCTGACTGCAGCTGGGGTGAGCGACGGTCCCATCCAGCTGCGCTCCGACCTGGCCATGGTGCAGCTCACCTCCCGTGGGGTGGACATGGACGTGCTGCTAATACACAACGAGGCAGAGGGCGCGGGGCCGGGCGTGGACCGGGCACGCGTGCAGCGGAGGGTGCTGGTGGGGCCGCTGCTGCGCGCGAGCAACGAGGAGATCAGGGAGATGGCGCCCGGGAGCGTCGACAGGGCCCGGGAGCGCGGAGTGGTGGAGGTGCTGACGGGTTTCGTGCGGGGCCAGCACAGCACCGCCAACCAGGCGGTGCGGCTGTTCAAGGTGCGTGGGCCGTGCGTGCGCGCGCGTGGGTTGTGTGGGAGGAACATGTGTGCGCGTGGTTTTAGACTCTTGTGATGGTGTTTTGACCAGCTGCACCGGCATGTGCTGCTTTGCAAGACCATGTGACTTTGCGTCTTATGCTCATAATCGCAGTACCTCTCTGCTATCGCGGGCCTGCAGGCGTGGGCCAAGGTGGGCCTGGCGGAGGGCGGGCGGCTCAGCTCCAAGAAGCTGCCCTCAGTGGCCCTGGAGCTGATCGCCCTCAAAGCCTTTGCGGAGGAGAGGTCCGCGACTCCGGCTGCGCCCAGGGGCAGCAACAGGTGACTGGGCCCTGATGGCTAACGCACAGAGAATGTGTGTGGCCGGTCCCGTCTGCGTTGCGTGCATGCCGCGCGCAAAGCAGCAGCTGCCAAGTATTGCTAGGCTGCAAGACCCGCATTTCCAAACACTCCTTGCTCCTCGAGGCGGCCTGGCATCGCTCGTTGCAAGCCCATCGCCAAAAGAAGCTCCCTCGTGCGCACACGCCATGCCAAGTAACCGCAAGGCATACACGCTCCCTGGCTGGTGTCCTACCTGCAGCAAGAACCTGCTCCTCCGCACCTTCCTGAGCTCCCTGCGCCTGGCACGTGACCTGCTGCTGGTCGACCCGCCGCCCGCGGTGCTGCTGGTCGACCCGCCGCCCGTGGTGCTGCTGGTCGACCCGCCGCCCGTGGTGCTGCTGGTCGACCCGCCGCCCGCGGTGCTGCTGGTCGACCCGCCGCCCGTGGTGCTGCTGGTCGACCCGCCGCCCGTG
>VFQN01003131.1_pt1 | contig 24281 bp, 41 predicted proteins | sample 3512371 | NCBI WGS metagenome assembly VFQN01 (sample SAMN10412370, study PRJNA504923) | tailings metagenome | isolation source: Replicate 2 from Balatoc abandoned mine | place: Philippines: Itogon, Benguet | collected 2017-08-28 | reverse complement strand
CGTGGCCTATCCTTTGACGGAGCTGGTTGCTCCTTTCCGTACAGCGAGAGGGGTGCGTGGGAAACCCCGTGTCCTTGATTGCCGGGACCAGCTCTGTTTCCCGAGCGGGACAGGGCTGGGCTCTGGAAGGGGACCAAAACTGTAAATCCATACATACACCCTGGCATGCTACGATGCTGGTGCTGAAGCCAGCTGTCAATATACGACCGCCATGCGCCCATGTGCCATGTCTGTCTGTCCTGGTTGTTCAGTGTCCACATACGCATGGACCTGTTACATACTCGACACGCGAATACGGCACCTGCGAGCACCAGCAGCAGGACCGGCGGAGGTGCGTTTCAAGAGCCCGCCTCCAGTCGTCCAGACGTCCAGACGGTAGAGAGAGCCCGATAGGCGTGTCACCGACCAGTCAGCAACCACACCCAAGGTGCTCACGCCTTGCGCAGCCAGTCTGTTGAGTGTTGACCCATTCTGAGCAACAGCCATCTCGTGCTTTTCTGAGCCACCGCCTCCCCCTGGCCCCTGCTACGGCCAACAACACTAGCTGGTGCCGTTCCCTGTGGCCGCTGGAGTCCCGGCATTGGCGCCACTCGCGGGCGTTGCGCCGCCGCCGCCGCTGCCAGTTGCTTCCCCTGTAGCCCGCGGCGAGGCCTTGGCGGCGGCGGCGGCGGCTTGGCACGAGGTCTTGTGCCTCGGCCAGTCGCCCACCTGCAAAGCGTGGGACGGGCACAGCGACATGCGGACGAAGCTTGTGGAGGTCCGCCAAGGAAATGTGCAACAGCGCGACACTCGAGGCCATTGCTATGTAAGGTTGCCTCGATAGTCGCATGCCAGGTTAAAAAGAAGGCACCTTGCGTCCGCCGCAGCGGTCCGCCAACACGTTCCTGGAGGTGAGATTCAATATCCACAAACTCAGACGCCGCCCCACCTGGCACGCCCTGGAGCAGTACGCCACCGTACGGCACTGGCTGCACGCCTTGAGCGGCGGGCCGTCGGCGGGCGGCGCCGCGCCGCAGGCCGCGCACCTGCCCGCCTGCCCCGCCGCCGTCTGGGCCTGGCTGCGGGGGCCGTCCAGGGGCCGCGGCGCCGCCACCGTGGCAGCCGCCTGCTGCCCCTGCCCCTGCCCCTGCCCCTGCTGCGGCTGCTGGGGCGGCAGCTTGGCCTGCTCGGCCAGGCGCACCAGCTCCAGCATACGGTGGCCCCAGTTGATGATGCCCTGGATCTGTTGGGAGGGGGCGTGTGTTGGGAGGGGGCGTGTGCACGGGGCATCGGCGTTGGCAAGATGGCAATACAGGGTTGTGAAGGCGCCGTGTGGATTCTGGCCCGTTTCTCGCTCCGTGAGGCTCACAGCACTGCATCACGAGACCGGTTCGGGGCCGTTACGGTGAGGGCGTCCTATCCCGCTCCAAGCAAGGAGAGGTTCACAAACAACAGTTCCAGTCGTCACTCGCCGACGCCAAGAGGTGTGTAAGAGGTTATCAACACCACCACCTAGAATCCCCTTGTGCGCCCCATGAGTGCTTCGTTGCCCTTCACGCCTTATCGCCCAACTACTGGCGCACACGGGCATGCACCTTCCGCCTGGTGCTCCTTAGCAGGCGTAGGCACGCCCAGCACAACAAACCCCAATGCACCACGTGCCTGCCTGCCCGCCAACAGTGCTAAGTTGGCTGCTCCCGCGCTTGCCACCTCCTCAGCCCTCACCTGACCCTTGAGCCACGACTGCGCGATGCGGGCGTCCACACCCTCCTTGACCTGCGGGCACCGGAGGTACAATACCATAGCCGACCGAGCTCAAGGGTTCTGTGTGACTCGTCAGGTCACCCGTCAGGTCAAAGGTCATAATCGACGCTCTGTGCCGTCTCTCAAACGCAGCACAACCCTCCCCACACTTCAAACGACTTTCCTTGCCCCCATTCCCCCCGTAAACCCTCCTTCCTTTGTCCTCCCTCCCAGTGCCCCCACCTCCATTGCGGGCAGGTCCCTGGCCGCCTGCTCCCCCGTGAAGCGCACGCCCCAGTCCTCCAGCTGCACGCCCAGGCCGGGCGCCACCTCCGACACGTGCCCCGCGAAGGCGCGCACGAAAGGGCCGTAGTCCCCAGGGTACGGCGGCAGGCCGGGCTGGTCGCCCACCGCGGCGCGGAGGGCGCGCATGGTGTCCACGTAGCCCTCTGGGGGGCAGGAGAGAGGCGGGGTTAGGGGAGGGAAAGCGGGAGGGGAAGGCAGGGGACAAGCAGGGTGAGGCGGACTGGGCGAATCCAACAGTTTGACATGGCCACAAGAAGGGTGAGGGTCAGGTCCACCCATTGCCAGGGCATGGTAGCTGGTTTGGTTGCAGAGGCCGGAACGCAACCGACCCACCGTCCCAAAGCGGGCTCGCCTGCCCCGGAGCTGGGGTCGGGGTGGCCAACCCCACAGCCCTCCGCGCCTCCCAAGCGCCCCCCGCCCCCGGCCCGCCCCGGCCCCCTGCTGCCCCACCTGTGAACAGCCCGAAGGCGTGCCGTATGACGAAGCCGCAGCCCTCCACCACGTCCTCCTCGCTCTTACCCATCACCACGGTGGGCAGCCCCACCAGGAACAGCAGGTTGCGCACAGCGCCCTCCGCGTGCAGCAGCAGCCTGGCGGGCCAAGTGGGCAAGGCGGAAGAGGACAAATGACTAGTAGTGACCCGCACCTCCATCACATAGATAAATCAATTTGAAGGGAGGGGTAGCGGTGAGTGCCGCTGGAGCTGCGGCTCAATCCAAATGCAACGGATCAGCAGGTGCTCGACGCCAAATGGCCTTGGCGCTTGCGTCCACAGCGGTGGAGCTACCAGCTGCGACATGACGCCCCAGCGCTTAACCAGCCAGTTCGTCCGGCTGCTGCTGCCGCTGCGCCCCTTCTCCCCACGTGCTAGGAGCTGCTTATTACTTACCCCTGCCCCAGCAACCCTTGCACCCGGCCCCCTACTGCCCTTCGTCTATCTGGTACGGCTGGCGCTGCCCGTGCGGACACGCATTTCCCTTTTTGCCCAATTTCTCAAACCAAAGCCCGCACAACCACCCATCCCGCACCCCAGCCCGCCACCACCCACTTGTGCAGCGGCAGCTTGTTGGCGCACAGGTCGTCCTCAGGGCTCTCCGCCTGGGGCGCCTGGCCCCCCTGCTCCTGCCCCGCGCCCTGCTGCCCCTGGCCCCCGTGGCTGGCCTCAGCCCCCGCCGCGGCCGCCGCCATCCTCCTGCGCAGCTCCAGCAGCCCCTCCGCCAGGCCCTCCAGCCCCTGACGCAGCGCGCCCAGAGACCCAGGGCGCAGCAGCCACTGCCGCTGCGGCGCCAGACCCGCCCTGGGGAAGGGCAGAGTTGGGGGACAGAAGCTCAATGTGGGTTAGGGGCCGTGAGGCTCACAGCCTTGGCAGGGCCGACTGTCGGCTTGCAGGGAGGCATTGGGCTGTACCGGACACTGCTGTCGTCGTGATTCTGCTGTACCGTCGCCATGACCGCTGGCAGCAACGCTGCGTTCATAGGGTAGGGGGATCAGCAATTTACACCAGGTAACTGGGCGCTCAGCACTGGGCCGATATATACCGGCAGTCACTTCGCAAGCGTGCCCAGGCCCGTCAGTGCGCCGCCCCACCCTGTGCCGGATGAACGTGTGGGCTCCAGTGCACAGCCTGGCCCGTGTCATGTCTACCCAGTCCTCGCCATCCCATCCCGCCCTTTTCCCCTCTCCCATCCCATTCCCTCCCCCTCACCTGGACAGCGGGTCCACCTCCCGCGCCCCCAGCCCCACCAGGTTGGCCAGCAGCGAGCACGCCTGCGCCGCGGCAGCCAGCCGCTCCTCGAACAGCGGGTCCGGACCGGACCCGGGGCCTGCAGCCGCGCCTTGCGCTGTCCCCGCCGCTGGCCCTGGCCCTGACCCAGCACCGGTGGTGGTCGTGGCGGTGGTGGCGGATGCATTGTGTGCGGCGTCGAGTGCCGCGACGGCGGCGGCGGGGTCTGTGGTGGTGGCGGCGCCGGCGGCTGGCGGGGAGGCGGCGGCGGTGATGGCGGCCAGGCGCGCGGGTAGGTCAATGTCACGCAGGAAGGCGCGGAACGCCCTGCAGGGTACGGAGGCGTTCGTGGAGTGATCCAACGAGGGAGGGTGTCAGGAAATTGGGGGAGGGGGGCCGTGCGGGGTGCGGGGATGGAGGCAAGGTGGTCACGTGTAACCCTGGCCCCACCCCCAGTCGCCACACATTCATCGAGGCGCCCACCGAATCTGCATGTGCGCGGAAGGACCATCGCCGCAAGCGTGCTCCACGCCGTCCATCCTGACAACCAGAATTCATGGCCCCAAATACCCCACGACGGTACGCACACATTCTGCGACCCAGCATGGACATTCTTCCTGCTTCGGTGCAACACGGAAACCGCCCACTGGCACCGTGGGGCACCGCCCGCCCGCCCGCCCCCTGGGGGTCAGCACCCACTTGCAGTTGGGCGACGGCGCGCGCGTGAGCTCCCAGCACAGCTGCATGCATCGCAGCACGGTGCCCACGCCCGCACCGCTGGACAGCACCTGGTCTGCGGGGTGGGGGTGGGAGGGATTGGGGAACGGTACGTTCGGTGGGTGTGCGGGAGCGCAGAGGGGGGTTGTGAACTGGCACGGACGCACAGGAGGGAAGCACGCAGGGAGAATGCGTCATGCCTTCTCCTACACCAGGAGGAGGGGGTGCCTACACAGTGGTCGTCAGGCCCGCTTGGCGCCGCCGATGTGAGCACTAGCCATGCTACTTCCAAGGCCCCTACGCCTCTGCAAGTGGTAGTGCTTCTCCCTTCTGCAGGGCTAGACACTGCCAAGAAGGCCAGAGGCCACACAACCGCCTGGAGCTGCCGCCGCGAACACCAGGTGCCCCACCACCAGGTCCCTTCCCCGTGACCAAGCTCTGACCCCCTTAAGCAGGACTGCAGGCCACACCCTTACCTGGCGCTGCGGCCGCGAACACCAGGTGCCCCACCACCAGGTCCCGCAGCTCCTCCCGCCCCGCCACCGCCTCCAGGCTGCCGGGGGACAGCGAGCCGCACTGCGTGGGGGCACACGTGGATGGGGCAGGGAGGGACAAGCAACAAGTGAGGTAGAGACATGAGGGGTTGTTCAGGAGGCTATTGAAGGGGCATGTATGGCGTATGAGAGAGAAAGTTGGTTCTGCTTCAAGGGAGGGATACCGGTAGGCTGGCAAAAGATGAGGAGCTGAGGCAGGGGGGGTGGGTAGGGGTGGGAGTGCGGTGGGTGGTCCCGCTGCCGCTCACCTGCAGCGCGGCGGTGGTGGCCAGCAGCACCACGCAGCGGCCCACGGGGTGCGTCAGGCTGCCGCAGCTGGGGGGCCAGGGGAGGAGGGCGAGGGGGAGACGGAGGGTGGTAGGCGCTGGGGACGGGAGTTTATTGGTACACCCCAAGCAACGTGACCGTGTCACATCAGGTGGAAATGCAGCAAGCTGTGCTTTAGTGTGAGCCTGGAAGTTTGGAAACCGATTTTTGTGAAGGGCCTACCGTTCGTGTAGCTTGGCGAGTGGGTTGAGGAACCCGTGCTCCAAAAGCACAACGGACAGCCGAGGGGACGCCGTCGCCAACACTCCGTTGAGGGCCACGAGAGAGCGGACGGCCGAAGTCGAAGAGTCGGCTGGATCCATCCCTGTTAACATGCTTTTAAGCTGGCCAACAGCGAGCGCGTTGAAGAGCTTTTGCGATTCGTTCTTCTCGGCGGCCAGCTCTGACAAGACTGCTTCGCATTGCGCAGCAACTGGCCGAGCGAACGAATCCCTTTCTTGTATAGTCAGCGCTGCTTGTACATCTGCAAAGTAGGCTTTCCAGTCAGGAGGGCTGGCCGTGCCAGCTCTGTCTTTGGGCATTCGGACAGACGATCCGCAGTAGGAAGCCAAAGGAGCACACGTATGCGATGACAGGTTGTTGCGGCAACAGTTATCTTTTCAAGGGAAAGAGCAGCGGGTGACCCAAATGTTTGCAGCGCGGAGGAATCAATCCGACTGTTGAGTCCCATCAGGTCACATGCTGGACTCCCTGCCTCATGCACGTGCCTGCTGGACACAACTTCCGATACAACTCGCCGACCGCAATGATTTGTTGGCACATTTCCCATCCTGCTGTCATCATTAGTATCCGTGGCCGTCAGCTATTATGACCTGGACAGAGTACCTGGGTGACGTAACAAGCAGGGCACCTCGCCTGCCGAAGGGAAACTCCCCTGCCAGCAGGGGTGGTGGCAACAGCCATGCAGGTAGCTCCCCTGGATGTTAGCAGAGCGGCTGAGTCACTCGTCTTGCTGCTCACCATTGTCTAGCGCCATGCGCGCGCAGTTGCAGTTGAGCCCAAGTGGAGCGCAATTCGGTGGTGTTTGGCCTGCCGGATGTTGCTCGAAAGCTCGTGAAGGACCCTTACACCCACAGGCTCGACCGCACGGAACCATGCCAAGCGAATTAAATGAAAGCCACCACGCAAACGCGACAGCGGGGCGAAGAGAAATCGTACCGGTGCATTGGGCCATTGTCGACACCTAAAGGGCGCGCGAAGCAAAAGTACTTCCTTTCTTGGGCTAGCAGTCAGCAGCCCAACAGCCTTTCAAAGACACTTATAAAGCTTTTCTATCAGCGGCCCTGAGTGGCCTTTAAGCGGTGCGTCTCAAACCCGAGTTGACCTAGCTTTACCTCGGGCTGGCCCTTTGCAACACACCTTTCCACCCGCTCGCGCAGGAACAATTGCAACCATGGCTGCCCCAGCAACTGAGCGCACTGGATTCGATGACCGCGCTTTCGACACGAAGATGCAGCAGTTGTGAGTGCTGCCTTCGCGGGTCTAGAGGCATGGCGGCCGCCTGTGGTCGGATCACCTTTGACGCCCTGCTGGACGCTTTCCCGCTATGCTTGCAGCCTGGGCACCAACCAGGATCAGTTCTACACGGACTGGGAGGAGACCTACGACAGTTTCGACCAGATGGGCCTGCACGAGAACCTGCTGCGTGGCATCTACGCGTATGGTCAGTCAAGAACTCTATACGCGCATTTAATTCACTTTTCTGCATGTGCGAGTGCATCGGCAGCTTGCCCACAGGGCCGCAGACCCATCGCCTTTTTGGCGCCACGCTGTGGCCTGAACTTATTCACTTGCCTTGTTGTACTTATTGCGACTGATATATCATCGCATACCTGAATGATCACAGGGAATTTCTTGGGTGTGCCGTGCGCGCCAAAACACAGAAGCTGGGAGTTGCCGAGGGCGGGGGGCACACCTGCACCTTCTTGCACACCTGCATGCTGCTGCACGGAGGAGTGCGCGCTGCTGGCGCTTAGTTTGACCCAACCGCCACCATGCTACCCTTTGCGCTCCACCCCAGGTTTCGAGAAGCCCTCGGCCATTCAGTCGAAGGGCATCGTGCCCTTCACCAAGGGCCTGGACGTGATCCAGCAGGCCCAGTCCGGCACGGGCAAGACGGCCACCTTCTGCGCCGGCATCCTGAACAACCTGGACTACAACCTGAACGAGTGCCAGGCGCTGGTGCTGGCCCCCACCCGCGAGCTGGCGCAGCAGATCGAGAAGGTCATGCGCGCCCTGGGCGACTTCCTGCAGGTCAAGTGCCACGCCTGCGTGGGCGGCACCAGCGTGCGCGAGGACGCCCGCATCCTGGGCGCCGGCGTGCAGGTCCGTGGGCCGTGCAGCGGCGGGGCAGGGAGGGGTGGGAGGGCAGGGAAGCAGCGGGACTTGGGCTGGAGTATGCACGGAGTTGGGATGGTGTGGTGCGGACGAAAGCCTGGCGAGCATTGCGGGAGTGGCGTAACGCTGGTGGGACGGGCGGCAGCCGTGGCGGCAATGCGAGGTGGCCGCAGCAACATCGGCCGAAGACAGGAACGCTGGCTGTCCACGTCCGCCACGGGGGGCGAAGGCACTGCGGGACTCGGCAAGGAAGCTGGGACGGTTCGCAGTCTGCACGTCCATCGCGTCAGCGGGTACCGGTAGCTACATTCCAGCCGTCTTTAGCATGTCACGCCATGGACTGCAAGTTGTGCTGCTGCCCGGGTGTGATGTGCGTGTGTGCGCAGGTGGTGGTGGGCACCCCCGGCCGCGTGTTCGACATGCTGCGCCGCCGCTACCTGCGCGCGGACAACATCAAGATGTTCACGCTGGACGAGGCCGACGAGATGCTGTCGCGCGGCTTCAAGGACCAGATCTACGACATCTTCCAGCTGCTGCCCCCCAAGCTGCAGGTGGGCTGTGGGACCAGGATGACCGGTGTTGGTTTTGGCAGCATACTAGGTAGTGGGGCACAGCTAGACCTGCGCGGTGACAGAGGTACCGGTATCTAGCAGGAAGGCAGTGGTCAACCGGGGCCGGGTCTTCGACCCAGCAATGGCACACTATGCACCACGACGACTTCAAGCATGAACCCCGGCCCCAACTCACCGCAGGTGGGCGTGTTCTCCGCCACGCTGCCCCCTGAGGCGCTGGAGATCACCCGCAAGTTCATGAACAAGCCGGTGAGTGCGGTTGGGCTTGTTGTGGGCAAATGTGTCCTTGTGGGCGATGCGAACGTTTGCGGTTTGATTATGTGACGACGAGCGCAGCGCGTCGAACCAACAGATGCAAGGCGCGGCGGGGCCCTTACCGATGGGGCACTGGAAGTGTCCGCTAGTGCTTAGTAGGCGGCATCGTTCCATTCCTGTCGGGCGTGATGGCTGGCCTGAGTTCAGTCGGGAGACCGTAAGCATGCACATGACAAGGAAGCAAGTCAGTGACGTGTCAGCGGTAGACATCAAACATCGGGTGCTAGGAACTTACATACACCGCATGAGGATACGAGTCTTCTTGGGCTGACGCTGCACCCCCCTGAACATCAGGTGCGCATTCTGGTGAAGCGCGATGAGCTGACCCTGGAGGGCATCAAGCAGTTTTACGTCAACGTGGACAAGGAGGAGTGGAAGCTGGACACGCTGTGCGACCTGTACGAGACGCTGGCCATCACGCAGTCCGTCATCTTCGCGAACACCCGCCGCAAGGTGCGGGTGGGGCGCGGGGGGACAGCGGAACGAGCGGCGCGGGGTGCAGGGGCGCAAGGCAGGGAGGCGATGCTGCGCGGCAGGGGCAGGGGTTGTGCGCAAGACGCGAGGAAGCTGGTCGTCAGGGAGATGCGGGTGAATGCACGTGAAGGGGACAGTCAGTTGTCCAGGGGTTGTCCGGGCGGCCGCGGTTGGTTGTCAATGGACGTGCCGAGGGTGCAGGACGAGGGCAGACATACAGGGTTGTGGACGGGAAGGCGGATGACTGTCGGTATCATAATTGTTACCCCCATGGCATTGCGGTAGACCGCTGTTCAGCACTTGCTGTTGCAGGACGAGGGCGGTGCAAGCTTCCAAGCCGCAGCGAGTCGAATGTGTCGCTCCATCCCCACTTGTTGGAACTCCAACACCGTATCGCGCCTCCCGCCACCATCTCCCAATCGTAATTCCTTTACCCCTGTTGTGCCCTCCCTGCCTGCCCCAGGTGGACTGGCTGACGGACAAGATGCGCGAGCGCGACCACACCGTGTCGGCCACGCACGGCGATATGGACCAGAACACGCGCGACGTGATCATGCGCGAGTTCCGCTCCGGCTCGTCGCGCGTGCTCATCACCACGGACCTGCTGGCCCGCGGCATCGACGTGCAGCAGGTGTCGCTGGTGATCAACTACGACCTGCCCACGCAGCCGGAGAACTACCTGCACCGCATCGGCCGCTCGGGACGCTTCGGCCGCAAGGGCGTGGCCATCAACTTCGTGTCCAAGGTGGGCCGGGGGCGTGCAGGCCCTAGGGCGGGGGAGGGCAAGGCGGGTGGGGCCGGACGGGGCAAGCGGATCCCAGCAGCAGGTGGGGCAGAGAGGCCCAAAGGGTGGCATACGGTGCCGCTGTCCGTTTTCGCATAGAGGTGGGTGAAGCTCAGTGAGGTCGTACCTGATTACGGCAGCCTGCCGGTGCTTCGGCCTAGCTGGTCGCCATCCTGACTGGTGGGACCGCCGTTTGCTGAAGCGCTCGCACACGCCGCTCTCTGCCGCAGGACGACGAGCGCATGCTGCAGGACATCCAGCGCTTCTACAACACCGTCATCGAGGAGCTGCCCTCGAACGTCGCCGACCTGATCTAAACGCAAGGCGGCGGCCGGTTTTCTTTGGCGCCTGTTGGCGCCACATGCCTGTGACGCTCCAACATGGGGCCATCGGGGCGGATGCTCTCATAGTGGCGCGTGCAACGCGGCGCTGTGGCGCGCGCTACAGTCTTGAGCCGTGTTTTCCGGGTCCTCTGCGCTCGGTTGGAGAGAGCTCTGAGCGGAGCATGGGCCGGAGCATACCTTATGCTACCAATGGGAGGGACATTGGGGGAGTACCGTTGTTGCCCCCTGGTTTGTTTGAGGTTGGGGCTGCAGGATGGGGAGGGTTCGCCAAGGGCCCACGCGGCCTCGTGCGTGCCGCTGCTGCCGTGCCTCCGAGGATGATGGACGGACCCCTGCATTTCCGCCGGGCGGGATGCGGGTCCCGCATACGTATATAGGACATAGGGCCGAGACACGACTGCGGATGCTTATGAAGGTGGTGGTAATAAAAGTTGGAGGGTTTGGGTTTGGATGTTGTGTGGGAATAAGGAATGAGGGTGTGTCTGCGCTGCTTGCTTTACTACATTGACCGTGCCGAGTCTTGACCGTCTTGCTGCCTGCTGCTGCCACCGCAACCCTTGTGTTCAAGTGTAAGAGGGCCACCGTCCCTGTTTTCGAATGGCGAGGCGCTTGTGTGCATGCATTGGCATTGTCCTTACGAGCATGTGGCATCGCCAGCAAACTGGACATCACCTCACGTGCGATGAAGCAACCTTGTTGCACGACGGGAGGCAGGAAGACCAAAATGCACCATTACGGGGATAATGTAACGATTGATGTGCTCCGACCAGTCAGACCTTGGCCTAGGCCCTAGGCTAGGGCACAGCAGGTTGATGCAGCCAGAACAGCTGTGTAAACCAGTATACCGTAGACGTGAAGGAGGCCAACTCAGACCAGTTGATAACAAGACACGTGTGACGAGATATGGTATGCAGGAGCAGACGCGCAGTCCACGTCCACGCACTTGTCGGTTCTGCCGCACTGGTTGTACGCATGTGTTTTTTGCACTTTTGAACGCATGTATAATTTTTGCACTTCGCACGCATTTTTCATTTTTTTATGTGAAGGAAGTCAATGACGGTGCCGACCCATGATGATTTACTGGCAGGTCCAGCGTCCAGGGTGCAAACTGTGTACATGTTGCATCTGGCGCTTTGCTAGGGTTGGGGTGTCCACTGACGGTCGACGGCTGCCTCCCTGTGGGTGCAGGGTGGGTGTAAACGCTTACCCCAAGGGGTGACGTAAAAGGGTCTGTCCGAAAGGTCGTAAACAGGCACATGGTGGAATGGTAACAATCCTACTGGGACACTCAGGGAGCAGTCTGTTACAGCGCTGGTGCGGTTTGCTGGGGTGCGCTGCTGCTCATAGGGGCGACCTCCTATGGTGTCGGGGTCCTGCCAGTCCACGCGCAGCATGCACGTCAGCCGTGGACAGTGGCAGGCAGATCACAGCAGCAGTTGAACTTGTGAAGCAGGTCCTAATGAGCCTGCGGACCCATCCAACCTCTGCTGGGCGGCCTTGAGTGAGAGACACAGCACTACACCGGACGGCAAGGCGTGCTACTGCACAAAAAGAACCCCTGGAACGTACTTGCTGCATGACATGATGGCCTTCCGTACAGGGCCCGATGCCACCGTTGCCGAGCCAAGTAATCGCGGCATACCGTAAACGGACAGCAGCTCTGTGCTTTCGTTCCTAGACTAGGTATTCTTTAGCGTTTAGGCATAGCTTCGGCGAGAACCGCGCAAGGGACAGGCTGACGAGGTTTTGAACGTGCACCTCCGACTTCTTGTCCTCACACACGTCAACCTTACATATGGATGCAGCAGGTCCAGCTCTTCCATGGGCGGCCGCGGTTCCTGAAGGAGGCGCGGTAGAGGCATCGCAGGCCGAAACCGAATTTTTTGAGCGGGGGATGACCCTAGAAGCTGCAGGCCTAACACAAGGAAGCCGTATCGAGGTATGTGTTTATATTATATCTGCATTGCCCGGCTTCGTTGGCGAATTCAGCGGTCTGCCTATATCAACTGTCCAATTGACGTTGCCCTACCCTGGCTTGCTGCAAGGTCAAATGGCACGTTGAGCCAGAGGACGGAGAATCATATGCGCGGGTAAGCAGCGCACCTCGCTGGGCAAACTTACGGCCCCAGGACGAGGACACGGGCTGACCTGCTGGGAGGCAGCAGCGCCCGGTTGGGTGCCCATGTCTAGCAGTGCGACACATGCAAGCCTTCTTCCTACCGCCGCCCATTGACCTGTCGGACATGCATGTTCTGAACTAAGCTGTGGCCCCACTCCTACGCTGTGCCCGCTGCGGAGCCGCAGTGGTGGGGGGCGACAGTGGTGGGGCCCAGCAAGGCTGAGGAGGGCGCCCCGGCGCAGGAGCCGAACGAGGTAGCGTTCGACATCACGTGAGTAGTTGCCCGCTTGCTGCCACATAAGTCGGGACGGGTCTGCGTGGGTGAGCGGAGGATGTGTCGAGGCCTTGCACTGTAGGGCACGATGCACGGCAAAGACGGAGTGCTGTGTAGCGAAGCGGGTTTGTCGCTTGCGGCACGTGAGGCAAGGGCGTGCATGGGCATTGATGATGACATTGGCGGGCTGTCGGTGCACCGGTACGAGCCGGATTGGCTCAGGATCACACGCTCGCAAGGCCCTGCCGCCAATGCTGTTGCGGGCGCACGTTGGTCCGCGCTTGTGCAACTCGTTGATCCTACAACGCCCCTTCAACCCTTGCCCGCCGGTTCTGCTGCCAACGCAGGTATGACGCCCATGGCGACTTCGACCCAGAGGGCGCCACCGTCGTCCTCACCTCGGAGCGTGAGTTTCGGGGTCCTCTTGGGGGCCGCTTCGCTGGCATATGCACAGGTGTGCAGTGCGGCCCTGCCAGCGCCCGGCTACCTGCCTCGTATCACCTTCCTTCATATCCTCGGCTGCAGCAAGGACAATGCCCAGTCGCAGGGCCCAGAGCTCGAGTCTGCTACATGGGCACCGGACCACCTCGCTCCATGCATAGGGCCGCGGGGGCGGGGGCGCCCGCTGGCTGTTGAAGGCCCTTGTCTGCGCTGAGCTGCTGACCGCCTGCACTGCCTGTCATTATCGCATGGCTGCGTATTGGTGCGCAGACACGCTCCGGCAGAGCGGGCAGGACGACGAGCTGGCGTGGCGCAAGGAGGGGGACACGTGGGACCTGGCAGAGGAGGCGGAGGATGACGAGGGGGATGAGGAGGGCGAGGGGGACGACACGGTGACGACCGCGCAGCTACGGGAGCTGGTGGAGGACAGGTGGGTTAAGGAGGGAGGGAGGGTGCGGGGCAACATAGCTGCTCGGGAGCTTTGGATGGAAGCTTGACATGTGCGCCCGGGGAAGGACTCAGGGTAATGCTGTACGCGGGGGGAGCGTGGGCGGGAAGGCATCCCAAGGCGTCACCAGCTGTGGCTGCTGTTGTTGCATGTGCTGCACCACCAAGGCCCACCCCTGGACCCGCTTTGCTGGCCGTGCCAACAACCGTCCGGTGCACTCTGTCCATCACCTCCGCCATCGTTCGGCCCCTTCCCACCACCAGCGCATGTGCCCGGGCCGCGTCCGCTGTTGGCTGCGTGCAGGGAGTACCTGGGCGGCAAGACGCTGGAGCAGGCGGAGGCGGAGGCGCTGGGCTCCATGCCGCCCGACCTGCAGATCACCATGGCGGCGGGCTTCAGGGATTTTGCAAACAGCATCAAGTGAGTCACGTGCGCGCCGTGCGATCTACACCGCGCTACCCCCGATGGATCGGGAGATGGTCCCTTTAGGCATAGAGAAGTTTGTTGGCAGCGCTGCCAGGCACGGGGGAGTAGTAGTAGTAGTTATCATTGGGAATGAACCCTCGACCAATGCTCATATTGTAACTGCAGTGCACAAGAGGCCTTGTTGCGCCGTTTGCGTTTGTGCACCAGCACCCTACACACCGCCTCCAACTCCTCAGCCATCCTCATACCCCCTCCCCTTTTCCTGCTCCTTACTCTAGCCCCCGGCGCTGCCCTCGCACCGGTGTGCGCCGCCTCCTGAAAACCTGATTCCTTGTCACACCACGGGCGCGCGCCAGGCCCTTCCTGTCCAACAGCTCACCTCCCCCCTTCATCCTGACCCCGTATTGACACCCTCTACCCATGCCCCTACGCCCCACCTTCCCAGTCCTCACCCTTCCTCCGCCTCCAACTTCCTAGTTCTTGACACTGTTTCCTTGCACTCCAACCTGTGTACCCTCCCTTCGGCCTTTTTACCACCCTTTTCCCTGCTCCACCCCGGTGGAGGCCAGGAATTTGGTTGTGATACGATTCCATACGCCATCCTTACGTGGTTTTTCCATCGCCACCTCCCCTGCCCCACACAGGTCCTTCCTGTCCAACAAGGCGACGTTGGGCGGCAAGGCGGCGGGCGAGGTGGTGGTCACGGCTGACGACGTGAAGCAGTTCATGGAGGAGTTCACAAAGAACAAGCGCCAGCGCATGGCATGAGGATGTGATGCCGCGTGTGATTGTGCAATCGTCCGTCTTAAGTTGGCTTTCCCCGTTGCCTGTTGACCCCTAGACGCGTTTCGGGGCCATTGCTCCGAAAGGCCATGTGTGCGGCTGTGTGCTTCGCTGCGGCGACTCGGGGGCTAGGGGAGGCCTGCCAACCTGCACACGGGCCGGGGCGGTGGGTGGGTGGGCCTGGTGTGCGGTACCCAGGGTCAGGGTCACCAGAGGGCGGTGTGCGGCCACACGCCCTGCATTGTACGGCATATGCCTAATGCCAGGGTGCATATTTTGTCACTGGGCGCATGGCGACCTACAGCCATAGCCACAGCGCCCCCATGGCCTCGGCATACGCTCCCATGACAGCACCACGTTCGCAGCATGTTGTTACCGGTATGCCAGGCATGGGTTCGTGCAGCGCGGCCTTGCGTGTTGCTTGGCCGATCTTTTGGCTGCATATGTTGTGCACACCCGGTGTTTTCATTGGTGATTTAAGAGCGCTTTCGAGGTGCAAACGTGGCATGTGTCTGTTGGGGCGGTGCGGCGTGCTGTCCTGCACCCACTGCTCAGCCGGCAGCCATGCACCTGGGGGAGCTCCCCTGCGCGCACCCCTACTGGGCACGGGCGTACGGTATGACGGCCTATGCATCGCCGAATGGGCTCGGCCAGGACATGTAAGTTTGCTGCCGTTGATGGTGGTCTTGTTATACAACGTACGTACAGCGCTATGAGGCACCGCAGCCCTGGTGGTGCTCGGACAGGGCCACGGGCACAACCGTAACCGTATTTAACCGTATCAGGGGAACAGACCCCCCTCATAAAATTTACGGTCCTGTCCGACCGTACTGTGTAGCCCTGGCCGAGCACCCATCCCCGCGGCCTGTCCATGACTACCCTAGCCGTTAACCAGCTCTTAGCCTTCCCGTGCTCTTCTGCCGGTTGAGCGAACGCTGGCGGTGGGCCCCTATCATATCTTACAGGGTGGTAATGCTGCTGTCCTCCGCCAGCCTCCATAAGCCGTGCAGAGCTGCAGACGGTGCAGTATCAAGCGATCTGGAATACACCCCCCGCCGTGCAGGCTGCACCGCAAGGCCGACAACAGTGCAGCATCCACGAAATCACGGCCAACAGCCCCCAAGCAAACGCCAGTATACAACCACCCCGCCGGTTCCCAGGCAGGTCGCGCACAGGAGCGCCCACGCAGTACACACAGGCGCCCCTCGAGCTTGGCGTCGAGCACGTGTGGGAACGCCGGGCGTTGCCAGCAGCGGAGTCGTCCCACCTTACGAACATACCCTGTCTTGCAACACCCATCGAGAGCCACCTTGCATGCAAAAAACTGCTTACTCCGCCGCATACCTCAAATGAATGAAACTAGCAAGCTCAATGCTACAACAAAGGCACAGTGTTGGGGGCCGCGAAGTGGCTGCCAGCACCGTACGGCGGTTATAAGGCCTCGCACGCTCATACCAGCTCATACCGGCTGCCGTCAGGGGAGCCCCCCCCCCTGGCTGCCGTTCATTTGACATTTTGTGTTACACTCCAGGTGGTGTGGCCACACGATCCTTACTGGTCCCGACCACACCTATCAGGAATTATAATCATGTAGCGTTGCGTCGCTGCTGTACAGCAACAAGGAAACGTCCAACCTTAACAGGGCAGGAAGTGTCCCACCACGACTTGAAATCCTGCTCAAAGCAGAGTCCACTGCTAGACCGAAGGTCGTTGTAAGCAGCACACTCAAAGACCACATGAAATTCATCCTCAGGCTTACCAGCACTGCACTTTCTACACACACGCTCGCCACGCGTGCGCGCAGTGTTGCGATACACCTTCATGACGGTTGCCGTTCACTGCGCGGACAACTGACTGATTGCACACAGCGCCGAGTGCACGCCCCCAAAACAAAAGCCACCCAGGTAGCTGAAGACATAACCCGGCACAACATGGGCGTTGGACGACCTCGGCGGCGGAACAGGCCCGAGGACTTCTCCGCCCCGCGCCATCCTCCCCAAGGTGGTTTCGTCCGTGCGAACGGCAGCACGCACTGGACCGTTCACCCCTGGTTCACCCACCACCTTCCAAAAGCCAAAGAAACGTCACCAACATTCACTGCTTGCCCGTCGGAACGAGCGAAATAACCATTTACTAGACGTACGGGACGCAGGGCATCGGTACGGATACCGGTACTCGACCACCCACGTTGGCGTAAATGAGCCCCACAAGTATCACTCACACCTTGTACCCAAGCGCTTTACGAGCGTCAACCCCTGAATGGGTGCTCACTACACGCAACGCAGCTACCACGCACAGGGACTTGCTGTTGAACATTAATGCCTACCGCGAGCAAGCAAGGCACCCATGCCGGGCTATGTACAGGAACCAAGCAATCTGCGCCCGGCACAGCGCTCTGGGGCTGCAAGCTGCCCCAGACGATCGCCCGTTGCTACCACAAGCTGGTGGCATGCATGCAAATTATTGAGGTCCAAAACTGCCCGCGCGCCACGCCACCACTTGCAGGCATGCACGCTCCTTTGCGTGCCGGCAATGCCCCCCCCCCTGCGCTCCACATGCCCGCCATGCCCTATGCAACCTAGCTACCAACTACAAACCTCCTACGCTGCAGTGCTCAACGTACTCTCCCAAACAACGCGACCGTCGCGGTCGTTTGTGCATATGCCAAAAACAGCAACACCTGATCACCAGTAGCGTATTGACGCATGTCCCACTCCTTGCCGAGGAACGCTCACCCAACCGTCCCCAGTCGCAAACAAGAACAAAAGCTGCATGTGTACCCCGGAACGGCACCGGTATTGAATGTCAAAACCACAGGATATCGCGCATTGTCCGTCACCTGCATACCTCGCTCCCAACCCCGACACTTGCCGGCCCGCGATCAAACAAGCCAAGAAGCTGGCCCCTTCACTCCTGCCCCGCTGCCAGCTGAACAGGACCACTCCCATGGTACGCCGGATGAACAGCAACGGGCCTACGGCATACCCGTTCCATTGGCACGCCGCCATGTGGCACATGTAATTTATTGACCCTCCCGAACCCGAGAAATTGCTCGTGGGCTGACGCTGCCCGGCTTTGCGGCTTCGTACCAGGCCGAAGCGGACCGCACAAACCGCACCCGCCACCGCGCCTCCGTACAGCGATTCCGCCGTGCCGTACAGCGTGGCGCCGTACGGCACCTGACACGCGGCGCCGACTAGTCGCGCCTGCAGTACTTGATCATCCGGCGCAGCTCCGAGATAATGCGGTCTACGGATGGCCGGTCGGCGGGCCGCTCCTCGGTGCAGGACGATATCAGCTCCCGCAGCGCCAGCGGGCACACGCCGTCATCCGTGGGCACCTTGAGCCGCGCGCGAGTCGCCACCACCTGCGACGGTGTCACCACAGCGCAGAACTCAAGCAGGATCATTTGCATCCGGCATTGTCATGATACAAGCTTTCATCCTTTGCCAACTATCAACTAGTCCGGCACCCCGGCTGCACGAGGCAGAGGGCCATGGGCCAGTGGGGTCAATGCAGCTGGGGTGTAGAACAGTAGGAGGCACCGTGCAATCAGGGACACGTCCCGGCATTATCGGCAAGCGAATGCAGGTGACCCGGAGTATCAATGCTTCTGAATGACGCGGTACTGTATGCTGTCGCGCAAGCTGTTGCGGCGCTGTGCAGCCTCACCCCCCGCACCTTCGACACGAAGGCGGCCATGCGGATGCCCGCCCAGGGCCGCTCCCCCGTCACCATCTCGTGCAGCACCACACCGTAGCTGCAGGAGGCAGGAAGGACACCAAGCGCAAGGACGGGGAGATGAGTCCACCAATCCTTACACAGCAAGCACCACAAGGCGTGCTGAGGGGCCCCAGAGGCGCACAAAGGCGACCCAGGTTCGCGTGGGCTGCAAGCCGAACAGCCGCGCCTCACTCGTGAGCCGTGTTAGCCACCGCGTGGCTGGCTATACGACCATGTGACCAGCACGGTGGTCGACCGCACCTGTACAGGTCCATCTTGTCCGACAGGCCGCCCACGCCCGACGGGTCCCAGCACTCGGGCGCCATGTAGGCCATGCTGCCGGTCTCGGGGCGGTTGGTGTCCAGGTAGGCGCTGTACTTGCAGCGCGCGAGGCCGAAGTCCGAGATCTTGGCGCGACCGTTGGCGTCCAGCAGGATGTTGCTGCGGGCGGAAGGGGCACGGGAGGTTGGCAGGGCGCCGTACTTGCACATGCTTTCCCCCCATGGTAGCGGATGGCGCACCGGGTACACAGAAATGATGCGTTCTCACGGGCCGAAGTGCACTAGGAATGCGCTTGGGTACCGGTATGCGTGATGCGTCAGCGCCCGCCCCCGCGCCCCTGCCCACCTCGGCTTGAGGTCCCTGTGCACGATGGCGGGGGTGCGCGTGTGCAGGTGCTGCAGCCCCAGCGCCACGTCCAGCGCGATCTCCAGGATGCGGTGCAGCGGCAGCGGCGACTTCCGCTGCTGCTGCTGCGGTGCCTTGCCGTCCTGCTCTCCTGGCCCCAGCGCTCCAGCGTTCGGGGCTGCGCTCTCCCCGGCTGCCGCTGCTGGTGCTGCTGCTGCTGCTGGCTGCGGCGCGGGCGCGTGCAGCAGCGCGTCCAGGCTGGTGACGCACAGCTCCTCCACCACGCATATGTCGGGGGGCTGCAGGCAGCCGCCGATGAGGCGCACCACGTTGTCGTGCCGCAGGCTGGACAGCACCGTGATCTCCTGCGGGCACGTAAGGACGGGGGCGGGTCAGGAGCAGGGCAGCACCGCGTGGCCAGCATGAGGCTGTGGCAGCGTCAAGAGCTGAAGACCAATTACACGTTACCTACAGTTGACTGCCCTGCCGGGCACAATGCTTGCATCGGTAACCCATTCAACTACAAGAATACCCCTGTGCTTCCAAACTGGCTGATATACGGCCAGCACAGAGAGCATTCAGCGTTCCGCCGCACCTGCACAAACACCTCCAGGTCGTCAATGGTGCAGCCCTGGAGTAGCGGCCGAAGCGACTTGACGGCCTGCAATGCAATCGCGGGGGCAACAGACATGAATTGCACTCATCAGGCTCATATGCCGCTGGAGATATGCCGCGTCTTGATACTGCAACGGGGCACGGCCTTGGACACGGTGGGCCACGGCACGCAGGGGAGTAGTGCACGTGAAGAGGTACCGGGCCACACCCTTCCCAGGACTCCCGGCTGATGCTTGCACGCAGACAGCCACGCGCGCTGTGGCCTTCCCGCTTACCACGGGCTGTCCTCGGTACGTGCCGCTGAACACCGCCCCGAACTGGCCCTGGCCCAGGGGCCTGCTGACGTCAACGGTGAGGTCGCGAGCGAGGTCCATCTGCAGGTTGGCGCCATGCTCTGCGGCCTGCGCCACGAGGGCCTGGGGCAGCACCACCTGGCCGAACGTGGGCCATGCGCCCATGCCCCCGCTGGAGGGCACCCGGATGGATAGGGGGTTCGTGGGCGTGAGGGAAGGCGAAGGAAGCTGGAGGGACAGCGAGTCTGTGGGCGTTGCGCGCGGTGAGAGGGGCGGGCGCAGAGGGGAAGGGCTGCACGGTGCGGTCTTCTGCGACTGTGGGGGCTGCTGTTGCTGTTGCGCCAGGAGCAGCTGTAGCTGCAGTTGGCTGTCGGGGGCCGCCAGCGCGCTGGCAGCGGCAGCGAACGCGGCCGTGCAGCTGGAGTTGCCGCCTGACGCGAAGCTTGCCCTTCCGCTACTCAGTGCAGGTAAGCCAGTGCAGGCAGCGATCTGAGCTGTGAGGACGCGCTCCCAGCCAGGTATCCCGTATTCGACAGCCTGGCAGTCCGAGAACGTATTCGTTTGGGACTCAAAGCTGGTCGCGACGCTCGTGCAGTCCATCATGCTGGATGGCATGGGTCCACATGAGCTGCGTGGCAGATGAACGGTGGGTGCGCTGCACGTCCTGTGCGGGGCATGGAAGCGCGGCAGCGCATGCCCTTGAACGACCGGGGCTTCGTCGGACCCAGGCAAGCAGCAGGGCCGCTGTTCCAGGTGGACATGCTGGTACTGTATGTGCGAGGGCTGCGCTGGCTGCGAAACGAAGGGCTCGGCACCGGCAACCTCCGACTGGGGCAATGCAGACGCGCTTCCTGCTGCATCAAAATCGCCTTCGTAGTACGCTGGACATAGAAACGGGGAAGATGGCGGGGGACGGTTCTCAGTAGGCCTCTCCTCGCATGACGTCCGCTCTTCCCGTTCAAGTCTGCCCTTATCTCCCGCTGCTGCGCAAGTGCTTTTCGCTGGTCCAGGTTCTTGAGGCGACGCCTTTGTACTCCCAGAAGCCAACCGCTTCCTAAGTTTCCCAAGCACCGCCCCAAGCATATCAGCGCGGTCAATCCAACAGGGCAAATCTATTTGCAGGGGGCGACTTTCAAGCTGGCACCTAGGTTCACCGTTACTTGGGCCCCAAGTTGGGGCGCTGAGCTCACTTCACTTCACTACTATGTAATCGTGATTATCCTAGCTGAGATAAATCACACGAAAGAGTCTATACGGTCAAAGTGCCTTCATTCTAGACATTCGGTAGCGCAGGTGCACTAGAGTCTCTAGTAGAGAGGCAGGCAGGGCCTGAGAGCGCATCGTGAGTGCATTAGCGCAAACTTGCTTCAAATGTTCTGCTTGGAGCAAAACAAGAAGTTGTTCACAAGGTTAATAGCCCAGCAGAGTCGCTGCATCCAACCGCCAACCCATTCGGCATCCGGTAATAGCCTGGCAAGTAGCCATTCACACACGATTACTGCCTTTGATTTGCTACAGCTTGATTTGCCTCTGCAGCAATTTCTGCCCCACTACGCGTTGCGACACCAACTGCAGCTGCATTGCTCTCGTTCCCGCCATCATGCACATAATCCCACATACCCGTTTTATTATGCTGTACTTGGAACAGCTACATGAAGCTAATGAGCAACCCGCTGGCCGCACTTCATCGAGTCTCCAATGCTGCCTCTGCGCTTTGGGCGCGTGCCGGGGATGTCAGTGGACGCCAGAGAAAGCAACAGGTGGGTGGTTGAGGAAGTGGGCGCCACTGCAGCGGGTAGCAGAAATGCAGCAGCCAAAAATGCAGCAGCGGTGGCGTAGGGAAACCAGGGGGGAACTGTGGGCAAGGCTGTGGGCGGTGTGGGCCAAGTGTGACAGCCGGATTTGCCTGTCCTACTGCTGTGGTGAGTGTGTGGACTGAATAGGGTGAGCACGTTGGTGGCGCCTACATTGTATAATGGGGCAGTGGTGGCCAGGAGGTGGTGGCTGTCTGGTCAGGTTGCCGTCCATCTGCCAAACACCCCCATCGTTACAATGCGTACGCACGCGTACCGCCCATGCTTTCACGGTTTGGTCAGTGTAGGAAATGCCTGGATGTCGGCATGTGTGTTGTATAGCCTTGAGCCGCATCCTGCTACGCACGGGTACTGCACGTGGAGGGACAAGGGCACTGAGGGAGCACTGAGCGGAAGCACCGTGGTTACCGGTACGTGGCGGCAGCTGGGCGGCAGTGTACAGCAGAGGAGCTCAGTGCCGTAAGCGATGCTGCAACAATTAGCTGCGTCGCTCCATGATGTGCAACTCGGAGATCTGCTTGGTCAGGTGTTTGGCAACTGCACCACGCAGGCCCCCCGGCCGCCGCCCTGCGTGTGGTTACTGCCCAATTACTGCCTGGCCAGGGGACGAGGATGGCTCCTCTCTCATCCCCCCTTTTGCAAATAAGCCCAACCAGTTGCCAAAAAAGGCAACTATGCGTGCTCCGGGCGTTCGGGACGTGGAAGACTGTCGCCTTCTCCTGTTGGCGGCACGCCTAGTGATGCGGCGGGGTCAGGCGGGGTACCGCCTGGGCAGCTGTGCTCTGCGTGCATAAATGTGTCAGCGGCCTGGATAGTTCTTACAGCAAGCATCAGGTGAATGCTCGTACATGGCGTCGCGACCCAAAGAAGCTGCTGGCCCTGGGCTGGGGTGATCGACCTGCATGGCCTTGCCTCGACGGCAGCATTTGCCTAGTCGCTTGGGCCAAGGTTTATCGGGCGGCCGCACCAACCGTATAGCATACGCGAAACGTTAGGCTGATCTATTTGCTTGCAACATCGCTTTCCAGTGCTTGCACTGGAATATGAAGCTGTTGCGATAAGGCTGCGAACGATTGGTACGGCACTCACCTTCGGCAGCAAGGCCCAAGCTCCTTCCTGTCTACGTATGCAACGCTTCCGTGCTCACCTGCATGCTCATATCATCGTATACGATTCATTAATGCTGGATAATGACGCGTAATAGAAGTCGGATGTTTAGCATCCTTGTGGTAGTTTCCATTTCTCTCAGCACAGCGCTGTGTCAAAGCACCGATGCTAGTGAGCCTGGCAAAGATTCCAGTATTAACCATGACGTATCTCATAGATCGCTGCAGCAAGCGTCTTGCTCCTGCTCCAGCCCCTACACGGTGAAGCCCGGGGACGGCATGTACGCCATCGCACAGCGCTGCGGGGGCGGCCTGACGGTTGCCAGCATCAGCGCCGCCAATGGAATCACGAACCCGGACCTCATTCAACCGGGGCAGAAGCTGGTGCTGCCCGGGTGCGGTGGCGGCTCAACGGGTGAGTCATTCTGTATGACTACGCGTGCCCACACACGTGTTACAGGGTGCCATGCACCGGTCAGCGCCTAGTAATCCCTACGGCAGCCGCGGCGGCGTCAGGTGCCTTTATGTATTGGCCGACGGTACGGCAAAAGGGTACAGAGTCACTGTGAGCTGCTGTGAGCAACTTGCACTTGGTTGTTATCCCGCAGCAGTCTCAATCTTAGAGGCACACAACAGCAGCGTGCAGTCTAAAAGGTGCAAGGCTTTATCATGCACGTACCGTAGCGTTTGCAATGTCCGACCACATGTTCAAAGCACTCGCACTCTTGGCGTGGCCCCTCACCCCGCAGGCCCCAGCAACACGGCGTCCCCGCCCCCGCTGAGTGGCGGCAACACCGGCAACGGCGGATCCTGCTCCTGCTCCAGCCCCTACACGGTCAAGCCCGGTGACGGCATGTACGCCATCGCACAGCGCTGCGGCGGCGGCCTGACGGTTGCCAGCATCAGCGCCGCCAATGGAATCACGAACCCGGACCTCATTCAACCGGGGCAGAAGCTGGTGCTGCCCGGGTGCGGTGGCGGCTCAACGGGTGAGTCATTCTGTATGACTACGCGTGCCCACACACGTGTTACAGGGTGCCATGCACCGGTCAGCGCCTAGTAATCCCTACGGCAGCCGCGGCGGCGTCAGGTGCCTTTATGTATTGGCCGACGGTACGGCAAAAGGGTACAGAGTCACTGTGAGCTGCTGTGAGCAACTTGCACTTGGTTGTTATCCCGCAGCAGTCTCAATCTTAGAGGCACACAACAGCAGCGTGCAGTCTAAAAGGTGCAAGGCTTTATCATGCACGTACCGTAGCGTTTGCAATGTCCGACCACATGTTCAAAGCACTCGCACTCTTGGCGTGGCCCCTCACCCCGCAGGCCCCAGCAACACGGCGTCCCCGCCCCCGCTGAGTGGCGGCAACACCGGCAACGGCGGATCCTGCTCCTGCTCCAGCCCCTACACGGTCAAGCCCGGTGACGGCATGTACGCCA
>VFQN01003130.1_pt1 | contig 24282 bp, 20 predicted proteins | sample 3512371 | NCBI WGS metagenome assembly VFQN01 (sample SAMN10412370, study PRJNA504923) | tailings metagenome | isolation source: Replicate 2 from Balatoc abandoned mine | place: Philippines: Itogon, Benguet | collected 2017-08-28 | reverse complement strand
CCTTGCCCGCCGCCTTCATGCCCGGCGCCACGGCCTGGGCGGTGAAGAAATGCGGTCGCAGGTTGATAGACTGGTTGGCGTCCCAGAATTCCACCGTGACGTCTTCGATCGCGTGACGGTCGTCGAGCGCTGCATTGTTGATCAGGACGGTGACCGGACCATGCGCCTCGGCTGCGCGGGCGGCGGCCGCGCGCAGCGCCTCGACGTCGCGCAGATCGGCCTTCAGAAACAAGGGGCGCCGGCCGGTTTCCTGCTTGACGCGATCAACAAGGGGAATGCTCGCCGCCTCGGCGATGTCGATGAAGGCCACCTTCGAGCCCTGACGCGAAAAACCTTCGGTCAGGGCTGCGCCGATGCCTGTGGCGCCACCGGTGATCAGCACCGAAGCGCCGTCGAGATCGGGGAACTTTGCCGAAGGCATCATCGTGGCCGCTCCTTCCATTCCCACCGGCGGTGCGGACGCCGATGCGGCGCCGGCTTCGCATCAGGACAGCGCGGTTTGTCCGCCATGGCGGCATCGACGTCAACAGCCAGGGACCAGAAAGGGCTGGACAGGCCGGTTACGATGGGCGCCCTCGATCAAACCGGGTCGGCTCGAGGAACTCCGCGAACCTTGTTGCGCAGATAGGCCAGCGTATCGTCCCTGTCGGCGGGCCTGCCGAAGAGAAAACCCTGGCCGCCGGCACAGCCGAAGGCGACCAGCTTTTCCGCCTGCGCTTCCTCCTCGATGCCTTCGGCCACCACGTCCATGCCGAGCCCCTCGCACATGGCCAGGATCGCGCGGATGATGTGCTCGGAAGGTCGATCCCGGAGGATGGACGACACGAAGCTGCGGTCGATCTTGAGCTTGTCGAAATGAAACTCGCGCAGGCGCCCGAGCGAGGACTGGCCGGTGCCGAAATCGTCGAGCGACACCCGGATGCCGCAGCGCCTGAGATCGCTGACGATCTTCTCGGCCGAAGCCGGGTCGCTCATCAGGCCGGTCTCGGTGATCTCGATCTCGAGCCGGCGCGGGTCGAAGCCGGTGCGTTCGAGGATCGACAGGATATGCAGGCCGGTGTTCTGGTCGACGAGCTGCGATGGCGACAGGTTGAAGGACAGGAACAGGTCGGCCGGCCAGCTGCGCGCCGCTTCGGTCGCCTTGCGCAACACCAGCTGCGACAGCGGGCCGATGATGCCGCGTTCCTCGGCGATCGGGATGAAGACGGCTGGAGAAACCTGACCGAGATCGCGGTCGCTCCAGCGCGCCAGCGTCTCGAAGCCGATGGTGCGACGGGTCTTCAGGTCGACGATCGGCTGGAAATAGGGCTCGACCTCGCCTGACGAGACCGCGCGGCGCAGCGCCTGCTCGATGCGTGTGACGCGCTTGGCCGCCTCCTCCATCTCACGCGTGAAGACGACGACGCGGCCGCGGCCCGAACGCTTCGCGTGGTAGAGCGCCGTCTCGGCCTTGTGCAGCAGGAGCTCGGTCGTCTCGTCGCCGGAATGGAACAGCGAGCAGCCGACCGAGGCGGACAGCCGCGCGGTGCGCTCGCCCACGTCATAGGGCGCCGACAGGATCTCGATCAGCATCCGCGCTTTTTCGCTGGCGGCGTCCTCGCTGAAGACGAGCGGGTAGAGGAAGGCGAATTCGTCAGCGCCGATGCGGGTGACGACCGACTGGCCGTCCATGGCGGCGCGCAGGCGCATGGCGACCTGGAGCAGGATATCGTCGCCGGCCTTGTGGCCGAACAGGTCGTTGATCGGCTTGAAGCCGTCGAGATCGACGATGCCGATCGCGAAGGGGGCGGGGTCGTCCGCGCGGTCGCTGATGAGCCGGTCGACCTTGTCGATGAAACGCCGATGATTGCCGAGCCCGGTCAGCGGATCGGTGAAAGCGAGATCTGCATTGTCCCTGCCGAGCTGACCGGCGCCATAGAGCCCATGCATCATACCCCCTCATTGTTTTTATTTCTTTTCCGCCAGTATGAGGCGAAACCATTTAGGAAAAGTATCGTCGGGAAGCCGATGTCCCTGGAGCCTGGCGACCGATGCTTCGCCGGCCTGCTTGACACCGGGCGGGCGCAAGCGTCATCTGCCGCCGCAAAGCCGGGCATCCGCTTCGGCCACGGAAAAGCCGGAGCCGATCCATGCCGCTCAGCATCGCCATCCAGATGGACCATGTGTCGACGATCAATATCGCCGGCGACACCAGCTTCGCGCTGGCGCTGGAGGCACAGCGGCGCGGCCACCGGCTCTATCACTACACGCCCGACCGGCTTTCCATGCGCAACGGCAAGGTGGTCGCGCGCATCGAGGAGCTGACCGTCCGCGACGTGAAGGGCGACCATTTCACCCTCGGCGAGGCGGTGCGCACCGACCTCGGCGACATGGATGTCATCCTGCTCCGGCAGGACCCGCCCTTCGACATGAACTACATCACGACCACCCACATCCTGGAGCGCATCCACCCGAAGACCCTGGTCGTCAACGACCCGGCCTGGGTGCGCAACAGCCCGGAGAAGATCTTCGTCACCGAGTTTCCGGACCTGATGCCGGAGACGCTCATCACCAAGGATCCGCGCGAGGTCGACGCCTTCCGCAAGGAGTTCGGCGACATCATCGTCAAGCCGCTCTACGGCAATGGCGGCGCCGGCATCTTCCATCTGCACGAAGCCGACCGCAACCTCGCCTCGCTGCTCGAAATGTTCGCCCAGATGTATCGCGAGCCCTTTATCGTGCAGCGCTACCTGAAGGAGGTGCGGGCCGGCGACAAGCGCATCATCCTGATCGACGGCGAGGCGGTCGGAGCGATCAACCGCGTGCCGGCCGCGCATGATTCACGCTCCAACATGCATGTCGGCGGCCGCGCCGAGAAGACCGAGCTGACCGAGCGCGAGCGCGAGATCTGCGCCCGTATCGGACCGTCGCTCAAGGCACGTGGCTTCGTGCTGGTCGGCATCGACGTCATCGGCGACTACATGACCGAGATCAACGTCACCTCGCCGACGGGCGTGCGCGAGATCCTGAAGTTCGGCGGCGCCGATGTCGCGGCTTTGTTCTGGGACGCGGTCGAAGCCAAGCGCTGAACGGTTTCGGCAGACCCGTTTCGATCCGGAAATGTTCCCGGCACTTTGGGCCAAGGGATCGACCGTTTGATGTATATGTTCCGGCAATGTTCTTGCTTTATCCTGCAATCTATGCTTGTTTCTAATAGAAGGCCTGCGTCGGGCTGATCCTTCGCTTTTGCCTTCAGGGGACGAAGGGGAACCGGTGGTTTCACACGTAAGCACGGTTGGCCGCTTCCCGAGCGAAGGGCCTCGATGAGCCGCCTCAGCGCCGACAATGCCGACATGGATAAGGTCAAGATGCGGCGGCTCCAGCCAAACCCAGAAATAAAACTTTCGCGCCTTCGAGACATTGGCTGGTCACTCTGGGATCCAATCGGCTTGTTGTCTGCCGGACAGAAGTGGGATCATGCGGACAATCTCGATTTCGCGGACGAGTACGATCGTTACCTGTCGGACGCTGCGGCGAAATTGCGCGAGGGGAGGCCGGATGCCGATGTGGTGGCATTCCTGGTCAATATTGAGGCCGATCACATGGGATTGGGCGAGCGGCCGGACTCTCGGACGCGAGCGGCGGCAGTGGTTGCAGCTATTCGTGCCGATGATCAGCTGCTCTTCGGGATTAGCTGATCGCCTACTGCTAGCGGCCATCCGGCGAGATCGGGGAAGAGGCGCCGACGAAGGTAGCAGTCGAACGTATGCACCGTCTGAGAGTTGCATTCTTTTCGACCACAGTCGTATGGTTACTCGCCGCGTTAGTGCCGATTCGAAGTATGTGACAAGCGAGGCAGAGCCTTCGCTTCGAATGCGATGTCCTCAGTCTTCTCTGCGGAGAGGAATAGGTCCGCAATGCAAGGGACTTGGATAGAATGATTCCTGTGAGCATCAACGGAAAGCGTTACGATGCTTTCGACATGTCGTCTGTTGCGGAATTTGGCGCGTTAAAGGATCGGATGTCCTTTTGGTTTAAGAGCGGCGACACGCTTTTTTATGATGCCGGCGACATGACTATTACCGTTTCGGGAGACTTTGCTCCGCTAACCGGAGATGACCCGAGAAATCAATACTCACCAAAAACGATTGTTGAATCAATCCAGGTGTTTGATAGAGGCAACGAGCACGGATGGCACATATTCTGGTCAAAGACCATTACATTTGGAGATTTCTATACGGCCAGAACTGTTGATCAGCTTCTAGGGATGAGCGCGGTTCGAGATATTGGGGGAACGTTTTACAGCGATAATTTATTGGGAGGTAATGCCGACGACACTATACGGGGCAATGAGGGCGACGACACTATACGTGGTCGAGGTGGCTACGACCTGATTGAAGGAGGCGCGGGCAACGATCTGCTGTTTGGCGATTCCGGTGACGACGTTTTGCGCGATTCAGGCGGCAGCAATACCTTGGACGGCGGTACCGGCAATGACGAGGTGAATGGCGGGGCCGGAGTTGATCGCATTGTCGGCGGCACAGGGAACGACTTCCTTTCTGGAGGAGGAGGAGTCGATTCCATCACCGGCGATGATGGCGATGATCTCCTTGTGGGAGGAACTGGTGGTGACGCTCTCGCCGGCGGGACCGGCAATGACCGACTGAACGGCGGCACCGGCGCCGACCAGATGCATGGCGGCCTCGGCGATGACGTGTTCTATGTCGACGCCACAGCCGACAAGACCTTCGAGGCGGCGAGCCAAGGGGCCGACATCGTCTACAGTTCCGTGAGCTATACGCTCGCGGCCGGCCAGCATGTCGAGACACTGGCGACGACCGCGCTTGCCGGCACCGGCGCCATCAACCTCGCCGGCAACGAACTCGCCCAGAAGATCGTCGGCAACAACGGCAACAACGGGCTCGCCGGCAATGGCGGCGCCGACACGCTCTACGGCTATGCCGGCAATGACCGGCTGAACGGCGGCACGGGCGCCGACCAGATGTATGGCGGGCTGGGCGACGATGTCTTCTATGTCGACATCGCGACCGACAAGGTGTTCGAGACGGCGAACCAGGGCACCGACACGGTGCTGAGCTCGGTCAGCTACGCGCTCGCCGCCGGCCAGCACATCGAGAAGCTCGCGACGACAGCGCTCGCGGGCACTGCCGCGATCCGGCTCACCGGCAACGAACTCGCCCAGACGATCAGCGGCAACAACGGCGCCAACGTCATCGCCGGCGGCGGCGGCAACGACGTGCTCGCCGGTTATGGCGGCAACGACACGCTCGACGGCGGCATCGGCAACGACGTGCTCTACGGCGGCGCCGGCAACGACACGCTGACGGGCGGGGCCGGCATCGACTATTTCGTCTTCAACACGACGCTCAATCCCTCGACCAATGCCGACCGCATCACCGACTTCAATGTCCCCCAGGACACGATCCGGCTCGACAACGCGGTGATGCCGGGGCTGGGGACGACGCTCGGCACGCTGTCGGCCACGAATTTCTGGAAGAGCGCGGCCGGTGCCGCCCACGACGCCGACGACCGCGTCATCTACGAAACCGATACGGGCAAGCTGTTCTACGACAGCAACGGCATCGGGGCGGGCGGTTCGGTCCATTTCGCCACGCTGGCGCCGAACCTCGCGCTCACCAATGCCGATTTCGCGGTGATCTGAGGCAAAAGCGAGTAGGCTGGCTGCTGGCCGAGGGCGAGGCCTAGGGATGCTCATCTTACATCCGGAAAGTTGTCGCGCCGCGTGCCCGCAAATCGACCGGCGACGCGAGGCTTCGCATCGCTGCAAAACCTCGGCCAGTCTGGGCCTGGCCGGCGGGGGAAATTCGAGCTGTTCGATCCATGCTGCCTCGAATTTTCTCTCAACAGCAGATCCTGACAGCGGAGCATCATCCGCCGGCGCGCTGGATCGAGCGGCTCCAGAGAGCTGGCGCGTTCCCTCAATGTTCTTGCTTTATTCTGCAATCTATGCTTGCTTCCAGCAGAAAGCGCCTGTTGGGCTGATCTTTCGGCCGAGCGTAGAGGGCAAACATGGTTTCACGTGTACGCACGGTAGCATTCCAGGGCATAGAGGCTGTGCCCGTGGACGTGCAGGTGATGATCGCCCCGGGCAAGATGAACATCCATATCGTCGGCCTGCCCGATAAGGCCGTCGCCGAAAGCCGGGAACGTGTGCAGGCGGCATTGCATGCTTCTGGCCTGTCGATGCCGGCCAAGAAGGTCACCGTCAACCTGGCCCCGGCCGACCTGCCGAAGGAGGGCAGCCACTACGATTTGCCGATCGCGCTCGGCCTAATGGCAGCACTCGGCGCCGTGCCGGGCGACGCGCTGGCGGGCTATGTCGTGCTGGGTGAACTGTCGCTCGACGGCACCATCGCGTCGGTCAATGGGGCCCTGCCGGCGGCCATGGGCGCCAATGCTGACGGCAAGGGGTTGATCTGCCCTGCAGCCTCCGGCGCGGAGGCCGCCTGGGCCGGCGCCGACATCGACATCCTCGCCCCGCGCAGCCTGATCGCCATCGCGAACCATTTCCGCGGCACGCAGGTGCTGTCCCGGCCGGAGCCGAGTGTGCAGGCGGGCGGCGTCGACCTGCCCGATCTCGCCGACATCAAGGGCCAGGAAAGCGCCAAGCGGGCGCTCGAGGTGGCCGCGGCCGGCTCACACAACCTCCTGATGGTCGGGCCGCCCGGCTCGGGCAAATCGATGCTAGCGCAGCGGCTGGCTTCCATCCTGCCGCCGCTCGCGCCCAAGGAACTGCTCGAAGTCTCGATGATCGCCTCGATCGCCGGCGAGATCGCGGGCGGCAAGCTGACCGATCGGCGGCCGTTCCGCGCGCCGCACCATTCGGCCTCGATGGCGGCCATGGTCGGCGGCGGCGCCAAGGCGAGGCCCGGCGAAGTCTCGCTCGCGCATCATGGCGTTCTGTTCCTGGACGAGTTGCCGGAGTTCTCGCCGGCGGTGCTCGATTCGCTGCGCCAACCGCTGGAGGCCGGCGAATGCATGATCGCGCGGGCCAATCACCGGGTGACCTATCCGGCGCGCATCCAGCTCGTCGCCGCCATGAATCCGTGCCGCTGCGGCATGGCCGGCGAACCGGGCTACCGTTGCGCCCGTGGACCGCGCTGCCAGAGCGACTACCAGGCACGCATCTCCGGTCCGCTGCTCGACCGCATCGATTTGAGAATCGAAGTGCCCGCGGTTTCGGCAAGTGACCTGATCCGACCGGGGCGCGCCGAGCCGAGTGCGGCGGTCGCCGAACGCGTCGCACGGGCCCGGGCGATGCAACGGGAGCGTTTCGAACGGCTTGGGCTCGGGTCGACGCTGACCAACGCACATTGTCCGACGGCGCTGGTGGAGGAGGTCGCCGCGCTCGACGCACCAGGGCTCGCTCTGCTGCGGGACGCCAGCGACAAGATGGGCTTTTCCGCCCGCGCCTATCATCGCGTGCTGAAGGTTGCCCGTACGCTCGCCGATCTCGACGGCGCCGACAGCGTCGGGCGGCTGCATCTCGCCGAAGCGATCTCCTATCGCGTGATCGGGGATCGGATGACCCAGGCGGCGGCGTGAGGCGGGCTCTTGTCGAGACCGGTCACATCGGGCAGACCAACGACATGGGGCTCCTCGACAAATATCTGCCGCGCTACGATTTCGTCGAGCGGCATTCGCGTATCGTGAATGCCGACCCTGCCGCAGTCTTCGACGTCGCTTCGACCTACGATCCAGGAGCCGACCCGTTCTTCAAAACGATGGTGACCTTGCGAGGCCTGCCGATGCGGCCTTCCTCATCCAGCCGCGATGGCGCGCGGCCGCCCTCCTTCGGACTCCACAGTTTCAGCATGCTGGAGAAGAGCGACGGCGAAGAGCTGGCACTGGGGCTGGTGGGACGGTTCTGGAGGCCCTCGGGCAATCTGGTGCCCATTGCCGACGGCGACGCCTTCCTCGCTTTCGATGAGCCCGGCATCGCGAAGCTCGCGCTCGGTTTCATGGTGACCGTTCGGAAAAACGGCGGGGCCGTGTTGGCGACGGAGACGCGCGTCTTCTGCCCCGACCGCGCCTCGCTCAGGCGCTTCACGCCCTATTGGTATCTGATCCGGCCGTTCAGCGGATTGATCCGGCACCGCATCCTGTCGGTGATCAAAGGGACGAGTGAGAAAGGGGTGGCCGCGACGTCGTAGCCCGCGCGGGGATCATCGTGTCCGGTGCGGACGACGACCTGCGCTCAGTGCGCAAACAGATCCACGCGGTCCTATCGCTGATGGGCTGGTGAGACCGTTCAAAACGTCCGGGACAAGCGACCGCCAAAGTTAGAGCATTTCCGCTTATCTTCGAATCGCGGGAATGCTCTAATAATATAAGTGTTTGTTTTTACGCAATTCCGGACGCAAAACCGCTGCGCACTTTTGCTGGAATTGCTCTAGATCAAGTCTGGAGCATCTTCGCTTTTCTTCGAATCGCGGAAAGCGGGAATGCTCTAAGTCAGCGGCTTGCTAAGTGCCCCGTGCACCGGTGATGTACGAGATAATTTCGTCTGTAGTTGTCTGTGGCGTCTGGAGTTCAGCAGCGATACGTCCGCGTCGGAAAACGTACACGCGGTTACTCAATTCCATGACCTGCTTCATATTATGACTGACAAGAAGCACCGCCACGCCGCGAGATTGAAGTCCTCGAATAATGTCGTGGACATGGGCGGTTTCTTGCACGCCCAAAGCGGCGGTTGGCTCATCCATGATGATCAGTTGAGAACCCCATCCGGCCGCCCGAGCAATCGCCACGCCTTGACGCTGTCCACCGGAGAGGCCGCCAACGGTGTCGCGGACTCCTGGCACATTCACACCGATTTCGCTCAGAAGGGCCTCTGCTCGCGCAGTCATCTTACGCCGGTTCAAGACGCTGAGCCCGCCCAATTTGAAGTAATATTCTTCGCGGCCGAGAAACAGGTTCGTCAGAACGTCGAGATGTTCAGCGAGAGAGAGATCCTGGTAGACCGTCTCGATCCCAGCCTCGCGCGCATCGCTCGGCTGCCTAAATGAAATCTCTCGACCACAAACACGCAGCTTACCTTCGCTCGCGGGCTGTGCACCGGAAAGTATTTTGACGAATGTGCTCTTACCGGCACCGTTGTCGCCAACGATCGCGACGACCTCACCAGGCATGACCCGGAGATTTGCGCCCGACAATGCCGTTATGCCGTCATAGTGCTTTGCGATGCCGACTGCTTCCACGATTGGGACCGCATCCTGCGTCATCGATGTATTCTCGTTCATATGTGCGGCGAGCATATCAAGCCTCATGGTCGCATCGGGATGGGCCCGTGGAGAGTCCGCGGGCCCTTGTTCACGTCAGTAGGCGGCAGGCATCTGCTCGACGTTGTCCTTCGTAATGACCGGCGTGTCGATGACGATCAGCTTCTCGACGGGCTCGCCCTTGATGACTTTATCAAGCGTGCCGACCGCAGTTCTTGCCAAGAGCTTAGGATCCTGATTGACGGTCGCGAAGAGCGTGCCTTCCTGGATCGCCACTCGCGCGTCTTCCGGATAGTCGATGCCGAAGAACTTGACTTCGTCGCGCCCCTGAGACTTCGCATACTCCGCAGCGGCAACGATCTCAGGTCCGTGAGCGAGGACTGCGTCGAGCTGACCCTTAGGGTACTTGCTCAGCCAATTCTGGATCAGTGCGACAGTCTTGTCGTTCTGCCAGTCGTTGACCTGCTCCTCAACGATCTTGATGCCGCTCTCCTTGTCGAAGATCTCGTGCTGACCCTTCGTCCGACCCAGTTGAGCCGAAGTCCCGAGCTGACCCATCATGATCGCGACATTTCCTTTGCCACCGAGGGCCTTGACGGCCATCTTGGCCTGTTCCGAACCCATGTGAACTTCATCGGCGGTAATGAAAGAGTTCAGATTTGCCTCTTCGGCGACTGCGAGATTGAAGGCAACAACAGGCTTGCCGGCCTCGCGCGCCTTGAGGACGCTACCGACCAAGCTGTCGGGATCGGAAGGAACTACGATGATCCCGTCCATGCCCTGTAGGACAAACTGATCAACGGCGGCGTTCATTTGGGCGACGTCATTGTGACCGTCCGCGACCGTAATCTGATACCCCAGCTTCTCGGTCTCCTCTTCGAGCACCTTGACCGCGGCACTCATGAAGGGATCAACGCCTAAGTGAAATATCATGACCCCAATCTTCTTTTCCTGAGCATGGGACACGCCCACAAAAGATGAGAAGAGCGCCGCTCCAGCGAGCATGGCGACTGCTATTTTCTTACCGTATTTCATGTTTCCCTCTGTATATGATTGTAGGCTTGATCTTCACTATGCGACTTGGAATTCCGATATTTTCTTCTGCCCTATGCCTTCCTTTTTCTACGCAGCGCTTCGTAACCCACTGCGACTAGAACACCTGCACCCATGAATGCGGGCTGCCAAAAAGCTGAAATACTGTAGAGAGTCATGGCATTGTTCAGGACCGTCAGCGCGAAGACGCCAATAATCGCCGAGCTGATTCCACCGACGCCGCCCGAAAGCGGTGTACCTCCGATAACCACCGCGGCGATCGAGAGAAGCGCCCAGGTAGTGCCAGCCTGCGGGCTCCCAATACCTGAGATTGAAGTCAACAGAACGCCCGAGATTGCAGCTGTCAGACCTCCGATCGCATAGGTAGCGATCAGCACGCGATCGACGTTTACGCCCGCGCGACTGGTGCCCGTCTTATTGCTTCCGACTGCATAGACATGCTGGCCGTAGCGGGTGAAACGGAGGACCAGGTAGAGGGTCACTGCCACAATGATGAAAACGATGCTGGAAAAAGTGAGCCCGCCGAGGTTGAAAAAGCCAAGCTGACGCCATTCGCGTGGTAGCGGTGCGATCGGACGGGCGCCTGTCACGACAAAGAGCGTACCGGTCACAATGGCCTGCACGCCAAATGTCGCGACGAACGGATTGATGCCGAGCTTGGCAATGATCCCGCCGTTTACGAGCCCGATCAGGCCTCCCAAGATGAGCGCAGCGAGAATGCCTGCGGGCAACCCAGCAACGATCGAAACCCCTGCTGCGATGCAGCTTGCCGCAGCGGCTGTGGCGCCTACCGAAAGGTCGAAGCCTCCCGATATGATCATCAGCTGCATTCCGCACGCGACGATACCAACCATCGACGCCTGTTGGATGATGTTCAGAAGGTTGGCTGGATTGCGAAAATTGGGATTGGCGACCGCGAGAGCAATAACGCACACTATGAGCAGCGTGAGCATGACCCGCTGAACAGTCTGCGCGGGCGACTGCGCCTTGAAGAAGCTGGCCAGTCCACCCGCGTTGGCAGCGGGTCTAAGTCGACCGACTTCACTGTTGATGCTGCTCATGTTGTTGCCCCTTTTTTCTTTCTTGAAGTCCACGACCTTTACCCAATGAGGCCGCTTCAGACGACAACCGGGAAGCTTCGCTTGCTCAACTCTTGTTGGTTGAAGATCAGTCCCAGGCCGGCGCCTTCAGGAACGACGAGCTTGCCGTTCTTGGGCTCTGACGGGTTCTCGAAGACCGCAGATCCGCGTTCCCAGTTGTCTGCTAGCTCCAGCGGCTTCGTTAAGCTCATGACCGATGCGTTGACATGCAAATTCGCGGTTTGCGCAATGGTCGGCTGAGTTTGATGCGGCACGAACTCCACGCCGTGCGCGAATGCGAGCGCGGCACATTCCTTGAGGCCCGTGATGCCGCCGAATTTTGTGATGTCAGGCTGCACCATACGGACGCCTGCCTCGATAAGCTCCTTGATGCCCTGGAAGGTGTAAGTCTGCTCGCCTGCGGAAACGGCAATATCCAGCCGCTGGGCGACTTCGCCCATGGCGCTGTTGTGGTAGTTCTGAACCGGCTCCTCGAACCACTCGTAGCCGAGATCTTCGAGAACACGGCCAACCCTGATCGCACCGCTGATCGAATAGCCGTTGTTGGCATCGAAGCCTAGCGTGAAGTCGTCACCGACAAGTTTCCGCACGGCCTTCGCCTTTGCGATGTCGCCTTTCAGATCGACATCGGTCTTCGTCCGATCCCCGTCGAATCGGATCTTGACGGCGGTTGAGCCATCCCGCTCGAGCCGGCGTTCGACTTCACGAAGTACCTCATCGACAGAGCGCGCTGCGTTCCCACCGATGGACGAATAGAAGCGCATCTCCTTGCGCCAGGCACCGCCGAGCAATTGATAGATCGGCTTATTGAGAAGCTTTCCCTTTATGTCCCAAAGGGCCATGTCCAAGGCAGCAATGGCGCCGCTGAGCGCGCCATGCGGACCCAGCCGAATGCACCTATGTAGAAGCTTGTCCAAAAGGACCGAATGGTCCCAGACGTCCTCGCCGACGAGGAAAGGAGCGCCGTTCTGAGCGATGATAACCAGGGATGTGTAGCCGCCTAATTGTGGAGAGGCTTCCCCAAGGCCGAAAGTCCCGTCTTCGGTTTCAATCCGGACGAACGCACTACGCGGGCCTGTATTGGAACCGATCGCACGATCGTAAGCTCCTGGGATGCTTTCCTGATCCCATTCGACTTGGAAGGCTTCAACTTTGGCAATTTTCATCTGCTGCACTCCGTTCGACGGGCTACCAGGCCGCGGCGATGTATTTCGTCTCGGTGAATTCAAGAATGCCGTGGTGGGAGCCCTCACGTCCGAGGCCACTCTGTTTGACACCGCCGAAGGGCGTCGCCGGATCGGAGACAAGCCCACGATTCAGGCCGATCATCCCACTTTCCAGACGTTCTGATATCTTCAGGCCACGTGCCAGGTCACGCGTGTAGACGTAGGCCATCAGACCGTACTCGGTATCATTGGCGGCGGAGACGACTTCGTCTTCCGTATCGAAAACGGCGACAGGCGCGATCGGCCCGAAGATTTCGTCCCGCATGATCTGGGCGTCGGAAGGAACCTTCGACAACACAGTGGGCTGAAAATAGAAGCCAGGCTGTTCGATCGCGCGGCCACCCGCGGCAACGATCGCCCCTTTGGAGGTTGCGTCATCGACCAAACCCGCGATGCGTGCGACTGCATCGGCATTTATCAGAGGACCACATTGTGTCGCGGGCTCGTATCCCTTGCCGACCTTCAGGGCCGCCATACGCTTGGCGAGACCTTCAGTGAAAGCGTCATGGATCCCACGCTGCGCATAGAAGCGGTTTGCGGCGGTACAAGCCTCGCCACCGTTTCGCATCTTCGCGATCATAGCGCCGTCAAGCGCCGCTTCTAGATCGGCGTCTTCGAATACGATGAATGGCGCGTTACCGCCCAGCTCCATCGAACAAGAGATCACAGTGTCCGCCGCCTCATGAAGCAATCGCCGCCCTACTTCGGTCGAGCCTGTAAACGAGAGCTTCCGCACACGCGGATCGTGCAGCATTGCACTCACAGTCTTCCCCGACTGCGACGATGTGTAGACGTTCACAACGCCCGCAGGGACACCTGCCTCGCTGTAAATCTCGGCCAACGCATATGCCGTGAGTGGCGTTTCCGTCGCGGGCTTGAGGATGACAGTGCAACCAGCCGCCAGTGCAGGTGCGATCTTACGAGTTGCCATCGCCGCAGGGAAATTCCACGGGGTGACGAGCACCGAAACTCCGATTGGCGCGTGCTGAACGATTACACGCTTGTCGCCGTTGGGAGCGGTGTAGAGCTCGCCGTTCAAACGAACCGCTTCTTCGGAGAACCAACGAAAGAACTCGGCAGCGTAGGAAACCTCTCCCAGCGCATCCGAAAGAGATTTTCCGTTCTCCAGAGATATCAGCCCGGCCAATAGCTCGCGGCGCTCGATCATAAGTGTGTAGCAGGCGCGAAGTATCTCAGAACGACGACGCGGTGCGGTTGCCGCCCAGGCAGGCAACGCCGCATACGCCGCATCCACGGCCGACTTCACGTCATCGACGGTTGCATTCGCAACACTCGCGATTTTGTCGCCCGTTGAAGGATCGAAAACATCAATCGGTGAACCAGCACCGTCTTTCCACTCGCCGTTGATCCAAAGCTTAGTGGGGACCGTGGATACATCTATTGCCATGTCGGGAAGGCTTTTCTTGAGGTTGGTGTCCATCACGAGGGTCTGATCTCTAAAGCGCCGACCGATCGCCGTTGAACGCAGCCGTCACCAGCAACGTCATCGATTCGATCGACAATTCTCTCGGGTTGTTCTTGATGAGCCGGGCGGCTTGCATCGCCTGCTCGGCGACCCAACCGATCTTCTTTTCGTCGAGTCCGAGCTCCTTCAAGGAGCCGGGAATACCTATCTTTCGGAAAAGATTGGCAACAGCCTCAATCGCGGCTTCAGCATTCGCAGCTTCCGGCGTGTCGGCGCTCCAGACGCCCATGACCCGCGCAACCTCGTTGAACTCGGACAGGCATGTCGAGCGATTGAATGCCATCACGTAAGGCAACATCACCGCAACGCCGGCGCCGTGCGGAGTTTTTGTCAGCGCACCAACGGGATATTGCACCGCGTGCGCCGCAGAAGTCCCGGCAGTACCGAAAGCCATCCCCGCCAGAAGGGCACCAAACATCATCTTTTGACGCGCTTCTCGGTTCGAGCCATCGGTGACGGTCTCGACCAAGCTGTCCGCGATGTTTCGGATAGCCCAGAGCGCGTTCATATCGCTCAACTCGTTCTTTCCGAGGAAGACGTGCTCATGAACGAGACCGCCAGACCAGACACGGCGCTTCGTCGTGAATGCTTCAATGGCATGCGTCAGCGCGTCTGCTCCCGACACGGCCGACAGCGACGGTGGACACGACATGGTGAGTTCAGGATCGCAGATTGCAACCTGCGGAATAAGATGCGGGCTGGCGACGCCAACCTTTACCGCTCGGTCTGCGTCGGAAACGACAGCAACGGGCGTACCTTGTGATCCCGTTCCTGACGTCGTCGGTATGGCGATCACTGGAACCGTTGGCCCCGGAACCTTAAACTCGCCGTAATAGTCAGCGACATCGGCACCGTGAGCCAAGATCAACGCAACAATCTTTGCCGCGTCGATACAACTTCCGCCTCCAAGCCCTATTACGACATCAGCCTTGAAGACCTCGCCAGCGGCTACGCCAGCGCGCAGGCATTCGACCGGCAGTTCGGCTACGACGTCGCCAAAAACACGAGCTTCAACGCCCGCTTGCTGAAGACCGCTCACGAGTTCTGCCGTAGCCGTATCAGTGTGCAGACGGGGATCGGTCACGATCAGTGCACGGCGACCAAGCTCGGCAGCAAACTTCGGCGCAGCACGGCGTTGGCCGGCGCCGAAAACAATGTTGCGAGGCAATCTCGTAGTCCCGTAGAGCATCAAATATTTCCTGATTGTCATTAGAGCATTTCCGCTTTTCTCCGAATCGCGGAAACGCTCTATCTCCTTGTTTTCACGCAATTCCGGACGCAAAACCGCAACGCACTTTTGCTGGAATTGCTCTAGACCGGGACAGCGCCCGCCAACCGGCGAAGGCGCTCCCAGAGTTCCTTGTCGACGGGTATTCCATCCGCTTTTCTGCGTTCACGAAGTGCCCTGCCACCCTCGCCGGGAATTCGAACTGACGAGAAGCCTTGAGCCGGACGTGTCGAACGGATTTCTTCGAGATACGCTCCCAGCGCGATCGACGGGCCGTCTATGACGATAAAGAGATCACCCTTGTTGCAAGGGTTCGTAGAGTCGAGCGTTCCCGCGACATCGCTGCCAAGAGCAGATCCCGCCAAGCTGGAGACGAGCAGTTCAAACGCTAATGCGAAGGCGTATCCCTTTGCATCGCCAAACGGAGCAAGCGACCCGACCTTGGCTGCACGAGCGCTCGTTGTGGGGTCTCCATTGCGATCGAGGGCCCAATGACTCGGGATGGACTCATCGCGGCTAGCACGATCGTGGATCTCACCCATGGACACGATGCTCGTCGCTGTATCCATGACAAAGGGCCCATCCTCTGTCGGAACCCCTATTGAGATCGGGTTCGTACCGAGCAAGGCCTTTCGGCCACCCCAAGGATGAACAAGCGCCTCGCTTGTCGACAACGCGATAAGGGCCTGGCCTTTAGATGCCACGTACTCAGAATAGAACGCCAGCATCCCGATATGATTGGAGTTCTTGACGGCTCCCACGGCTACACCGGCCGTCTCGGCCTTGCGGCACAAAACGTCCAAGGCATGCATTGCAACCACTGGACCCAATCCGCTCTGTCCATCAACTGCCAGGAAGCAATCTTTCAACCAAGTGTGATCACCGACCGAAGTTGGATTCGAAACGCCGTTCCGGATGCGCTCGATCACCCGTGGCAACCTAAGAAGCCCGTGCGACGCGACCCCGCGAAGTTCGGCGTCCACGAGCAGATCGCGCTGAAGGACAGCATTCTTGGTCGGAACACCGGCATGAGCGAGTGCCCCGTCAACAACGTCCGTCACCTCTGAGAGAGAGCGAGTCTGCAAAATACGATCCTATCGGATATCTGATTTCGAGAGCTAGCGAGTTGTCACCAAGCCGTCAAGCGGCTACTGCATGACGCAGGCCGTCAAAGCGACCATCGGCGTAGAGCAGCGGATCAACCGCCTCCGAGTTGACCCGCAGGTCGACGACCTTGCCGAAAACAACCGTATGGCTGTGCTTCGATATCGCCTCCGTCACTTTGCAGTCGAAGCTTACAAGCGCGTTCGACAATACTGGCGCACCCGTGCTCAACCGTATCCAGCCGTCGGCTCCAAACCGCTCGGTACGGTGCTCCGATGAGCTAAACAGCTTGGCGATATCAACATGGCTTGCAGCGAGCAGGTTCACGCAGAAGACGCCACTTTCAATGAGTGCGTCGTGGCAAGAGACCTTCTTGTTTACGCATACCAACATCGTTGGTTCAGGTTCCGCCGCCACCGACGTAACCGCGGTGGCGGCAAAACCCAGCGGGACCTCGCCACTGACCGTGGTGATCAAAGAGACGCCGGACGCCAATCGACGCATCCCGCGCTTAAAGTCCATTGCGTCAATCATGATGCGCTCCAACGTCGAAACCATTGCAGGGATCGCTGCAAAGGCCGTGCCAAACTTGCCGATGAGTTGGGAAACGGGCCGACGCTCAGACTCTGAAGGCATGTTCGGCGCTTTGAACCGCCTCAACGTTTCATTCGAGACGCCCTGGCGTAGCAAATGAGACGTTTTGAGTTAGCCAAGAGTGGGTCACGTGCAGCACAGCGGGGGTTTTTCTTGCTGGCACGCCCTTTGCAACGAGTGAGGCCGAGGCTTCGAAGCCTCAACCAGCCGACAACTCTTGCCTAAGGACATAAGATGGATCTCGGGATGTTCATGCAGCCGCTTCACGATCCGAAGCGCACAACAACGGAAATGCTGGCGGAAGACCGGGCGGCCATCATCCTAGCTGACAAGCTTGGTTTCACCGAGGCCTGGGTGGGTGAACACCACACCTCAACCATCGAGCGGATCGTAAACCCAATCCAGTTCTTCGCATCCCTGATCCATTCCACTGAAAACATAAAATTCGCGACAGGCGTAATGCCGCTTCCGCAGCATCACCCGGCGAAGGCAGCGGGCGACATCGCGCAGTTCGACCATTTGTCGAATGGTCGTTTCATCATGGGCATCGGAGCTGGTGCGCTTGTCAGCGACTGGGAACTCTATGGAATCATGGACAAGAACCGCAATGAGATGACTGCGGAAGCCATCGATATGATCCTCGAGATCTGGCGGACGGACGCACCGTACAACATCGTTGGAAAGTATTGGTCGTGCGTCGTCGACAAGAGCATGAACGCCGCTCTCGGCTTCGGCCCGATGCTCAAGCCGTACCAGTTGCCCCACCCAGAGATCGCTTGTTCGGTCCTATCCCCGAACTCCGGCTCTGCACGCATTGCCGGCATGCGTGGCTGGGGAATGGCTTCCGCGAACTTCCTGCAGCCGATCTGGGCTAAGACCCATTGGGAGCAGTATGTCGTCGGAGCAGAAAAGGCGGGCCTCAGGCCTGACCGGAAAAAGTGGCGCATCGCAAGGTCGATCCTCGTGGCTCCGACAGACCAGGAAGCGGCGGACTACCTGGCTGAACCCGGCAACTCGCACGAGTGGTACTATCAGTTCGTCATCGACAATATGACCCAGGCGAAAAACCTGACGACTTTGAAGACCTACGCTGAGATGCCGGACGCGGACGTCACACTCAAACATTGCATGGATACGATGATCTACAGCGGCTCTCCAAAGACGGTTCTCGATCGTCTCGTCGATTTTGTCGATCAGGTCGGAGGACCGTTCGGAAGCATCCTGTTCACGTTCAAGGATTGGGACAAGCCGGAAATCGCGACGACCGGGATGCGCCTGCTTGCCGAAGAGGTGATGCCAAGACTGCGAAGCTACTGCGATAATCGTAAGGGCGTTGCTGCTTAACACAGCCGCTCGTGTTTCAAATCACGGCTTATCGGGAACGGGTTTCTATGAACGTTGACTACATCATAGTTGGTGGTGGATCTGCGGGATGCACCATCGCTGGCAGGCTCTCGGAGAATGCTGCGGCAACCGTCGCATTGTTTGAAGCAGGCCCTTCGGACAGAAACCCGTTCATCCATTTGCCGGTAACTTATTACAAGACCCAACGTATGCTTCAGCGATTCGATCTGGAGCCCGCGACCGCCATGCACAACGTGGTGCAAAACAGTGGTCAGGCCCGAGTGTTGGGTGGCGGAAGCTCTGTCAACGCGATGGTCTACATCAGAGGATGTCCGGAGGACTACGATCGCTGGTCCGAGTCTGGTGCGACCGGATGGACCTACAAGGACGTACTAGATTACTTCAAGAAAGCCGAAGGTAATCGAGTTTTCGCAGGCGAAGCTCATGGGACCGAAGGTCCGCTCACGGTCTCTTCCCTCAAGTCTACACTTCCGTTGACGGCAGCATGGCTTCAAGCCTGCCAGCAGGCGGGCTTGTCCTACAATCCAGACTTTAACTCAGGATCTCAGGCAGGGTGCGGACCCTTCCAAGCAACGATCCGAGACGGCAGGCGCTGCAGTGCTGTCGTTGCCTATCTAGGTCCAGCGAGAAAGCGCAAGAACCTCAAGATCTACACGGACAAATCAGTCATCAAAATCCTTGTGGAAAAAGGGCGCGCGGTCGGGATCGAGTATCTCGACGGTAATGAAAAAAAGACGCTTCGCGCCAACCAAGAGGTCATCGTGTCTTCCGGCGCGATAGGGTCACCAAGGCTACTGATGCTGTCGGGCATCGGCAGAGCACACGAACTGAAAGCGGTCGGCGTCAAGGTCGAACACGACCTGCCTGGTGTCGGACAAAACCTTCAGGATCACACCGACGCCTATCTCATCTATGACCTGAAGGGTCAGCACAGCTACGATAAGTACAAGAAGCTTCGCTGGCAGATGGCAGCAGCGACCGAATATGCGTTGTTCCGGAGCGGTCCGATCACATCGAACGTTTGTGAGGCAGGAGCATTCTGGTGGTCCGGGACGGACAGCGCCTTGCCCGACATACAATACCACTTCCTCGCAGGCGCCGGGGTGGAGGAAGGTGTCGATACCACCCCGAGCGGCAACGGCTGTACGCTAAATGTCTACGGGTGTCGGCCTTATTCGCGGGGCACTATTCGCCTTCGTTCAGCCGATCATTCTAGATCCTCGATATCTAACGGATCAACGCGATATGGATGTCATGGTGGGAGGCATCAAGGTTGGTGAGGAGATCATGGCGCAGCCGGCGATCCGGAAGCTAATCCGCGCAGCCTACCGCCCAGACAAGCCTCTCCGCACAACCGCGGACTACGAGGAATATGTGAAGCGAAACACCCAAGGTGCTCTGCACTATTCCGGTGCCTGCAAAATGGGTACCGACGAAATGTCAGTTGTCGATCCACAGCTCAGAGTGCACGGGATAGACGGTCTTCGAGTAGCCGACAGTTCGATCATGCCGAACGTGATTTCGGGTAACCTGAACGCTCCCACTATCATGATCGGTGAGAGAGCAGCCGACTTCATACGCGGCAACCGTTAGGTTTGCAGGGCCGACATTCAAGCCTCGGTCTTGCGACTGGGGCCTTCGCTCAATGATCGGCGATCTACACCGTACTCAGTCAGCCTTCGGTAGAGTGTTGCCTTGCTCATTCCAAGCTGCGCTGCGGCAGACTTCATATCCTTCGACGCTCGTACGGCTTCCAGTATGTCGTTCCGATCAGGGCGCTTGAACGGATGCGGGGCCGGCGCACTGGCGCCGGCTTTTTGCGAAGTCAATGACTGGGTTTCGGGGATAGAAGCCTGTCTTGCGAAGGTCCGAAGCATAAGATCAGGCGCATCGATCACCCCACCTGTCGCAATCGCGGTCGCTCGTTTCAAGACAAGGTACAGCTCGCGAATGTTGCCCGGCCAGCGGTACGAAAGAAGCTCACTGAGCGCCGCTTGCGACACTTCAATGCCGGTTCCCTGCGTTGAAGACGTAATTGCCCTCCAGATGACAGCAGGCTTGTCGGAACGATCACGAAGTGCCGGAACATCGATCACGACGCCCGCAAGCCTATGATAGAGGTCTTCCCTGAAGCGACCCGTTTCCACGGCCTCCTCCAAACGCTGGTTGGTGGCGGCAACGATCTGCACATCGACATAACTGACCTTGCCGGAACCAAGCGGAGCGACCTCACCCGTCTCTAGAAATCTAAGCAGCCGAGGCTGCAGGGCCAAAGGCATGTCGCCAATTTCATCAAGGAACAACGTTCCCTTGTGTGCGCGAGAGACAAGGCCAACCGATCCATCTTTCCGTGCTCCTGTGAAAGCCCCTCCGGCGTAGCCGAACAGCTCGCTCTCGATCAGGGTTTCCGGTATCGACGCGCAGTTCAGAGCTACGAATGCTTCATCCGCCCGCTGGCTTTCTGCGTGATAAGCACGAGCCAGCGTGTCCTTTCCGACACCAGTCTCGCCTAGTACCAGCACTGGGAGCCGTGTCGGCATAAGCTTGCGCAGAATGGTGATGCTTCGCGTGAGCGATGATTCAGATCCGGCCCATTCGCTAAGCGATACGCGCTTTTCAACAACCGGCTTTCGCTCGCTGACGGATTGCTTTGCCGCCCGGATCGCCGGCCTGTTGCCGTTCAGCGGCGGGAAGATTGTGCCTCGGAAATCCTGACCCGACAGGCTTTTGAATTTTTGGAGGCTTGGAGCGTTGTCCAGCCGCAAGAACGCATCTCGGCAGTCGTGAAAATGATGCCAGAACGACCGGGAATTGCTGTCGCCCGGCTTCACCTCGAACTTCTGGCGGGCTCCAAAGTCCGCACCCCGGATTGCAAAGTCCTCATCCAGCGCAAACAGGGCAGACGCTCCGTTTGCCTGCTGCAATCTCACGACCGGGATGTCCCGATAAGCATGCCGAAATATGGTCTCTGACAACCGCGACACGCAGGATTTCAGCGCTTCCAACGCCATATTGTGCGTATCGCGTTCAAGGTCGGGATTTGTCACCGAGATGTTCACGGCACCCCAAACATCACAATCGCCATCCGGAGCAAAAAGCGGCACGGCAGCGCATCCGTTGTAGATGTAATCGCTGTAAAAATGCTCGTCCTTAAAAACGGAGGTCGGTTTCCCGTAGTGGAGGCAAGTGCCGATGCCGTTGGTGCCTGCGAACTTCTCGTCCCAAATGCGGCCCAGTTCGCTAAACACATGTCCGTGCCGATGATCGATGCGGTTCGCACGCAAAGCCAGCGTCATCCCATCGGCATTCGCCAGCGTGACGACATACTGCGACCGACCGACGATCGAGTGCAGGAAATCGAGTTCCTCGGATGCCAAGGCAAGCTTTTCCGAAAGCCTGTCCCGCGCAGCAAGAACCTCGATCCGGTCTACGATTGGAATCGATTGCGATGTTCCTGGAGAAAGCTGGTACTTCCCGCCGCAGCGCGCCCACGAATCGAAGGGAAATCTGCTTTTCGCAGCGGCCAGTTGATTTCGTCCCTCGATGACGCTCCGGACCCTATCCGTGTGTGAAACTGCAAACTCGTTCATCGCGACTTCCGTTGACGACTACGTCAGGCTGCACATCTTGGCATCATCGTCCTGGCTGGTAAACAATTGGGCATTCAAGGCCCGGCGCACCCATACAGGGATCTCGACGTCTTAGGGCCATCCTCCACCACTTAACGAGCTAGCGATAGAGGTTTGTCCTCTCATAGGCGACTGTCAAAAGTATTCACTGAGCAGCCTAGAGCATTTCCGCTTTTCTCCGAATCGCGGAAAATCTCTAACTCTTTGTTTTTACGCAATTCCGAACGCAAGACCGCGGTGCACTTTTGCTGGAATTGCTCTAGGAGCTACGCTCCCATGGCATCAGACATAGCGGTTCCAAAGCGCATCAATATCGATCCGACCTGATTCATCCTTCCAGATTTGTGCGCAGGATTCGACGTCTTCCACGGAGCGCATGCCAACCAAGGCGACGTCGACCAGCTTGTTGGAGAACACGAACTGTATAAGGGCCGGCGTATAGTCGAACGTATTGTTGGGATTGACCATTTGAACCCACCGCTGGAAAATTCCCGAGGTGGCCGTTCGCATGGTCGCCGTCAGCATTCCACGCTTCTTCGCCTCAAACAGCGCGCCAAATGGACGCGTGGGCTCATAGGGGTGCTGGAGAAGCAAATTGTAGGCGAGTTGCATCGCGTCAAAACGCTCCGACTTGATCAGCGCATAGCACCCGTCATTCATATCCTCGACAGAAAACCCGATGCGGTCAAAAAGGCCTTCGTCACGCAGCGCTTCCAACTGCTCGAGAGTCCCGCCCGGCCTTAGTATGTCTTGGGCCTGTTCCAGTGTGTGACTAAGGCCATGTACCTGCAGGAGATCCACTTTTGATCGTCGCAGAAGACGCAGGCTCTTTTCTACCGAAGCGCGGATCCCTCCGGGGGTATCAGCGAAGGCTTTCGTAGCGACAAAGACTGGAGTCTGGACGTGCTCCAGCGCTTCCCCGAGCAATTCTTCCGATAGCCCGTCGCCATAGACAGGCGCAGTGTCGAAGTAGTTCACTCCCACTTCGACAGCCTTCTTGATTGTGGCTATTGCGTTCGCACGGTTCTCGTCTGAGCGCGCGTCATACCTGCCCATATAATTCGTGAGGCCGATTGCGGCACCGCCGAACCCAAGCTTGCTAAGTGGGAAATTAGTCGGCTTGGCAATTTGCATGATATCCCTCGGATAGAGCGTTCACACTCCATTGAGCGCAGTAAAAACTGGACACCAAACGAAGTGGCGCGATTGACGGAAATGATATTTCCGATACGATCTTGTGCGTGGTTTTCCAGCGTTTGTCCAGCGAACAGTTCGCCTTCAAGCCGTTTCACAAATCAACGCACGCAACCGCGTCCAGCATTCCGAGGAACGTTCTCAGCCAATGATCGACGGATACCAGCACATAGGTCGGCCACGATTTGCATCAGTCGAAGCTGCGATTGCGATCGCAGAGGGCAATGGCATTTCGAAAGCTATCGTTTGTCCCTACGAAACATGTCCCGACCTTCATGAGGTCCACAGGGCTCTGACTGTCGCACCTGAACGCTACCGTGCCTTTGGGCTGGCCTTGGGCGCATCCGGCGCAGAGGTCGATCAAGGGGTCAATGCCCAAATCGACGCCGGATTTGACGGGGTTCGCATCGACATCGACAGAATCCTAGAACTTCCCTCAGTCCTCGACCTACTTGGGCGGCGCGCGTGCGTGGCGATGGTGGTCGGCTACGGCGGAATGGAAAAAGTCGCCGACCAGCTGACGCAGTTTCTGGAAACCTACCAGAGCAGCGCGATCATATCTCCCCACTTCGCTGGGCCGACGGATCCTGAGATTTTCACGCGCAACAACAAGGTCAGAGAACTTTACAGCCACCCGCGCTTCAGCGTTGTCATGTCCAGGCAGACATTGCTCGATCAGAACATCATCGAGAAATGGGCAAACGCGCTTATCGAGATTGTAGGATGGGACCGACTGATTTGGGGCAGCGAGTCGCCGGTCCTGCACTGGCGAGATGAGACTATGAGCGAGGCGTCATCTTGGATCGACCGCTTTGCTCCGACTGACGCTCAGCGCTCAGCGTTCCTGCAAGGTAACGCAGAGCGCCTGATTTTCAGTCGACCTCGTCAGCCAATCGGGAAGCTTTGCTTGCCCTATGACCCATTCTCATTCGAAAATCGGTGCAATGCGCCGCTTTTTCCGTTCGGTTTCAGCGCCGACACGAACTTGTCGCCGGTGAAGAATTCGGAATGCGTTGATTTTGTTTGATGTTTTGTTCCCAAGCGGGCACGGATATTGCCGA
>VFQN01003129.1_pt1 | contig 24283 bp, 19 predicted proteins | sample 3512371 | NCBI WGS metagenome assembly VFQN01 (sample SAMN10412370, study PRJNA504923) | tailings metagenome | isolation source: Replicate 2 from Balatoc abandoned mine | place: Philippines: Itogon, Benguet | collected 2017-08-28 | reverse complement strand
TCGCTGGGCGGCGTGGTGAGCAGCTCGCGCTCCTCCGTGGAGAGCAGCTCGCGCTCCGCAATGAGGCCGAGCAGTGCGCGCTTGTTGGCGCGCGAGTCGGGCTTCCACACGTAGTGCTCCACGGGGCGCGCGCCGCCCAGAGGTTCGTCCTCGCCGAGGTACACATCCGAGGGCATGGCGCCGCCGTCGAGCGCCGCGAGGTACGGCCGGTGCACGGTCCAGTAGTAGGAGAACGAGTGCAGCGGCGTCGACTCGATCTCGGCGAGCATGTTCTCGAGCTCGTTGCCCGAGGCGCGGTTCGTGGCGGCGTCGCTCCAGTAGCGGTGCGCGGCGGCGTTCGTGCGCGGCCACATCACCTCGTGGAGGCCGGCGTACGCGTCGCTCACGGTGCTCGCGCCGCCGGCGAGCGCCTCCTGCTCGAGCGAAAAGAGTCGCCGACCGGTTGCGCCGCCCTGCATGAGCTGCAGCATGGCCTGCTCCATGTCGACCGGCTCGGCGACCTCGAGGAGCGCGCGGCCCGACGCGGCAAACAGGTTCAAGAACCACGACACGATCGAGATGACGATCTTGAGCACCAGGAAGAGCAGCTTGAAGAGCGCGCCCAGCACCCACTTGACGATGGGGAAGAGGATCCTGGTGACCGAGATGATCACCGTGCATATCGCGCCGATGATCTTGGATAGCGCGCGTATCAAACTTATGGCGACCGAGACGAGCGCCTGTATCACCTCGATGACGATGCGCGCAACGACCTCGAGGATCTCGACGAACGGCTGCAGCAGCGCGTAGACATTGATCTGGCCGAGCAGTTTGACCACCTCCGAGAGCAGCACCACGGCTATCTCTATTGTAACGTATATGATCATGCCGATGATCGGCGCGAGTGCTGCACAGAGGGCGTTAGAGCGTGCACGCGCGAATCGAGGACCGCCGCACCGTTCCACACCATGACAAAGAGGTTCCATAGGATCAGGAAGAGATTCCACGCGAGCTGAAAGAGCACGAGGCCGAGATTGACGATCTGCACGCCCGTGGTGGAGATGTACGGCTGCAGCGCCGGGTAGTAGAACCACCACGCCCAGAAGAGCACGCCAAAGACCGCGATGATGACGTACTCCTCGAGGTTGGTGAGGATGTCGGCGATCGCTTGCGCAACGGCGACGAGGAATGTCACGATCTCGATGGCGACGAACGTGAAGAAGTTCACCAGACGCCATAGCGTGATGAACGGCAGCTCGATGCCCGTGCCCGGCAGCCATGGGCAGTATTCGTAAAAGAGTGCCGTGGCCATCGGGCCACGGCGCGTCCGTCCTCCTCCTCGCCCGCCGAAGGGTACGTCGCATCGGCTCGCGCCATTCGAGGCTTTTAATCAATGGATTACACCACCGGCGTGCGCGGCCCGCTTCGTTTCGGGCGCGACGACTCGGCCGCGCACGCCAACGCCCACGAGTTGAGCCGCGTGCCGCTGCAGTTCGTACTCCTTGCGCACGCTGCGCGACTCCCACAGCGCGCTCGCAAACGCCACCGAAAAGATGCTCACCGACACGACCGGTGCGCAGTACAGCGCCAGCAGAATGAACGGCGCGGCGTACACGATGCGCCGATTCTTGCTCACAAACGCCTGGATGCGCTCCTCGACGCGCATCTCGCTTGGTTGTTACGGGGCAGGGGGTACGCGCGGCGCGAAACAACTTTTAGTCGTACAGTATATCAATGAATCGAGAGTAGCACAGTGACGAGGAGCGCGAGCGGCGCGCCAATCGACATCATCGCGGAGGCGCTCGTGGTGGTCGAGGAGGTGGTCGTCGTCGTGCCTCCGGCTGTGACGGCGCTCGTCGTGCCGGCGGTCGTCGGGCTCGGCACGGTGTTGCTCGGCAGCACGGTGCCCTGCCAGTAGCCGTTCGCGTCGCACCAGCGCACCTCGCCCGGTCGCGAGGAGCCGTTCTGCGCGGCGTGGTTCCACGAGGCGCAGCTATAGTTGCCCGTGCCGGCGTAGGACTGGTTGCACGGGCGGCAGTAGCCGTTGATGCACGAGAAGCGCCGGTAGTCCATGATGTTGTTGTTGACGCCGTCAAAGTAGGACCACACGTCGCAGTCGCTCGGGCTGAGGCACGCGCGCAGCGAGCGGTCAAAGGGCACGCACGTGCCCGCCTGTTGGGCGATCGTGGGCAGCGCCGGGCGGCAGTAGTAGCCTGGTGCGCAGTCGCACTGCCAATCGGTGGCGCGGTTCGGGTTGCACGGCGTGCAGTACGTGTTGCCGTCGTCCATAAAGTAGCAGAAGGGCGTCGTCGGCGTCGACAGGCAGACGGTGGCGTCGATCGAGGTGCTCTGCTGCAGGAAGCAGGGCGTGGCGGCGCGCGCCGCCGCCGCGACAAGCAACAACGCGATGAGTACACACGCGCCACGCATCGGTATGTTCTTACCGATGCGCGCCAGGGGACCCGCTTATGCAGTTACTGTAGCATAAAAAACGAACGCATCGCTCGGCAGTGTCAACAGCGGAGGACGGGCCGAATGAGGCCCGCGGCGGTCATCGTCACGGTGCTGGCGTTGCTATTCGCGGCAGCGCACGCAAAGATCTGCACCGTCGGGAGCGGCGGCGACTACGCCGATCTCGCCTCGGCGGTGGCCGGCTGCCGCGGCGCGTACCCCGACGTCAACGTCACGCTCCTCTGCACCGGCACGGGCTTCTCGCTCGCCGGCGTGCCGCTCCCCACGCACCTGAGCGTCGTGGCGATTCAATCGGCGAGCGGCTCACCCGGCGACTGCGTCATCAACGACATTGGCTACGTGCTCGACACGAGCGAGCCCGGCGTGCAGCCCAACGTGCTCTTCCAGAACGTCACCTTTGAGCTCGGCGGCAGCGCCAACTCGTTCTCGGACGTGCCCTTTGGCAATCAGAACTTTACGCTCGTGTCGTGCGTCGTGAACAACTCGACGGCGCCGGCGCTCATCCGCATGGAGCCGTGCAAGAACGACCGCGTCAAGCTCACGCTCGAGTCGAACCTCTTCCAGAACATCACCAACCAGCTGATGCACGTCGTGGGCCTCAACGGCTGGACCATCACCAACAACCTGTGCCGCGTGTGCGGCACCAACGTCAGCGAGAACGGCACGCTCGGCTACGTGCGCCAGAGCGACGCGCTCACCTTCCCGCGCATCTTCAAATTCAACGAGATGTACCGCGCGTTCAACTGCCGCGCCAAGCCGCGCTGCCTCTACAGCATGTACAACGACGGCGACTACGTGCGCTGCGCAGAGGGCGAGGTGCAGTGCTACGACCAGAGGGCGACGGCGGCGCGCGGCAGCTGCCCCGTGGTCACCACGCTCGTCACGAACCCGAGCACCAATGCCTCGGCAATGATCGCCGACTACGACCGCAACTGCCGCGTCTTTGGGCCGTGCGTGTGCAGCTCGATCACCTACGCCAACGTCTCGGCCGGCGGGCAGACGATCACGCTGCAGAACGGCAACCTCGTGTACGCGCCGGGCACGCCCGTGGAACTCAAGCTACCGTGCCGCCCGCGCGTCTCGGAGCCGTTCGGCAAGCAGGCGTGGCTCTTCCAGAAGCCGTACTACGTGGGCAAGAAGTACGTGTTCACCGCCGACGTGCCCAACTTCAAGACGTACGGCGTGAGCAGCAATTTCAGCGCCTTCGCGGTGGGCAGCTCGAGCGGCCTCAACGACGCGATCAGCAGCGCCATCATCGGCCCGGGCTACACCGTGACGCTCTACAAGGACAAGAACTACGCCAACAAGAACCTCACGATCGTCAACTTCAACAGCGACTTTAGCAGCGACCTCGACAACGAGGCGTCGTCGCTGCGCTTCGCGGCGGTGAGCTGGTCGAGCACCGACGTGCCGCGCTTCAACGGCAGCTTCGCGGCGCTCACGCTGCCCGACGAGCTCGCGCAGGACTATGGCTACTACGCGGCGATCTGGAAGCAGCCCACCAACATGGTCGCCATCAAGTCGACCAGCGTGCTACTCCTCTCGCCCTACACGCTTGCGCAGACGGGCTCTGCCGTGCGCCCGGTGCTCAAGTTTGATAACGGCTCGCAGTTCTTCATGTTCTTTGACACGGGCATCGTCTACCCGACGCAGTGCGCGCCCGTCAACTGCCAGAACGAGCCGGGCGGCGACGAGCTCACGTGCGACTACGCGCTCGTCAAGGTCGGCACGAACGTGACGTTCGACGCGGCGCTCACGCAGGCGTACCTCGCCGAGACCGATGGCTTCGCCTCGAACGACAGCACGCAGTACACCTACGCGTACCCCACCACGCCGTTCTCCATGGAGGAGCTCGCCACGGCGCAGTGCCTCAACGGCGACACGTACTGCTGCGCAGCGCCCAGCGCGTTCAACTCGCCCGCGTACGCCATCGCGTGCAGTTCGACGCCGAACGCCTCCGTGCCCATCCTCTACCCGAATGGCACCGTGGTGACGCCTCTCGCGGGCCAGGATCTCCCCGCGGCGGTCTACCACTGCGACTACCTCGTCAACTGCACGTACGACGCGAACGCGCTCGAGTTTGACAACTGCAAGCGCTTCTCGTGCGGCATGACGCCGTGCCGCCTCGGTGTGGCGTACGCGCCCGGCGACGACTGCTACGATCTGCTGCGCCTCAACGACACGGACCTGGCGTGCAACGCAAGCAACGACGCCGCCACCGACCGACTCTGCCTCTTCCTCAAGGCCAACTGCCTCGACTACTACTACAACGGCTACCTCAAGGCGGGCTACACGTTCGCCGCCGACGCGAGCGCCAACCCCACCGCCGAGGTGGTGCCGTCGCTGTGCGAGTTTCGCGTCGACGATTGCGTGCGCCCCATCGCCGCGCCCAACCAGGGCGTCTACTACGACCCGGTGTGCTACTGCTCCACGTGCAACGTCTCGTGGACCGCCGCTAGCTGCTCGCTGAGCGCCGCGCCGCCCTCGCCGCTGCCCATCGACGCGGTGTGCGTCTCGGCGGTGCTCACGGGCACGGCGAGCGCCACGACGCTGATCGACTGCCTCTCCAACGTGAACGTCGACAGTGGCTGCACGGCGGCGATCACCGCGTGCAACCTCACCGCACTCGCGCCGTACGACGGCATCGTGAACGGCGAGGCGTGCTACACGGCGGTGCAGGCGGCGCTCAACTCGAACGAGACGGTCGCCTACTGCCGCACCAATCTGCCCTCGTCGGATAGCGCGTGCCTCGCGGCGCGCATCGCCTGCGCCGTCGACCGCCAGCTGCGCCCGCTCAACCTGCCCTGCCTCGAGGCGTACATGGCGGCCAACTCGGCTCCGCCGACGCCCGCGCCCGGCAACTTTACGAGCACCGCGTTCCCGCCGCCCGCCACCTATCCCACGGGCACCTCGGCGCCCTACGCCATCGACGCGTGCTTTGATCCGGCGCAGACGTCGCCCAACGCGACGTGCACGGCGGCGCGCGCCTTCTGCAACGTCTACTGGCCGCAGCCGTACGCCTACCCGGACGCGGGCTGCTTCATGGCGGTCATGTCGGCGAACAGCGCCGCCATCCCGCTGTACCAGTGCGCCGACGAGAGCTTCTCGACGCTCGACGCGGGCTGCCTGGCGGCGCGCGCCGCCTGCTCGGAGCACGCCTGCTACGACCTGCTCGGCCTCGGCGCGGGCCGCGCCGAGCAGGACTGCTCGAATCCGTACGCCGCGGACGACACCGTGGACACGTTCTGCCTCTGGCTGCGCTACGACTGCGAGCAATACTACGACACGAGCAGCGCGCGCCTCCTCTCGGGCTACTGCTTTGCGAGCGACCCCACGTGCACCGGCACCGCCATTCCTGAGCAGTGCGAACTCGACGTGAGCGCGTGCGCCTCGTCTGCCGACACGCGCTGCTACTGCCGCGCCGACACCGCCGCGTTCCCCACGCAGTCGAACGTGCCGGTGCTCACGGTCGAGGCGGTCGTCTACGGCCGCGTCGATCTCGGCTCGGCGTACTACTCCACCGGCCTCGACGAGAACGGCAACACCGTGGCGCTGCCAGCGTTCGAACCGTCGCGCGACCCGGTGCGCCTGCCGCGCCCGCTGCGCTTCGAAGGCACCGAGTCGGTGTGCGCCACGCAGTTCTGGGCCGGCTGCGAGTGCCCGCCCGAGTCGTACCAGCTGTCCGACGTGCCCCTCTCGGGCTGCACCATCAACCCGCTCACGGGCTACTGCGACGACGCGACGCTCTCGGACGAGTACAGCGCGCGCAACTGGACCACCGCGGGCGGCTCCCTGAACGGCACCATCTACCTGCAGTGGCCCGCGCACGACTACCAGCTGCCGCGCCTCGCGAGCGCCACCTACGGCAGCATGTCGGGCCTGTACTGCTCGACCGTGACGCAGCGCGTCAAGTGCGACTGCAGCTTCTCGTTCCTCGTGGCGCAGAGCAACGACTCGGCGCCCTTTGGCAGCTCAGGCATCGTACTGGACAACGTCAACGGCAACGCAACCGACTTTTGGTTCCTCGACAACGCCATCTGCGACTACTACTATGGCGTCGTGACGCTGCAGAACGATCCCATCGAGATTCGCGCCACGTCGTTTGTGGTGCCCGACTACTTTGACGCGTACTCGGTCGTGCGCGACCTCTTCCGCAACCCGAACGACTACGTGCTCGGCCAGGTGCCGTTCATCGCGAACCCGCGCTCGTACGACCCGCGCCCCTGCGTCGACGGCTGCCCGCAGACGCCCTTCACGCACCTGAGCACCACGCCGCGCGAGATCGAGGCGACGCACGTGATCGACAACAGCATCTCGCCCAACTCGCCCGCGTACGGCATCACCGTGTTCCGCTCGTTCTACCACTTTTCCATCGGCGCCAACGCCCCGAACGCAAAGGTGTTTGTGCGCAACACGGGCAAGGCCTACTTTGAGCCCGCGTCGTTCCCGTGCCCGGGCTCGAAAGGCAAGGAGAGCAGCGACGACTCGTGCGGCAGCAAGGCGGGCACCGACGACCTCGACGGCGAGGACCTCGTGCTCAAGTTTGGCAAGACGCACGCCAACACCACGTTCTTCTCGACGCAGGCGCCGGTGCTCGTGGTGAACAAGATGCAGATCGTCACGCCCGACGCCGTGCGCATGGTGTTCCAGGGCATCCGCTTCCGTCACCCGGGCGACTCGCGCGACGCCATCATCAAGATGGTGCGCGGCGGCAAGCAGATCAACCCGGGCTTTGGCGAGCTGCTCTTCCTCAACTGCGACTTTGAGGGCGGCGGCGTCAGCTCCAACGGCATCATCTCGACGCTCGGCACGATCAACATGCTCGTCTTCTCGCACTGCAGCGTGCAGAACTGGAACCTGAAGGCGCTCTACGCCGACCGCGTGCGCCGCTTCGTCTTTGTGGGCAACACGGTGAACCAGTGCATCGGCAACTGCATCCACACGCGCGTCGTCTACACGTACGCCGTGCGCGACAACACCTTCATCGAGTGCCGCGGCGGAGGCAAGATCTCGGGCGCCGCCTGCATGACGCTCACCGGCATCAACGACCTGTCCACGAGCAACAGGAGGGTCATCTGGCAGCTCATCTCGGGCTCCTTCAACGTCAATCCGCCGCCCACGTGCTTCCCGGGCAGTTCGGTGGCCACCGCCGCCTACTACCCGGGCGCGCTGCCCGACAACGCCACGAGCCGCTACACCACGTGGAACATGACGTGCTCGGTGTGGAACAACAACTTTATCGCCGACACGACGGGCACCGACTATGACGACTCGTGCGTCGAGGTGTGGGAGGGCCACTGGAACGAGCGCCTCTTCCTCGGCAACGCGTGCGTCAAGGCGCGCTACGGCCTCTCGCTGTACGGCATGGACTTTGAGCCGTCGCCGGCCAACCTCGACCTCATGGCGCGCACCAACCCACTGGTGCGGCCGACCAAGTACCGCGCCGAGGACGCCACCGAGGGCTTTGACTATCACGGCATCACGCCCGAGGACAGCATCGTGTTTGTCTTTGGTTTCGGCACGCAGTCGCGCCTCGACTGGGCCGCCAACTGGCCCGCGAACGGCAACGTCGCCAACGAATTCCAGAACGGCCTCATCTCGTGCGTGGTGAACAACAACTACTCGCCCTTCACGATGGAGGAGGCGCCCTACTTCAATGTGCTGCGCTACGAGCGCCTCTGGGCGTACGGCTACGCCGAGTGCCGCAACGTGTCGACGTGCGCCGTCTTTTGCAACGACTTTCGCCTGTACGGCGTGCCGGGCGTGCCGGCGCCGCAGGTGTTTGTCACCGCGGAGCGCGGCTCCGAGTACATCAACGACAACGTCACGCTGGTGCAGAACCTGCGCATCCTCGGCGACCCGTCGCCGCCGTTCCCCGTCGGCGCGTACGTGCCCGGCGTGGCGGTGACGCCCGCCGGCAGCAACGTCTCGGTGCTCATGGACCAGGGCGTCGTCGGCGCCACGCCGTGCACCGTTGCCAATGGCGTGCGGCCGTGCATCCGCTCGGACGGCAACACGATCGCTACGCTGCTCACGCGCTGGGACGACATGTACGAACGGTGACCTGCGGATTTGTGTCTCACGCTCGCTTAGGTGCTGGCAGCCGATCAGCTCGGTGATGGGATTGAACCTGTGGAGCACCGCGGACCCGGCGCCCGTCTCGGTGGAGATCTACCGCTGTGAATTCGACGGGCGCAACCTCCTGCCGCTGGCAAACACCTACGCGATGCTCATCTACTGTGGAACAAACATACCGCAGAACACCGACACCGACCCGCAGGTGACGGACGAGCTGCCGCTGCCGACGGCGTGCACCATCATCATGCGCGACTCGATCGTGGCAAACTACACCACCTACGAAGCGAGCGTGGTCTCGACGACGCCGCGCGGCACGCGGCGCCGCGTGCAGCTCTCGAGCTATCCGATCAACTCGGGCCCAGTGTTCCAGGCGATCAACTCGCTCAACGCCGACACGTACATCGAGGTGGTGAACAACACCTTCGTGAACATTGATCGCACGGCGCTCGTGGTGAACAACTTTATCAACGCCACCATCGAGCACAACCAATTCGTCAATTGCAGCGGCCGCTCCATAGGCAACTTTGCCGCCGTGCTCATGCAGGGCAACCCGGTGTACAGCACGTGGCCCGACGAGAGCAACACGGACCCGCCCGGCAAGCCGCGCTGGAGCATCAGCTACAACCGCGCCTACCAGGAGAAGACCATCCTGACGCCGATGGCGGCCAACTCGGGCTACCCCAAGTTCCTCTCGGGCTTCTACCTCGCTGACCTCTCGGCCAACACCACCGCGTGCATCTTTGGCAACGACATTCAGTCCTATCCCGTGGCGTGGACGTTCACCGATTTCAACCTCACCGTGCTGCTCTCGTGCCCCGGGCCGGGCGACAATCCGCGCCCGTTCCCCGACGCGCTGCGCTTCCTGCGCTTCATAGCGAACCACACCAACTGCTCGCGGCCCGACATGAACGGCACCGTCTACGACCTCGTCATCACGTTCCAGGGCACGCACACCGAGGCGACCAAGGATGCGATCGTGTGCAACTTTTGCTGCCCACCCGGCCCACCCACCGCCTGCTGGGTGGATCAGTCGACGATCTTGTTTAACCCAAGTACGTTTACTGTTTCTTCAGTTTCTTCAGATTCTCTTTCGCTATCACGGCGATTTCTTTCTTCTTTTCCATGTCTTTGAACTTGCCTATCGACGCAATGGTGGCCGTGTATTCGTCGACGACGGCTATTTGGTTTGCTTTTTGGCTCGCCTCTACTTTCACGTGGCCGCGTATGGCGTCGAGGAACTCAAGCGCGACGTTGGCCGCTGCCGTCCATTTACCGTCGGTGGAGACATGCCCGCGAAATCGTTTGCGCAAAGCAATTAGAAGTGACGGACAACACTTCTGCGAAAGGTTGACTTGCACGTGGAGTTTCGATATGATAACGCTGCCCTCGGCCGCCCACAAACCGGCAATGTACGGCGAAGAAAGGCGCTCTTCGGGTACGTCCAACGACGCCGTAAAGTCCTTCGCTTCTCCTAACTTTGCGACACAGTCGTAGGCCGACGAATTGTGCAGCAAGAAGTTGAGTGCGACGACCGCCTGCGGCGCTTTCACGATTGAATGATCTTTGATGACCGTCAAGACCACAAGCAACGCAAGTCGGCCGCAAATTTTCAACCTCCACGCTCGACGCCATCTTCCGTTCGAAGCTCTTGTGCACGCAATCGTACCTCCAAACACCGACTGAAAATGGAGCAACTCGGGCGGTTCTCCTCCGTCGCGCGATTGGTAGAGATACACGGACAGCGACGCGCCGTGCGGGCCAAGGTCGAGGTCTATGTTGCCGTCGCCATCAAACATACCAGCGCAGTATTGGCGGACATCTTGACTAATGGTCTCGAGACTCGAGGCAAGGCGATCGTTGGCTTCGGCGTCGTGTTTGCGCCACTTTTCGGCTAACGCAGAGCTACCATACGCTGGCGTTGCGTTGAGTTCCCCATACACGCGTTTGTGGCGCTCCACGCGAGTGGCGGCGCAGCGCGCGTGGGCCATCTGACTTTGATTTTTTTTTCTCGCACTCTCACTTTTTTTTTGCATAACGCTCTGTCTCACAAATTTCGCAGCGCACCCGTGGTGGGACTTTGCCGTGTTCAACTCGCTCAACCGCGCCATCGAGCGGTGCAACAGCACGACGCGAACGATCTACATCATCGGCTCGTCCGACCCGTTCCTCGCGTACGAAGGCGTCGCGCCTCCGTTCAAGGTCTACACCGAGCAGATCACCGCCACGATACCGCCCAACACGGTGAACCAGACGGGCCAGACGCTGCGCATCATCGGCGACCGCGGCATGATCTGGTACGTCAACGGCAACTACCTCGACAACCCCAACAACGTCACCACGGTGCTGAGCGCGATCGAGTTTGTCAGCGTCTCGGGCTCGAGCGTGCCCATCTGGGACTTTGCGTCGAACGCGTCGCTCACCACGAACCGCATCACGCTCGAGCGGAACCTCTTTGTGGGCAACGGCACGGGCCTGGCGCGCGCCATCGACGGCACCTTCGACGGCACGTTCACCTACGCGCGCAACACGCACCTCAACTTTACGCAACTGACGAGCGCGGCGCGCTTCACGCCCGAGTCGTGCAGCGCGGTGGTCAAGTTTGAGAGCTGCACCTTCTTCCGCATGGCGGGCCAGGCCGCCGAGGTCACTGGCTTTGCGAGCGCCTCGTTCAAGAACAATTCGTGCCTCGCGTGCGGCGGCGACGCCAGCGTGGCCGACGCCGATCGCTGGGTGTTCTTCCTCAACGCGGGCTGCGTCGGCACGGTCGGCTCGCTGCAGTACGACAGGAACCGCGTCACGGCGAGCGCCGCGGTGGACACCGACCCGACGCGCGCCGCGTGGACCGCGCACTACATCGACCCGGTGCAGTGGGGCCTGCCGTCGCCGTTCCTCTCGATCGATCCGGCGGTGGACACCAAGTTCTTCACCTTCTACGACAACCGCGCCTCGGGCCTCGGCGTCGGCATGCGCCTCAACAACGTGAACAACAAGTGCAGCGTGGGCGATCGGCAAAACTTTTTGCGCATGATGATCTACTCGCGCTTCCGGAACGCGCGCGTCGACGGCGAGCTGTTCGACCTGTACATTGGTAAGTTTGACGCCGACGAGGAGCAGACCGTGTGGGCCAACGCGCAGGCGCACGACCTCTTCAAGATCTTTGACCCCACCGCGTGCCAACACTGCGAAGACGGCTGCCCGGCGTTCCACTTTGCCATCGGCACCGTCATACTGCTGCTCTTCTTTGTGGGCCTCGCGTTGTGCATCTGCTGGACGTGCATCTGCTGCCCGCGCTGCCTCGGCTGCTGCAACTGGCGCCGCAAGCCGGGCCTCACCTACGACCCCGCCACGGGCCTCTACGTGCCAAACACGCCCGCGGGCGCGTCGATGCTCGCGCAGATGCGCACGCCCAACAACCTCCGCACGGGCGTGCCTACGCCGCCCAGCGTGCAGACGAGCGGCGTGAATCCCTACGAGCAGCACCTCACCGCGGGCGCCTTCACCAATCCCAACACGGCCGCCAACCTCGTGTACCGCGGAGCGTGGCACGTGCCCAACGGCGGCGCCTTCTCGTCGACGCAGTAGAGAGTCAAGTAAACAAGCGCTGTGTACTTGCAATACTCACGCGCGATACAACGCGACGAGCACCGCATACAGCGCCAGCCAGACGAGCGGAAATGCGAGCGCCAGCGTGAGCGGACGCGCCTTGCTCAGGACGGGCAGTCGGTGGAGGTAGTAGCCGCTGACGAGGAACGACACGATCGCCAGGAGCACCTCGGGACGAGAGTGCGCCACAAGGCTGCACACGGAGCCCACCGAGGCGCACGCGGCCAGTAGCTTGGGCGACAGCCACGGCAGTAGCGGGCGCACGGGACACGCCATGGCGCGTATTTTTGGACACGCCCCCAAAAAGAGCGCGCACGTCAAATAGGGCGCGCCGAAAAAAAAAACAATTTGTTTTCCACTCGCGACATGCCGCCGAAGCGCGCGCGCGGCGCCAAGCTCGAGCCGATGCCGAGCGAGGCCGAACTCGAGGCGGAGGAGCGCATGCCGCCGGCGAAGCTCGACGAACTCTTGGAGCGCAACGCCGCTCACTATGCGACGTTCGCAAAGCGCGACACCGACACGGACACCTACGTGGCGATTGACCGGTGTGGACACGTGCTGCGCACGGTGCCGACGCTCGAGAGCGTCACCGAGCAGCGCGGCGCAAAGGCACACTACCACGTGCCCGTCGAGCCGCCTTCGCTGCGCTCGATGCGGCTCGTGGCGACCGCGTCGGAGCGCTTCTCGCTTCGGCTGGGCGGCAAGCGCCATGCCGTCGGCGTCAGGCAACCGTCGCTCATCGTGGAGAACACCACGGTTGCGCGTGAACTCAAGGGCTACCTGGTGGTCGCGCGCAACTGCCGCTTCGAGGCGCCGCTCGTCGACTGCGACGTGATCGCCAACAACGGTTCGACGTTCGCCTGGCTGGAGCACTGCGAAGCAACGCTCTCGTGCTGCGAGGTGAAGAGCGCCATCGCGTGCCACCTCGATGGCCACGACACGCGCGTGCGCCTCGCCGTGGAGTGCTCCGTGGGCGGACGCGAGATGCGCGTCGACGTGGCCCACCTCGTGCGCAACGACGGCGACGACAATCACTTTGGCCTCCTGCTGCCGTACGGCAAGACTGTGTAAAAAAAATGAGATTCACTTGTGTTCCACGAGCGTTACAAACAGCTGCGACACGGCGCCGTGCTCGTTGAGGTGCAGCATGTAGTGGCGCGTCGAGCCGCGCCCGACGTCAAAGTGCGTCACCATGGCGGTGCCGTTCGCGGCGCACGGGTCGTCGGCGAGTTGCATCGTCGTCTCGGCCACGTGGAGCTGCACGAGTGCGCCCGTGTCGGGGTCGCGCTCGGTGGCGCCCGAGTCGAGGTCCTCCTCGATGAGGTGCGCCACGCGCGGCGCACTGAACGCCACGCGCCGCGTGGTGCGCGTGTGCGCCTTGTTGAGGCTCTCCTCGCGCAGCACGCGCGTCACGAGGCGCATCGCAGCGACGCAGCCCGTGGCGGCGTTCACGTGGCGGCCGTGCTGAAGCGCGCTGTGCGACGCGTCGGTAAAGAAGCGCTCAAAGTCGCGCTCGCCGCAGACGCGCTCGATGCACCGCGAGCAGCGCTGCGAGCGCGCCACGCGCGCCGCCTGGCTGAGGATGTTCTGGAGCACGTCGACGGCCGCGAGGCGCGCGCCCACGGCCCGCTCGTCGCTCAGGTCGTAGAAGCCGCCCTTGCGGATCAGTGCGCGCGCACGGTGCAGCTCGCCCTCGCCCCTAAGCGCGCGGGCCTTCCACGTGAAGCACTCGCTCGCGTCCATGTCCGTCGGGAGGATCGCATCGTCGTCGGTGCACAGCGCGCCGAGTACGGCAAACGCCGCCAGCAGCGCCGCGAGCCGCGCGACGCGCCACATGTGCACCACACGCGGGTAACGCAATTTATATCACGGGGACTTGCTCTCGACCGCGTTCTTCGCCTCGGCGGGCCGCTGCGGGTACGCCTCGAGCGTCAGCTGGGCGAGGTTCTTGGGCAGCATCGGCAGCTGCTGCATGATCGAGAGGTAGGCCGCGTAGTGCGTCTGCGCCTCGTCGATCACGGCGAGCACGTCGGCCGAGAGGTGCGTCTGGCCCTGAGCGAGCCAGACGACGCACGGCGGCGCGCGCTCCGCGTTGCTGCCCGAGAAGAGGCGCGCGCTCGCGAGGAGGTTGTTGCGCACGTCTGCGACGTACGCCTCGCGCACGTGCGCGAGGCGGCCCGGCGCGATCGAGTGGGCCGCCGCGCCCGCCATGAGGCGCAGCCAGAAGAGCAGGTCGTACTCGCCGTCGAGCTTGGCCGGCTTGCCGTCGACGATGCACGTGTACGGCGGCGGGTCGCGCATGTAGGTCGTCGCGCGCAGCTCCTCGACGCCCTGGGCCGCGTCGAGCAGTCCGCCGAGCGTGCGGCTCGCGGGCTCGCGACCCGAACGCTCGAGCGCCTCACCGACGCGGTCGACGACGTGCGTGAGGAAGGCGCGCGCGCGGAGCAGGTCCTCGAGGCTGCGCTCGCGCCACTCACCGAGGTGCGCCGTCGACGCGCTCTCGCCCTGGAGCAGCTCCCAGATGTCGGTGCCGCGCTCGGTGGGGTACGGCGCGCCGACGCTCACGGTCGAGGCGGGCTTGCCCGCCAGGAGGCTCGCGAGCGCCTTTCGGCGCATGGCGTCGCTCACCTGCTCGGCCCTGTAGCGCCGCCAGCCCTCGTGGCCGAGCACGACGCCGATGGTGCGCGCGACGCGCTGCAGCTCGGGGAAGCGCGTCTCGATGTAGGGCCAGTTCTCGGCGATAAAGTTGAGCGGGCTGTTGACGTGGACGAGCACGGCGCGCTCCATGGGCGGGTGAGTTAAAAACAAAAATGCGCGTCTCTCATTTTAGCGACTCTCGTGTAGCTTTTTTTTCGTCTCCGGAAAAAAAAACACGCGCACCCATGGCCGAAGAAAATTGCGTGCTGCCCATCTCGTTCGCGCGCTGCGAACTGTGCGGCAAGTTTGGCGCCAAGCGCGACACGCTCTCGAAGCGCTTCGCGTGCAGTGCGGGCTACTGCGGCATGCCCGACACGATCAACTCGGCCGCCATGGTCGAGAGCAAGTTGAGCGATGTGCTCTACGACGAGGCGCGCACGCGGGCCACCGCAGGCGTCGACGGTTCGATGCTTGCCGACGCGGTCAACTGGCTCGCGCTCGTGCCCGACGACACCGCCAATCGCCACCGCAATCTGCTCGCCATCGCGAATCGCTACCGCCTCTCGAGCGTCGCGCCGTACAGCGGCATGCCGCTGCCCGTGGACGTGAAGCTCTACAACATGATGGTGCAGCGCGCGCGGCGGTACGCGCTCGAGGCGATCGACAAGCTCTCCGAGGTGGCGCCGCCCTCGGAGGCCGAGGAGGAGCGCCGCAGCCGGGCGCGCGAGGTGCTGCACAACGCCGCCGAGGAGAGCGAGGTGAGCGCGCACGGCGAGACGCTCTTCCTGCTCTACGTGACCATGTTCCGTGTGTTGCTCGCGACCTACGACATGGCCATCGCCACGGTCAAGAATCACGACTCGTTCAGCGCCGAGGATTTCTCCCGCACGTCCGTGAACGAGAGGCGCTACGTGATGTCGGACACGTTCGAGGCCGTGAATATCGTGCGCTCGATCGTCAGCGCCGCCGTCAAGCGCCTCTTTGACGAGTACCACATGTCGCGCGCCGCCATCCGGCGCTTCCTCGTCGAGGGCGTCCTCGCGGATGCAGAGGAAGACGCGTTCGCCGCTCTGCCCGAGCCGTCGAGCGACGGCGCGCTGCCCGACGCGGGCCCCGCTAGGGCGAGCGTGGCGAGCCCCACCAAGGATGGCCGAATGGTCGATAGCCTCGCTTCGGCGGCCATCAACGACCGCGTCGTGCCCGACTCGTTCAGCGCCACGCTCGCGAGCGGCAGCGACGCCGAGTTCATCCAGGGCGTCGCCGCGGCGCACGCGGGTGTGTTCGACTGGGTCAAGTCGCGCGCTCGGCGCTACTCGAGCAAGGCGCGCAGCTTCAGCTCGAGCAAGGCGTACGACGCGTTCACGCTCGCCGACCTCCTCTACCGCCTCTACGTGGTCAACATCTGCACGCCCGAGATCGCCATCGCCACGGGCCTCTACGTGCCGGCGCTGCACTCGGAGCTGCCGCAGGGCGGCCAGCCGGTCAATGAGTCGATGGCCTACTTTCGGCCGCGCTACGAGGCCGCCTACGGGGGCGCGCGCGTGCAGGGCGACAACCCGCAGTGGGCGAACGACTTTGCGCGCCTCCTCGGCGAGGTGGGCTCGCGCGGCGAGCGCGCCGCGCGCGAGGACCGCGTCGTCAACTACACGTGCGCCAAGAGCAGCAACGCGCGCCTGCAGCTCTCCGAGTTCAACGTGCTGCCCGCCAAGATCGCCAAGCAGGTCTCGTCGATGGCCGCCTACTTCTACTCGTACGACCCGAAGGACGCCAAGTCCTCGGAGCGGCGCATGCAGAACACCGCCAAGGACGTGGTGAGCCTCGTGCGCGAGCTGCGCCGCAAGGTGGGCACGGACGCCGCGCGCGTCCTCCTCCAGGCGGTGGCGCCCGTCTACAACAAGTGATTCACTTTTTTAGCTTTTCATCGCCGCCACCAGTAAACCACGACACTATCGCAGAGATGACCGACGCCCCTTCACTCGCCTCCGCTCGCTCGTCGAGGCGCGTCAGCAGGCCCGAGTCCTCGCGCATCGGGCCGCGGTGCGTGAGCGCGTTGCGTGCCACGAGGCGCGCGCCGCTGCCCGACGGCGGCGTCGCCACGCGGCGCACCTTGGGCTCGGCGGCGGCGGACTCGTCGGGCATCGCCACGCGCACCCAGCCGCGCTCGATGCCGTCGGGCATGCGCACGCCGCTCACGTCGTCCTCGTCGACGAGCATCACCGTCTCCTCTCGGCCGAGCAGGGCGTGCTGCCGAACGATGTGGTGGTGCGGCGCGCGCCCCACGCGGCAGTCGCTCGGGCACGGGCGCGGTCCGCAGAAGCGCACGCCGCTGCGCGCCTCGTAGAGGCGTATGGAGAGGCGCGCGAGCGTCAGTAGCATGCGGTCGAGGTCGTCGCGCGTGTACGAGTCCTTCACGGTCAAGTGCTGGTCGCGCTCCTTGAGCGCGAGCGACGCGAGGAAGCGCAGCGCCTCGCCCTCGCTCAGCTGCGGCTTGGCGTTCTTCAGCTCGCCCTCGATGCGCAGCGCGGCAAACTCGCGCCGCGCGCCGCCCGCCGAGAGAAAGTAGGCGTGCCAGTCGCGCAGCGCCGTGAGCGTCGCTCGATTGGCGGCGTCGTACACGAGCACGACAATGTCGGCGGCGGGCGGCGTGGGCGGGCGCTCGGGGCGAGCGGCGAACGCGTCGACCGTGAGCGTGAGCAGCGTCACCGGGCTGCCCGCGATGCGGTCGGGGAAGACGGCGAACGTCGGCGGCGGCTCGTCGCCGCGCGGCGCTCGACCGGTGTTGCGCAGGCGGTGCAGCAAGATCGGCAGGCGCAGCTCGGGCTCGCCCACGAGGAGCACGCGGTTGCGTATCTCGGGCGGGTCCATTGCAGTGTAACCGCGCTGCTAACGAGCTTTTTACTCACGGAAAAAAGATCCTGATGCGCTTGATAAACCTTGCACGACACGTGGGGCACGTCTTCGCCTTGAGGGCGTCGATGCAGGGCGCGCAGAACATGTGGCCACAGTCCACCAACGCGTGATCGGCCTCGCGATCGGCGCACACGGGGCACTCGATACGCGGCCTGCCCTTTGCTTCGACGGTCGAGACGGGTGCCGCCGCCGCGGGCACCTTGGGCGCGTCCGCCACTGGCTCGAGTGCGCCACGCTCGGGCGCCGTCGCGCTCGGGTTGTAAGATGGGAGGCCAAGCGACGCGTCGGGGACGCCTTCGTAGAGATACCTGAGGCGTTCGCGCTTAGCGGCGTCCTTCCAGGCGGGCGCGTCGCGGCGTCGCGCGGCGATCACCTGCGCCTCCTTTGCCGCAAAGTGCGCGTCCGAATCGCGGCGCGCTCGCAGCGCGGCGTGCATGTCCACGACGCTGAACGCCTTGCACTGCTCGAGCCCCGCAATCGTTGCGCACGTTTTGCACAGCACGTAGGCCACCTGCGCGTCCGCGTAGAGGTAGAGCGCCTCGTCGGGGCACTGGCCGCACTGCTCGCAGTGCGCGCAGCGCTTGTGAGCGTCTTTGTCGCGCGCGAGCCAGCACTCGGGCGAGCAGTACGCGCGCCCGCACTCGGCGAGCACGCTGCGCGGGCGACCGGAGCCGGCGGGCCACTTGTTGTGGCACACGTCGCACTCGAGCTGGTCCTCTTCCGGCGACGGCGGCGCTTCGAAGAAGGTCCCGAAGGGCGTGTGGATCTGCCGGCTGCGGCCGTGAATGTTGAAGAAGGGACGGAGCGGTTCGTCGCGGTAGCCGAGGCCAAACGGCGTGTAGCTGCTCGCTGGATAGTCGTCAAACACGGCCCTGTTTTGCAACGGATTTTCGGGCTTGTGTAGCACCGCCTGACGGTCTTGGCGCTCCTCTAGCACCACGCCATCGACGCCGAGCGCGCTTGCAATGTACAGGATCGCTCGCGCCTCGTTCTTTGGGATGGGTTCGGTGGCGGGGCTGTCGGCCTCGGTCTTGAGCCACTTGACGGCATCGCCGACGTGCACGCGCCCCCACAGGGCTCCTACGGTGAGCTTCCCGTGCGTTCTCGAGCACCTCTCGTCGCACAGCATGCACACGCCCACGTAGCCGTGGTAAGGCGTGATGAGCACGCGCATGTAGGCGGAGCTGGTGCGGCCGCACGCGCGACACTCGAGGTGCGCGCGACCCCGTCCCGACGTGTGCACGTCGGTGCAACGCGGGGAGCAGAGGAATGCACCGCAAGAGGCCTGGGAGAGGCGTGCGCGAGGGAAATACAACGCGCAACCATCGCACGAGAAGCGCTCGTTCACATCGTATTCTGGGGGCGCAGGCGCCTCGTCGAGGTGAATGGCACTCAGTTCGGCGGCGGCCGCATCAACGTCGGTTTGCGCCGCCTCGGCTGCGTTCTGTCGGCCGACGGCGGGGTCACTCGATTGGGCGCCGTCATCTTTGGCGGTCGCCTTGCACTCGTTGCGATGCCAGTCGGGCCAATCAACGCGCTGACAGGCCACGCCGCAGTAGCGCGCCACGCGGCAGCCCGTGCACACCTTGGTGGCAATCGCGCCGCACACGCGGCACGCCATTCCGCGAAAGTGACACGCGCGCCGCGGGGAAAAAATTGTGTCTGCGTGCCGTTTATTTGGCATGCGTGGCGCTTTTTTTTTTCGCTGCCCTGCGCGGCCATGGCGGCGCTTCGCGAGTCACGCCTTAGCCTACGTGACCGGCGCACGTTGTGCTGGTGGAGCAACAAATGCGCGCCGGACCTTCGCCGCCGATCGTCAAGCGCTTTGTGATGCCGCCGGCAGCAGCTCGAAGAATCGAGCGGCGCCCTTCATTGCCCAAAGTCGAAATACACGCGCAACACCATCGTGAACGGATTGCGACACGTGGGGCACGGCTTGCCGAGCACCTTGGGCGCGCACTCGGTGCAGAGCGGGTGGCCACACGGAATGGTGAAGCCATTGAGCGGGCCGTAGCACACGGGGCACTCGAATCGCGCCGCCTTTGCCGTCGGCGCCTCCTGCTTGCTCTCCGTGGCGGTGCGCTTCTTTGGGTCGGAGGCGGCCGCTGGCGCAGGCACCGCCCTCGCTTGACACAGCTTGACCGCGTAGCGCGCGGCCAATTTTGGCAGACCGTCCCCGAGCGACATGATCGCGGCAGCGTACACGTCGGGCACCGCGTCGTCAAGTGCCGCCACGCACGCAGCGAGCCGGTCGGCGTCGAGCGTGCGGTACGAAGAGACGTCCGCCTCCGGCGGGCGGCACTTGCTGCACACGAGCAGCTTGCGCGGGTTCTCGTCGTCGAGCTCGCTGTTGGGCTTGCGCAGCAGGCAGAGCCGCAGCTCGGGCTCGTACGCGCCGCACGTCTCGCAGTGCGCACAGCGCAGGTGACGCTGTCGGTCGTAGCCGAGGCAGCGTCGGTCGCAGTAGAGCGCGTCGCAGTGCGTCACGGTGGCCTTCTCGCGCAGCACGCCCTGGCCGCAGTTGACGCAAGGAAGTGGTGCCGGCGTGGCGCGTCGGTGCAGAATGGGCCGACCGTGCGTCCTCGAAAGCGCCTCGTAGACCGCGTAATCGGCACCGTCGAGCTCTCGGAGCGGGGCCACTTCGGTGAGTGCCGCTCGCACGCGCGCCGAGCTGTACGCCTCGGTCTTCACGTTGGCGGGCACGCACCCGACGCAGTAGACGCGACAGTTTCCTTCGGCCGAGAACGTGGCGCGCTTCATGCCGTGGCCAGAGGACTCTCCGCAGACGTAGCACCGTTGGCTAAAGTCGTGACAATTATTCGCGTAGCGCTCCTGGTAGCAGCCTCGCGAACAGTACGGGTGCATGATTCCCATCTCCGCGCAGCGAACGATGCCTTGCGTGCGATCGAATACGCCCTTGGGGTACGCGTCAAAGCAGCCGTCGCACACAGTGACGTCCTCGTCGTGTACGGCGCGGAGCATGCGCTTGTAGGTGTGCAGCTCGGCGTTGCGTCCTAGCGCGATGCGCGCGCGCCCGCGGGCCGCAACGCGTATCTCGTCCAAGCGGGCGCGCGACACGTAGTCGTTCTCGTGGCTCCCCGCATCTTGCGCGCACCCGGCACACACAAGGCTGTCGGACCGCACGCGGTACCGCTCGGCCGTCGCGCTGCCACACACCGCGCACTCGATGCACGTGGCGTGCGCGTCGTCGTCCTCGCTCTCGTGCCAGCACTCTGGCGAGCAGTACACGCGGCGGCACTCGGCGCCGTAGTTGTACGCGTCGGCCTGCAGTCTCGGCAGCGACTGGCCGCACTGGTCGCACTCGGGTTCAAAGTCGCCCATGCACACCTGCGTCAAGATCCGCGCGTAGTGCCGGTAGAGTTCGCGCGGGCTCATCGACGATGTGTCGCCCGCCTCCGCGACGATCTCTTCGAGCGGGACGGTGTGCGTCGCGCGGCCGGTGCGTATCTCGGCCGCGCACGGCGCGCACACGATGTACGCCGGTCCGGGGATGACGTGCTCGTCATCGGCGCGACTCGGCGCGAGACAGTAGAGGCGCGCGTCGGGCACGTCGAGCCAGGCGGCGTCGCACCGCCAGCAGTGCAGACAGTCGACGTGGCGGGCGGCGTCCTTGGCGCGGCACGCCGCGCCACAGTAGCGCCTGCCGCACAGCGAGGTGGTGCCGTCGCTTGCGCGCGCACCGCACGCGACGCACAGAGGCGCGTTCGCGGGTTGAAGCGCGGGTGCGGCGCGCGCCTCCATGTCGATTTGTGGCGAAAATGAAAATTTGCGCGCCCAAGAGGCTCATTTTGCGACACGCGCCATGTCCGACGCCCCGGCGCGCATCACCTACACCAACTACAAGGGCGAGACCGCCGAGCGGCACATCCGACCCACCGGCAGGCGCATGTTCTTTGGCGCGACCGAGTGGCACCCGCAGCCGCAGTGGCTCCTGGAGGCGTACGACCTCGACAAGCAAGCCGAGCGTGTATTTGCCATGAGCGGCGTCAAGGCGTGGCGGACGGCAGAGTGATGCTGTAGGAAAGTAAACCGCGCTCGTCATTTTCCCCCTCGGCATGTCCATCCGCAGGCGGCTGCCTGGCGTGCTCACAGAGTCGGAGGCGCGCCGAGCGGCCGAGGAGATTGCGCGCGACGAGCGTCTCGTCCTTGTCGGCGTCGACGCGTACATTGCGTTCCAGCCTGCAAAGGTGGCCAGCACCTGGCAAGAAGACGGCCCCCACGGCGCCTACTTGTTGTCGTTGAAGTATTCGCGCGAAACAGAGCGCGTGCGCGTCTGGGAGGCCCGGTTCGAGCAGCGCGTGACTCCTCTGTAGAAAAAAAATTTACTTGCGCGCCGCGAGGAGTACCTCGCGGTACGAACACGTAAAGGCGCCCTTGTCGCGTTCCTCGTCGGTGACGCCTATCGAGGCGAGCACGGCGCGGAGGTACTCTTGGCCCCACTCGTGCGTCTGTTGCTCGGCGAGGCACACCTCGATCTCGAGAAAGTGCGGCTCGGCGAGGCCCGCGACGGTGTCGAGGTGGATGCGCGCCTGGCCCATGTAGTAGACGTGGCGGCGCTTGCTCACGACAACCTCGGGCGCGCCGAGCGCCATGCCGAGCACCTTGATCATGGCGGCGCCCTGGCGCTCCTTGAGCTCGGCCATCTCGTAGTGACTGAGACGCGCATCCTCCGTCTCGGCGCGCGCGTACGCGATCAGGCGCTCGCTGTTCACGCCGTTGTGGCACTCTTGACGAAGCTTGAGGCGCACGCCAGCGGCCGCCGGCGTGTAGTACGTGTCGGTCTGCTCGAGGAGCTCGTCGCGCGTGTCGCTGCTCGGCGCAAACTCCACAGCGAGCGCCTCGCGGATGCGCTCTTCGATGCACTTGAGGCGCGCCTCCGAGGCGAGGTGGAGCTTGATCTCGGTGTTGCGTGGCATGGGCGGCGCTGTGAAGAAGATTTTTTTTTTCTCGCACGCAACAAAATGACAATCTTTTTTTCACCCTCCATTGATTTTCCTCTGGCACGCATGGCGCAGGCGCCGCCTCCCGTGGCGCACCTCGCGCAGCAGGCCGCCGCGAGCGGCACGCATGGCGCCGCCGACCGTCTCCGCGAGATGCTCGAGCGCCAGCGAGCGGCCAAGGGCGCCGCCAACGCCGCCTCGCCGCACATATCGGCGGTGCCCATGCGCCTCGCGGCCGGCACCGGCGAGCTCTACCTCCGCACCGACCCCAAGGACGCGGCCGCCGGCGGCATACGCATCGAGATTGGCAAGCCCACCAACAAGGAGGAGGAGTCGAAGCGCATCGCCGAGGCGGCCAAGGCGGTGAACACGGCGGCGCCGCCCGACGCGAACCGCAACCTGCACCCAATAGACAACCTCCAGGCGGTGCTCGACGCGCGCCGGCCGGGCTGCGTCGCGCTCGAGCTCGACGCGGGCAGCAACGTGCTCGCGCTGCGCCTCGACGCCGCCAAGCAGCTCCTCACGCCGGAGGAGCGCGCCATCTTCTACGGCTACTCGCAGCGCATCTCGCCGCAGGCGATGGAGCGCTTCGAGGCGAGCAAGGACGAGAACCTCAACCTGGCGACGTTCGACATGGCGCGCATGATGATCCCGCCGTGCTACTGCTGGTGCCCGCCGCTCGTGGCGCTCCTCTCGGGCCCCGACCTGGCGCCGCCCGCCGCCGAGGGCCAAGAGCCGCTGCCTTCGAACGAGGTGCAGCGCGCCGCCTTCATCCAGATGCCGTACCTGCTGCGCTACCTGCAGCGCGTGAACACCACGGTGAGCGCACTCACCACGACCGAGTGCATGAAGATCACCGACGCGGAGCGCCGCCGCCAGTGCGAGGAGGCGCTCGAGGCGACCAAGGTGCAGTTCTCGTCGATCGACGCCGAGCTCGGCCTCGACTTTGACAAGGTGCGCAAGTGGGCCATGGGGCAGCTGTTTGGCGCCGCCTCGGTGCCCAAGCCGTACCCGCCCACGTTCGCGCAGCTCTGGGGCGACCTCGCCGACGGCGTGCGCCTCGAGACGCGCACCGCGCCGCCGCCCGGCTCGGTGAGCGCCGGCGCGTCGCTCGAGGCGCTCAAGGCGCGCGACAAGATGATCATGATGCGCGCCGTGCTCGAGGCGCTCGGCGGCATGCTCATCGACATTGCCGGCCGCAAGTCGTCGACGCAGTGCTCGCTGCTGTGCCAACTGCTGAACCTCAAGGCCGAGGACTTTCTCTTCTGGGGCCAGCCGGCGCTGCCGCTCCCGCGCACGCCCTCGGAGCGCAGCGGCGCCTGGCCCAAGGGCGGCTTCGCGCCCGACTTTGGCTACCTCGCGCTCGTCGCCAACCTCAGGAACACGCGCCTCCCGGAGGGCTACGACGTCGACGCGATGCTCGCGCAGCTCGAGGTGGACAAGGCGCTCATCACGGGCACACGCGCCGACGCGCCCATGGAGTTGAAGCGCTCGGGCGGCTCGCTGAGCCTCGCGTGGGTCTACTACGCCTTTGTGATCACGGCCATCTTTCACGACGTGCCGATTGAAGCGAAAAAATAAACTTGGATTTCCCCCCCCCCCCCCCCCCCCCCCCCCCCCCCCCCCCCCCCCCCCCCCCCCCC
>VFQN01003128.1_pt1 | contig 24315 bp, 42 predicted proteins | sample 3512371 | NCBI WGS metagenome assembly VFQN01 (sample SAMN10412370, study PRJNA504923) | tailings metagenome | isolation source: Replicate 2 from Balatoc abandoned mine | place: Philippines: Itogon, Benguet | collected 2017-08-28 | reverse complement strand
AGCCACGAACTCGTCAAGCCAGTCCGCCCACTCGTCGCCCTCCACCTCCTCCTCCACGCCCGCGCCCTTGCCCCACTCCACTGCCGCCATTGCCTTGTCCACTTCGTCCAGGTCCTGCAGTACAACACGGTACGGCACGCAGTCGCACGGCATCAGCGCGACAGTGTACGGCACGGCAGTGCACTCGCGATGGTGGTGGGTCCCACCACACGGCACTATGAAGTGTAGGAGGAGGGCAGCTGCCAAGGCGGCAAAATTGCTGTCACACACGTGTCAACGGCTCACTCCCCACTCCCCACTCCCCACCGGTTCAAGTTACTCTGCCGCTCGGCGGTTCCCCACCTGGTACAGCTTGCCCACCCCCCTGCTCCCGCGCCCACGCACAAGCCCATTTCCAAGCCTGGACACCGCCCTTGCCTCCTTTCGATCGCATGGCCCCACTTGGTACAGCTTGCCACGCGTGCCCCTCAGCGTTCCCTACACCTCCCGCCCTGTGGACGGGCCCACTCCTCCCCTCCCCTCCCCATCTCGACCCACCTGGTACAGCTTGCCGCGCGTGCCCCGCAGCTCCGTGGGCCGGGCCATGGCGGACACCTCGGCCAGGGCCGCAGCTGCTGCCGCCTCGTCGTGGCCCTTGGGCCGCACCACCAGCCTGAGGGGAAGGCGGACATAGTCAAGCTCGTAACCGTGAGGTACTTGTTGTTGAGCCACGCCAGCTGATACTCCATCTGGGGTGGCGTGAACGCAGTGGGCCGCACCACCAGCTTGGGCGAGGGTCCGAGCGACGTGATGTGGGACAGTGGATGAGCCCGCCCCTGGGTTCCTCCACTTCCCTGTCCTGCCCCCACTCACGCCCAGCTACAGCCCCACTGAGGAGACACAACGGCCGTAACCGATGCTCGGACAAGGGGCCGTAACCGTTGCCCAGCCTTCTGTCCTTGTACGAACACCCGGTTCGCCTCCCATGCGCCCACCCCCAAGCGCTGACCACTAGGCCGGCCCCCGGCCCCAGCCCAAGCTACACCCCTCCAGAACTCCCTGTTGCAACTGTCAACCCCGGCCCCTGCCCACCTCTTGGCGTCCCCCGACCCCGACGTCCTCCGCCCGCACCCACCAGCCACCCCCTCCGGCCAACATGAGTCTCCCGCTCCGCCCCATTACCCCTTCCCGCTGCCTCGCCTAAATCGCACCCACACGCCCCGCTGGAGACAGCACTCCCGCAAGCAAACAGCCCGTTACGGGGCCGCACCGTTCCCACCACCGCCTTCCCCACCCCGCTGCGGTTAACCCCCCACTTCTTCGCAGTACTAGTACATACATCCCCCTAACCCCCCATCCACCTCCTGGCATCCACCACCCTGACACATCCACCCTCTGGCATCCGCGTTCCCGGCTCCGTCCCCCTGGACCTACAAACCCTAGAGCAATACCCAGACAGCGAACCCCCACCCACCTCCTGGCGTCCACCACCCTGACATCCTCCCTGGGGGCCACCAACGTCTTAGCGGCGATGTACACGCTGGGGCCCAGCCCTGAGCCGTCGCTCCTCGCACTGGTGGTGGCCACACTGCGCGCCATCCCGCCCGCCGCAGACCGCAGCCCAAAGCCCAACGCCCGCGACGCCGTGCTCCGCGCCGCGCCGACGCGCCCGCCGCCGCGGGTGCTGGCGGCGGCGCCGCCAGCAGACGTGCTGGGGCCGGCGGCGGCGGCGGCCGCTGCCGCTGCCGCCGCCGCCGCTACCGCCTCTGCGTCTAGCCTCGCCCCCGCCCCTGCTGCTGCTGCATCCGCTGCCCCCTCCTCCGCTGGCCCATCGTATATCGTGAAGTCGTCTTCATCCTCCTCCTCCTCGTCGTCGCCCTCCTCAAAGTCAAAGCCTTCGAGCTCCTGGTCCTCAGGGATGGGGGCCACTCCGGGGCCGGCCTACGCAGCAATGCAAGTGTGGGTTAACTTTGGCATATCGCAAAAACACATCATATAATAAGCAATGTCCGGTAGCATGGGTGCCATAGTCCCGGTAAGCCGAGGCCGGCCTGTGCGCAGGGGATGACGCCGGAAGGGGTGTCCAGTTGCGATCGGCATAAAGCTGCTACGCCCTCCCGTCTTCTTCCTGCGCCCCTTCCCCTCCATGGGGGGTTTGGCCACTTTGCCGCGGAACCCGGCCCGCCCCCCCCAAAGGGTCCACAACCTGACCCCTGACCCCTGGCCCCAGGTTCCACAGGTGACAGATCCCATTGCATTGCATTGGCATTGTAATCCCCATGGCCCACGCCCTCAGACCCGCACGACCCACACGCCACCTCACTGGCCCTCCCACCCCAGCCCGCTGTGCTGCGTGTCCCCGGCCAAATCCTTCATGCGCAGCAGGACTCTGTTAACAAACGTACCGTATGGCCCCGAGCCGCCCCTTACCTTTTGCTGCTGCTGCGGCCTGCCCCTGCCCAGGTCCCTCATGTGCAGCAGGTAGTCGTACCCGTCGTCGGGGAAGCCCAGCGCCAGCAGCTCGCGCCGCCGCTCCTCCGTCATGCCGCCGTACTCGGGGTCGTGGTACGGCGAGTAGGAGTACGGCCCGTCGGACCTGGGGGCAGGGGAGGAGGGGGGCGGAGAGGGGGTTTAAGGGGTGGAGGCATGCAGCCGGGGGGATGGTGCTGGGGGTGCGGAAAGGGGAGGGGGGCCCATGGCTTTGGCGGGAAAGGTGCTGCCAGAGGAACGGAAGGCACTAAGCGGCAGCGCGAGGAGGGTCTGGTGTAGCGTCGAGCAGGTGATGGGTTGGATGGAGAGTGGGAGAGGATGGGGAATGAGAATGGAGCTTGCCGGGAGTGGGCGGGCCCGGGTCTGCAGCTTTGGCGCAGGGGAGGTGTAGGTGTGCTAACAAGGAGGGGGTTGCATACCCGCCCCTTCCCACTCCCACTCCCGCACCCGCAAGCGACAGGACTCACCCCCCAGCGCCGTATTCCGATTCGTAGATGGAGTAGTCCCCATCGCCAAGGTGCTCGTCGTTCCCCCGTGGACCCCCGACGGGGACCAGGGTGCGCTCAACCCCTTCATCCTCCCCATCGAGCCCGTCCTGCTCGCGGTAGACGAGGCTGAAGGTGGTAGCTGTTTTCTTGTTGATAAAGGGCTTCTTCTTTCCCATGCTTGCTATGTATCACAGGTATATCAAGGTACAGCGACGGCGGATACAAGCGTCGGCGGCGGCAATACGCACGCGAAGTCCTACTTTTGAGGATGTAATGGTATATCTGTGACGCTCAGTAAGCAGGAAGCGGAAATGTTGACTCTTGGGCTCTGCGCGGCACAAGCACCGAATTACGAAGAGGAACCGCCACGACAGAGGAATCAGGTCTTTCACAACCTCGTTGTGCCCCAACCTAACAGTGATACGTGATAACAGCAAGGTTTGCAAAATGCAGCATGACGTCTTGAGCCCAAATGGCTTTGCGGTGGTTGGCAGCATCGGAAGCAAATCGAACGTCAGCACAGAAGTAGGCAATGAACGCTGCCACAACAGCTATATCCCGTCCGCTTGGCCACTACTACTAATTATTTCCCGTCTCACTGCTCACTAGGGGCACAGGGTGCACTTTCAGCGTAACAGCCCTTCGCTCCGACGACATGGTAGGGCTCGATGGCCTTCCGCCGCGAACGGCGGTTATTGTATCAGCTGCAAGAACACCTCTAGGCGCGTTCCAAGGCTCGCTGGCTTCGTTCACCGCTACCGAGCTGGGCGCCTACGCAATCCGAGGTGGGAACGGTGGTCAGCAGGCTGGGAAGGCATGTACGCGCGTGTATGCGGCATAGCTTTTATGCGAATGCTGTATGACACGGATGAAGCTCGTCACGCTGCACATGGTTCCTACCAAACTCCAACACGTCGTTGCGCAGTCCTCCCCAGCGTCAGCTGCCTGCGCGTCCCGCGCCCCCTGCCCCTCTGCAAACCCCACTGTGCGCCCATCACTATCCACGCTGGGGGCACTTACAAACCCACGCATTCCCTATTACACCACATCAAACGCCCAAACACCCTCACTCGTCGACCACTCGCAAAAGGCAAGGGTCCTGCCCGAGGGTCTCGCCACATCCTACCCCCTCCACCACCCCACCTTCCACCACATTCCGCCACCTTCCTGGTGCTACGGCTCCCGTCTGACCCGTGCAGGCGCCCTGGAGCGCGCGGGCATCCGCCCCGGCGACGGCCTGGTGGACGAGGTGCTGATGGGCAACGTAATAACGGGCAACCTGGGGCAGGTGCGAAGAGGTGTAGTTGCTGGAATGTCGTGAGCATAGGATGATGTGCGTGGTTGGGTTGGTGAGAGGACGAGGTGCTGATGGGCAACGTGCTAACAGGAAACCCAGGGCAGGTGTGTGGCGGTTGGCACTTGCTGGAATATCCATAAGCATAGAGCCACCTGGGGCAGGTGCGTGGATGGGTTGATGGAGGACGAGGTGCTGATGCGCAACGTCGTGGTGGGCAACCTGGGGCAGGTGCGGGTTGGCACGGTGTGGCGTGATGCGGTCGTGATGACGTGTAGCAAAGGAGTCGTTGGTTGTGACATGTGGGTGGGTGGACGAGATGCCAATGTGCAACGTCCTGACGTATACGGACGGCACCGTAACTTCACTCAATAATCAGCTGCGAACGGACTTGTACTGCACGGCTAGCGCCTGGGAACTGTAGCATTTTATTGGTCCGAGCAACCTGGGCACCGTGCTGATGCGCTGCTGTAATGACAATTGGAGAAAGATGATATTGAGCTGGGTGCCGTGCGAAGCGGGAGCAGTATCACGGGTGTTCAGCGGGCGAATCGTATGTGTTCGTGCCACGTGTCGCACGCCACCTGTGCCGCGCGTGCGCCACCTGTCCTGCGCCTGCCGCAGGCATCTGTGTGGCCAGGTGCGTTGGGCTGCTACCCAACACGCAGCCGTGCTCCCCCTTACCTCGCGTGCCTCTTGCCACGTGTCTCCCCCTGCCCCGCAGGCGCCCGCCACCCAGGCCTCCCTGGGTGCTGGCCTGCCCCCCACCACGCCCTGCACCACCATCAACAAGGTGTGCTCCTCGGGGCTCAAGGCGGTCATGCTGGCCGCACAAGCCATCGCGGCAGGTGCGTGTGTATTAGCAGGTGTGGGTTAGCGTGTGTGGGCGCGGTGCTGCACCACCGTCAACCAGGTGTGGTCCTCGGGGCTCAAGGCGGTCATGCTGGCAGCACAAGCAATCGCCGCAGGTGCGTGTGTATTAGCAGGTGTGGGTTAGCGTGTGGGTACCCTGCTGCCTGGGCAGTAGCGTGCTCCTCGGGGCTCAAGGCATTGGCGGCGCAGGCCATAGCCGCAGGTGCGTATGTCTTAGCACGTGTGGGTTGGCCGTTCGTGTGTGGGCGGGCAGCTGGTTAGACGGAAGTGCACTGCAGTTTGGTGGGCTGGCGGCGCAGGCTGCCTCCGTCACAGTAGCGGTAGCATGTACGGCTCCAGCAACACGACAGTGACGCTGTGACCGGCACGGCTGGCAGCTAGCCAGCAACCCGGCGGCCTAGGACTCATCATCTGTTACGTGCGGCAGCAGCACTTTTAGGACTGCAGCGCCGCCCCTCTTGGTGGGTGCAGCCAGCGCCGGACCAGCACTGGTGGGCGCCTGTTTCGGCTCCAGCAGCAGCGTCACGGTGTGTACATTATACGTCACACTTGGGCAGCCGCCAGGGTGGCCTGCTGCTGGCTGCCCACGAGGTGGGACAGCCGCAGCACCATCGGCTCAACGCCACAGGCATTGCCGTTCAGACCCGAGCTGCGAGCTCCAAGGCCTCATGCACGGCAGCTGCAACGCATGTACCAAACCTGCCTTGTCCAAGGGCAAGCCCATACTCGACAACACCGACCACCGGGGTTGCCGGCGGAGTCGAGGATGCTGTTGCATGTGGGCTTGCCCTTGGACAAGGCAGGTTTGGCCATGGCCGTAGTTGCATTGCGGCTGCCGCGTATGCTGCCTTGGAGCTCGGGTCTGAACGACAATGCCGGCGGCGTTGGGCCGATGGTGCTCCGCAGGACGGAAGGCACGGAGAGGCCGCAGGTGCGGGCGCCGCACAGTCAGCAATAGGCATTGCCATTGCGGCAGGTGTGCGTTTGCGGTGGGGCGTGACACGTATCGGTACTGCCCATGCATTGCCCCAGTGACGAGCATAACCAGGGCCCGGCCTCGCCTTTTGTCGCATCGCAGGCAGCGCTGACGTCATCGTGGCGGGCGGCATGGAGAGCATGAGTAATGCGCCGTACTACGCGCCAGGCGTACGGCGAGGCCTGCGCATGGGTGGGTGCTGGGGTGGGCGGGCAGAGCTGCGAATGCATTGCATTACTTTGCCAAAGCAGTATGTCATTGTGAGGCAGGGATGACACGATGTCCGCGCGCGCCTGCCTATCGGCAACTGTCCAGGTGTCGCAACTGCCTAAACCTGTAATGCATCCTTCCGTACAGGTGACGGCGCCCTGGTGGACGGTGTCGTACGTGACGGGCTGTGGGACCCGTACTCCAACATCCACATGGGGTCGTGCGCCGAGCTTTGCGCGGAGCGATACGGCATCGGGCGCAAGCAGCAGGTGGGTTTGGGGAAGCGGGGATGTAGTCGAACCATCGATCAGAAGGCCGCGGTATTACTGGGAGGTTGGGTTGACAGGAAAGACCTGGGCCGAGCGGTCTATGGAAGAGGGTGCTCTGTGAGCTCCATGCCTGATGTGACGACGTTTCCTCTCAAGCACATTGGGCCCTCCTTGCTCGACTTCACCGCAACCCTACCAGGCAGCAGCAACACAACCGTTTACCCCCGCATGCCGTGCACGTACAGGACGAGCACGCGCAAGCCAGCCACCAACGCGCCGCCGCGGCGGCGGCGGCTGGCCACACCGCGGCCGAGATCGTTCCCTTGCCGCGACCCGGCGGTGGCGGCGGCGGCGGCGCGCGCGTTCCGTCGCCTCCGTCGCTCGACGGCGGCGGCAGCGGCGGGCCATCCATCGGGACGCCCGGCGGCGCGTCGCCCGCCGCTGGCGGCGGCGGCACGCCTACGTCGCTACTGCCGCTGGTGGCGGCGACGGCGGCGGCGGCGGCGGCGGCCAAGGCCGGGCCGGCCGCCACCGCAGGGAGCTACATTTGGGAGGTGGGCGGTGCGGCTGTTTGTTGCACATGGGAAGCGAGAGGTGTCATGACCTGTGTCATGACCGATGGCCCTGACCGGGTGCGCAACTGCCCTCCTGGGCTCCTGCTCCGACCTCCTTACCCTCCATCCCATTTGCCCCACAGCTTGTCCAGCGGTGCACCAGCTTCCTCTCACCTCAACTGCTAGCCACCTGTACGGCACACACGCACACACCCTTCCGCATGAGGAGGGCCTCACCACCTTGGCCCACAACTGCAAAATGGTCGTGTCGTCTCAACTGCCACATTGCCAACCGACTGTACGGCACACACCTCCCCTCCAGGACGAGGGCCTCACCAAGATGGACCCCTCCCGGCTGCCCTCCCTGCGGCCCTACTTCAAGCGCGACGGGGGCACCGTGACGGCCGGCAACGCATCGCCGCTAACAGACGGCGCTGCAGCCCTGGTGGTGGCCAGCGCGGAGGCCGTGCGGGTGAGCACGATCTGATAAAGGCGTCAGGGAACAATCACACCAGCACGCGGAGGGGTGAAGGGGCGCAGCGGAAGTGAGCCGTGGCAAGCGGGTGGGTGCGTGCATGGGCCATCGTCAGGTCATCATGTGGTGGTGGTGGCCGGCGCCGACGCCGTGCGGCTGGGAGGTGAGAATTTGCTTGGTGGTGGTTGTGTAGGCTCCGCACCCCTACTGAACCTGCGCTGTGCTTGTACGAAGCGCGCTTCCCATGGCTCGGCGCTTGCAGTAGCGAGCCCCAACCCCACACTCAGCATCCTCTTGTTACCGTAATCCACCTGCCCTGCCTCCATTTAACCCACAGCGCCTGGGCCTGCCAGCCCTAGCGGTCATCCGCGGCCACGCCGACGCCAACCAGGCCCCCGAGTGGTTCACAACCGCGCCCGCCGCCGCCGTGCCACGTGCCTTGGCACGTGCCGGCCTGGCGCCGCCGCCACCACCAGGACAATCACCGTCTGCAGCTGCAGCTGCTTCCACAGCCGCACAAGGCACAGGGCCGCAGGGGCGCGGTGCCGGGGAGGGGGCTGCATCTGGCGGTGCGGGTGCAGGTGGTGCAGGTGGTGGTGGTGCAGGCGGTGTGGGGTGTGTGGAATACTGGGAGGTCAACGAGGCGTTCAGTGTGGTGGACCTGGCCAACAGGCAGCTGCTGGGGCTGCACCCGGACAGGTGGGTTAAGGGGGGCGTGCAGAATGGATGCGGTGAGGAACGGGGTGTGTTGTGCGAGGGTGTATGTATGACTGCGGTGACTCGAACACACATGGGGGCAGGCACCGCCGAGCGGCTTTGACTTTGGTGCGCGCGGGGATCGGTACTGGGGGGCGCAGCTGTTTGGCAATTCAACGGCAACGGCATCCGTACAGCTGTCCTGCGCGTGAGAAGGGATTCCAGCTGAACGATGATAGTGGAACATGCGAACGCTTACTCGGCACCGCCGCCTTGTATGTCGCCTGGTTAACTGCTCACGTTGCACGACATAAATCCTCGCTTCCCCCCATGTGGATGGTCAACGGTCAACGCATCCACGTCTTTGGTCAACGGTCAATACTGTCTTGGTCAACGGTCAACGCAGGGTCAACGCCCACGGCGGCAGCGTGGCGCTGGGTCACCCCATCGGCGCCAGCGGGGCGCGCATCCTGGTCACACTGCTCAACGTGCTGCGGGTCAAGGGGGGGCGCATCGGCTGCGCCGCCATATGCAACGGCGGCGGCGGGGCCTCGGCGGTGGTGGTGGAGAGGGTAGGGGGCGCGGGGGCGCAGGGGGCGCGGTCGCAGCTGTGAGCTGCCTGTTACGGTATATGTACCAGTCTAAGACCTGAGCCGAGACGTTGTAGGACGGAACCTGGTCTTGAAGGAGGGGTTGACATGTCCGTCGCCTGTTACGGTATGTACTATAATGCATGCTGTGGTGGTTTTGCCAATACGTTCAGTAGTGAAGTAATCGTCCTGTTGTCTTGTTGTAGGTTTGTTGCTGTGGGTGGGGTGGTGGTGGAGCGGATGGCGGGTGCTTGGGCCGTTGGGCGCCGAGGGCGCGGTCGCAGCTGTGGGCTGCTTGTTGTTGTACTATGACGCAGGCTGTGATGGTTTTGCTAGTAGGTAGAGTGGTAATGTCCAACTGTAGTGTTGTGGTGTTGTAGGTTTGTTGCTTTGGGCGGGGTGGTAGCGGATCGGGTGGCGGGCGCCTCGGGCGCGGTCGCAGCTGTGTTGAAGCCATATTTACTGGCAACAGCGTGCAACCAAACAGGTATTGGTTGTGTGGATATTAGCATGAACGCTCATCAAAGAGGCTAGCGAACAAGTGTTGCTTGTGTTGTGTTGACTCGGCGTGTGTTGCTGTGCAGGACACCACGTGGGACGGCGCCTGCAGGCGCGTGGGGGCACGGAGGAAGGTGCTTGTTTGGTACCGGCATAGTTTTGTTGTGTCTTCCGGGTCCGGGTCGTCACATCTGACCGGATTGCTATCACTACGCACACCGCCTAGCGGTCGTCTGCTGCTGGGAGCAGTGCACATGTCGCTGCCCAGTCACCCCCGCGTCATTGTGCCGGCAGCCATACGAGAGCTCAACCCATGTCCACTACGGTATCAGCTCATGACCACCACCAGGAAAAGAAGGAAACGCTACGACCCCCAAGCCCCCAACCTTCAGACCCATGGCGGCCTCTCCCCTGCTCAGGCTTTCCAGATCACGCTCCAGCCCCACCCGCGTCACGGGGTAGCAGTTACAGTTACAGGCCCAGTTGGTCCGGTCCGGAGAGCCAGGCGGGCTATAAGGACGGATTAGGGCTGGATGACTAGGTGACGGTAGCGGTACCCTAGGTCCTGCACGCTGCGGGCCGCTTCAGCTCCCCTGCCACGCTTCCGCTCTCGTGCCCTGAGCCCCCACCAGGGCCCTCCTGGCCCCCACCCTGTCCCGGCCCTGCGGGCTGCTCGGTGGTGCCCGCTGCCAGCGGTGCTGGCCCCGACCCCAGCCCCTCGGCGCTGCTGTAGGCGCAGGCGTCGGGCCAACCACTGCCGTGTCGACGCCTGTGCATCGCCCCCGCCCCCCACTGCACTGTCCACGCCTGCATCAGTACGCGAGGCCCCCCGCCCCTGAGCGCTGCTGCCTAACCGCTTTCGCTCCCTTCCACAGCTTCCCGCCGAGACAAGCCACTGCGGTGTAGCCGGCCCCGTTACCTCCCCACAGCTCCCCGCCGGATCAGCTACTGTCAACGCATTCGTGGTAGCCCCCGAGGCTCCGGGCCCCCATGCGCTGCCGCCTCGTCACCTGCCGCTGTCGAGCTCCCCGCTGGGTCAGCCACTGGTGCTGACCCCTGTGCGATGCCCCCAGCCCCTAGGCGCTGCTGTAGTTCTTGATCGCCACCCGCATCAGCAGCTCCCGCTCGCGCTTGGTGTGCGAGAAGGTGCACGCGAAGTTGACCAGCAGGCAGATGCCCTGGGGAGAGGAGGCGACAACAGGAGGCGACAGCAGGCGATGGTGGGATAGGGCAACGGGAACCAGGAGAGCTTGCCCTGGGGGTGTTGTGCAGCGCGGCTGGGAGTCACGCGCAGCATCGCCCAGGAGGCCGATGACGTGGGGATAACCGCGGAGCGGCAAAGGAACGGAAACGGTAACGGTCAGCCTGCCGGGTGGTGGTATGCAAGGCGGATGGGGCAACGGGAGCCAAAAGCAGTGCTGCCGGGGTGCTGTGCGAGAAGGTGCAAGCGAAAGCGACCAGCAGGCAGATGCCCTGGGGGAACGGGTGGCGGCGCGGGGACGAGGACGATCGTGGGCAAGTGCAACAGAGTTAGGACAGGGTGCCGTGGGTGAGGTGCTGCACGGCTGGGAAAGGGCAACGGGAGCGAAAAGCAGTACGGCTGGCGTGCTAGTTTCATTGGGTGCACGATGAGTTGCGCAACGCCCATGTGCCCTGGGGAATGGCGCGAGGGTGCTGCGGCCTGTTACCCCCATCGTTACTACGCACGCCCCATAGCCCTAACCCACACTCACAATGGCCAGCATGACCCAGTTAATACACACGCCCCATGATGCTAACCCACACTCACTATGGCCAGCATGACCCAGTTGCCCACGGTGACGCCCGGGATCTCCTCGAAGGTGCTGCGGAACTGCGCTCGGGAGGCTGCCAGCTTCTGCTCATCGCACACGCACGCGTCCTGCGGGCACGTGTGTGGGCGCACAAGCACGGGTGTGGGCATGTGGGGGCGTGGGCGCGTGTGGGCAGGGGACCATGGGCGGCTGCCAGCTTCTGCTAATCGCACACGCATGCGTCCTGTGGGCAGATGTATATAAGTGGGTCAAACTGAAAGTGGAACAGTGCCGTGGTAGGAGGGTGCACGGGTGGAGCGGGTGGGGATGAAGGCAGGGAGGTGGGCACCCAGCCGCCTGCTCGTGGCATACGCAAGCGTCCTGGGCGCTGTGGGCGTCTGGGCCGGCACGTGTGTAGGCATGCAGCACGGGCATGGGTGTGGCTGCATGAATGCGTGCGGGGCAGGGGGTGCAGCCAGCTTCTGCTCGTCACACACGCACGCGTCCTGTGGGCACGTGTGAGGGTGCACAAGCACGGGTGTGGGGGTGTGAGTGTGTGGGCGCGTGTGGGCAGGGTACCATGGGGAATGCTGCTGACTGCTCGTCACACACGCACGCGTCCTGTGGGCGAAAGGAGTGGGCCTCATGGGCGTGGGCGTGGGCATGCGGGTGTATGGGTGCGTGTGGGGCAGGGGAGGCCGGAAACGACCGTTACTCCCCTCGCCCCCCAACCTTCTCCTTCGCATGCATTGTCCGGCAGGACGTCAGCGCGGTGCGTGGGTCTCTGGCGGTCCCTCACACACCAACAGCACATGTGCCACCCGTCTCCCTCTAAATATTCCCTAGACGCCCCACCTGCAGCTGCGCGGATATGAACGAGAAGGTTGTGAGGTCCAGGCACTGCCCTGGGCACGGCACGTTGGCGCTGGGGCGCCACGTGGCAGCGCCGAACACGCTGATCTCGTACGTGACCTGCAGGGGAACAGAGAGTGGGGTGTGTAGTATAAGGAAGCATAAAGTGTACCGATGAAAGAGGAGCAAACGTTGGTTCAAGTCTCCAACCCAACTTTGGGGCCCTGGCCATTTACTCGGCCTCACCTGGTCTTTGGACTTCTTTACACGAGGTACAGCGACAGCGACAGCGCCCGTTAGTAGTAGTCCACCAAACTTCTACTCACTACTCACTACTACACTACACTACTGTACTACTACTGCTCACCGTGTGTACGTGCCCTATACACACCCCATCCCCACCCCGCTTCCCTCTCACCTGGTCTATGGACTTGTACATTAGGTACAGCGACAGCGCCCACAGGGAGTTGGCTGCGGGTGTGTGGGCACGTGGGTAAGGGGTCGCGGGGGTCAGGGTGGCCAGGGGCAGGGATGTTGAGGACTACGCAAGGGCGGTGGTACCGGGTGCAATCCACTGGTTCGTTTGTACCTCAGCAAGGCTGATGCCCGGGTGGCGGGCAGCGCCGCACCGCCCTGCCGTGCCCCTGCCACGTGCCGTGCGCCATCACACGTGTGAGCACAGGGTTCCACTTCACGGTCAGCACGGCTGTACCTCTTAGCATACCTCCTCCCCACCCCTCGATGCAGACTGATTGCAAGGCCCACACCGCCTCTACATCCCTCCTCACAGGGTCACATTTCAGCCATAAGCGTCGGGTCCCCGCTGCGGTGCAGCCTAACCCGAGCCCAAGGCCTATCCCGGTCCCAGCACCGACCTCCATGTCCCCGCCCCCCGGCCGCAATCCCTCACTCGTGCCAACGTATGACAGTACACATTGGCACAACGGCCAGTATCCACCCATGAGCAGCAGCCCCAGTCCCTCACATAACCCTACGTCCCTTCCCATGACCCACCTCACAATCGCCCATGACTTGGCACATGTACAGCGGCACTCATCATGACCCAACCACAACCAAACCGTAGGCACACGGGGTGGCAGAGGCCTTCACCGCGCACCTGCCTAGCCCAGCACCTGCCTCGGCACACGCCTGGAGCCATGGTCCATGCTGCACCCACCCATGAGCCACCCAAGACCCACCCATGAGCAGCAGCCCCAGCCATAGGCACATGGCTCCTCCCTTAAACCCCATGACCCGCAGAGAGCCCCCGGCCCCCCAAGAACCCCCTTTCCTCTTCTCCGCCCGCCTCCGCCAGGCCCCCCTCCCGGACCCACCCATGAGCAGCAGCCCCAGCCATAGGCACATGGCCCACCAGCAGATGCTGACCAGGTAGCTCAGCACCAGGAAGCCCATCACGCCCTTGGCCACAGTACCTGGGGGGGTCACAGCATGGGAGCGGGAAGACGCACAATGTAGGTCAAGGGGTGAAATGTACTACCCAGGACACTGCAGTTGGTCGGCAAGCACCAGGAAGGCCACGACGCCCTTGGTCACAGTGCCTGGGGGGCCGCACGAAGAGAGGAAGAAAGGGGGAGAGGCAAGGGAGGGCAGAAGATGCAAGGGAGTAGGGACGTTGATTGGATGGGTGAGCGCCAGGAAGGCCATTCCGCCGTTGGATACAGTGCTTAGGAAGGGCAGGTCAAGGTTGAGGTTGAGGTGTGTCTGAGAGTGGGCATGCTATGATGAATGGTGTGGTTGTCCCACGTATGGCCCAAGGTCTCGGGTGGGTGCGGTACTGGCGTGGGGTCGTTGGGGGCTTAGAGCAGCCGTGTGGAGCTGTCCGTTGTGCCGTGGTGTCGGTGCAACATCACATCTGGGGACACTGCGTTCGTGGCGCCTATGCAAAGCATATTGTAATGCGTTGCAGTAACCATCTATAGTTTTCAGGCTTCAGAGGGACGTGTCTGCTGTTTGCAGCCTCAAGAGGGACGTGCACCCCCGTCCCTTGTGCGATGGGCGCAGGCAAAACCCAGCAGTTTCCCAGACCTCCTGCGCGTGCGATTTTACTCCCGCCTCCACCCCCTGGGCTCACCCGTTGCATCATGTGCTGCTTCAATGAACGAGCGCCACAGGGACATGAAGTAGATGATGAGGATGAGGACTATGTAGGTAATGGCTGTCGCGATGAGCCCCGGCGTGAGACGCTCTACGTTTTTTGCATCTACGTCTAGGAACTCGAGTGCGCTCCTCGTCTTGTCCCGACACTCTTGTGTAAAGTAGATCCTGTGTTCCACCAGCAGCAACCCTTTTGGGCGACCGAACTGCTGCCCAACATGCAAGCAACATGAAGTGTCGCGGTCACCCACCATACTCCAAGAGCTGCGATTCCCAGGCAAGTACATAATGTTGCTATCCACGGTACGTAGTAGGCGCAGCCTCTGCGGGCAAGTCAGCGCAGCCTGGTCAAGCAGCTGAGCTGTTTTAACATTGACAGCAATTGGGCTTTCGAGGCAACTTAATTCTGTGTACCTATCGCGAGTAATGTTTCCCATTTTTGTAGGCGTTGTCGCCTAGTCTTCAAACAGAGCCAGGTATGCATATTAGTGCAGGCATACTCTGCATCTGGCTGCTCGTATTATTACATCAGCTATATACATTTTAAGACACTGTGGATGGCCGCCGTCTGTAGACAGCCAAACTGAATGTCCCAGGGGTCATCCTTCCAGGGTTCCCATTGCGGTAACTTGCAAGGTTGACAAGCTTATTCAGTGGAGACCCCTCCCGTAAGAATTAATACATCGGTTAGTTACAATGAAACACTAACAAGGAACGATCGCCATCACTCCTCTCCCTCACGCTCTCCCGCCAAAACGCGGGACAGCAGATACGTTAGCGCACCGCGTTCTTATTGCTATTGCGATATTACCGTATCAGTGATTCACATAGTGGTTCTAGCGAAGGCGCGCTGCGTCACAGGCTTGACGTGTCAACGTCCCCTCTTTGTGCGCGCTTTAGGCTCTGGCGCCATTGTCATCGCGAGAGGTGAATCAAATGTAATTATCTTGCGCGACATGCCAGCGACGTCACAGTCAACTGCGAAACGTCACACCCAGACGCTTCTGTGGCTGTTGTGCGACGAGCAGCGACACCCCAACGCTTTGGCTCCAAGAAAGAACCCTGCCCCTCCACAGTCCCCCTCCACAGTCCTCTCCTTTCCCCGTCACGCCAACTTACACACCCCTCGCATTGCAGCGAAATGTCCCTGGCCTTTGCTCCGCCCTTCAAGTACCGACCCGCCATGCCTGCCCTTCTCCCTTGCAGGCCCGCCTTTGCCCACAGCAGAAGGCCCACAGTTCAGCCCAGCAGCAGCTGCAGCACATCCATTCTCGTAGGTTCCCCCCACCTCCCGTACGGCTTACAGCGCACCGTCAACCCTTCTGCTGCTGCCTGTAACACACAGGCAGCCGGCAGTCGACAGTAAACGGTTGCGGCGGTTGTGGCTATGGCCGGCACACGTGGCTCCCGCAAAGCCACCGCCGCATCGCCGGAGACAGGCGGCGCAGCCGCAACAACAGATGCATCCATCAACCTTGCAAAAGACAACGCAACGCAGCCGCAGCAGGAGGATAAGGTGCTAGCAGGGCGGGACTCGGAGTCCGGGAACCCCCCCGACGCGGGTGCGGCAGCAGCAGCAGCAGCAGCAGCAGCGGGAGGCGCAAAGTCGACATCGGGCCGGCCTCCGCGCCATCCCGGCAAGCCACCAGCTGCCGACCAGCACCAAGGCGACGGCCATTCGGAGGGTGCTAATGGAAAAGAGAGCGGACGGGAAGGGAAGGAGAACGGGGGGCCCCAGCAGCAGCAGCAGCAGCAGCAGAGGCGCAGTGGCCGTGCGCAGCGCTCTTCCACGCTGGGGTCGGGCTCCGCTTCGGGTGTGGCTGGGGTTGTGGATGGCGCGGGGGCAGAGGTTGCCTCGGACGCTGGTGCTGTGGCAGGGGCGGGGGCAGGGGGTGACAGTGTGGCGGGGAGCGGCACGGGGGTTGCGGCTGCAGGGGCAAGCACGGCAAGTGCCGCGGGAGCAGCAGCGGGAGGAGCAGCAGCAGGGAAGGGCGGGTCCAAGCGGGGCAAGAAGGCGGTCAGTCGGAGCAGTGCAACAGGTGGAGCAACAGGGGAGGATGAGGGGCACCTAGGGGCGCAGTCGTCGGGTTGGGGAACGGCAGGCGGGCAGGAGGGGAAGGGCGGGGATGGGGGTGGCGGGGGGGAGGGGATGGAGGGGATGACGGAGTTGGAGCGGGAGAGGGCGGCTATAATGGAGAGGAACCGGCGCATGATGATGCAGCTGCAGCTGCCAGGGCTGGCGGCAGGGCTGGCGGCGCAGGCGGCGGCGGCGGCGGGCGGGCCGGCGGGTAGCGGCGGCAGCAAGAGCAAGGCGAGCCAGAGGGGCGTGGGCGCCAAGAGGTGCGCGAGGGGAACGGGAGGGGGAGGGGGAAGGGGTGGGACAAGGGTTGGGACTTGGGAGAAGGATGGAATGGGGACGGAGACAGGCGGTATGGGGATGGGGACATGATGGGGTGCGGGGAGGGCGGAGCGGTTAAGAGGGGCGTGCGTGTTGAGAGGCGCGGGAAGGGGTGGGGATGGGGTTGTGCATGCTGCTCTGCCGTGCAGGCAGCGCGCGAAAGCCCGGCTCTGAGGGGATGCCATGTATCGGCCTGCAAACGTCATTGCTCACATTCGGGGCATAAGCCCCGGACAAGGATCACACTGATAGCCTAATGTGTTGTCGATGTCCCGCAGGCAGCGCGAGACGTCCGGCTCGGAGGGGGAGCCCGCCGCGCGGCGCGTGTCGCTGCGTGTGCGGGGCGTGGCGCCGGACGCAGCGTTGGCGGCAGGTCGGGCCAATTATCATTTCATGGAGGTTGCGTTTATTTTTGTTGCGCGTTCCGTAGCGTGGGCCTAGGGCCGAGGCGTGCGGGGCGTGGCTCCGGACACATTGTGTGCACTGACAGCGGGTGGGCACGGCCTCCTTGCGGCACACTGTCGCTTCTATGCTGTACCTGTAGTGCACCGTTGCGGCACGGATCGCCGCAGAATCGCGGTGGCAGCAGCTGCACAAGGACTGGACCTCGAGGCCACCGTGGAGTGCCTTGCAGCGCTGCCAGATCCGGACCGCGCGTTTGTGCTGCAGTTGACATGCGCGGCCCGGATCTGGCAGCGCTGCAAGGCACTCCACGGTGGCCTCGAGGTCCAGTCCTTGTGCAGCTGCTGCCACCGCGATTCTGCGGCGATCCGTGCCGCAACGGTGCACTACAGGTACAGCATAGAAGCGACAGAGCGCCGCAAGGAGCCCGTTTGCGAGGCAGCGAAGCATGCGTTGTATTGTATTAGACGTCTGTTGTATCCTTCCTGTTGGAGTTAATAAGCAGCGTCGCAAACTAGCTTCCTAACCGTTTCAGTGATGAATCTTGCTCCCTTCCAACCACCCTCACTGTAGGCGTGGAGCACGAGACCGCCCGCGGTGTGGTGCTGGCGGCGGGGCACGCGGCGGCGGCCTCAGCGGGGGGCGGCAGCGGCACGGAGCAGCAGGGGGACAAGCCGCGCCACCCGCTGGGTAAGACACGCGGCACGACTGGTCTTCGTGACTAGAATGTGCACCTGCAGCACGCAACATCGCCGTCGTGCATGTCCTGGCAAGCGCAGAAGAAAACCACAGACAGACAGCAATCCGGCTTGTGCGCATGTACGGCACACCTCTGGTCAGAGCCTGCAAGCCGTTACGGTGCCAAAAATGCCACACGGCATGCATGCCCACCACCGCTGTTGTGTTCTTGTGTTCTGGAGCAGCTGGGGGCAAGCCGCGCCACCCGATGGGTGAGCAGCATGCCTTTCTCCGTTCCCAGACGGTGCCATGCGCCACCGTGAAGCGCTGTGTGCTAGTCATGACGGGCGCGGAAGCAAACCGCAGGCCCAGGGTATGGAAGGGGCTGACACGCACGTGTCCGTGCCTGGGAGCCAGAGACCTAATACCACCGCCTGTATGCCCAACGTCAGCTGTGGGCTGACCGGCCGCTGCATGTGCTGCCCCTCGCTTCACGCCCCACACCCCTTCCTGCCGCATGCAGGCGAGGTGCCGTTCCGCTCCGACAACGGAGACGAAGGCACAGACGCGGCCTTCCTGCAGTCCCTGCGGACCAGTCTGGGGGTGGGCGGAGGGGAGGGGGAGCAGGCGGGGACGGTGGATGTGGAGGCGGCTGCTGGCGGCTGCGTGCACGCGGAGGGGCTGTCCAAGCTACGGTTGGCCGAGGCGGACGTCGCCAAGGTGAGGACATGTCGCGTGTGGTGCGAAATGAACGGTTTGCTGTACGCTGTGGCCAGCGATTCATCGTAACGCGCATGTGCTTACAGTGTGCGGCGGGCGTCGCAGAGGTGGATTGACGAGCGTTAGGGCTGTAGTCTGACCTTAATACATACACGCATGCACACTCAATCATCGCCCCAGGTGGCCAAGGACGGCGTGACGCACCTGGCCTGGCTGCCCGGGTCCGCTGGCGCCCAGCGGCTGCTGCTGGCTGCTGGTGACAAGGGCGGCAGGGTGTCGCTGTGGGACGTGGACGGGGCGGAGGGCCCGGCGGCGGACACGGACGGTGGGTGCATGTGTATTAGCTGTTTGTGTTAGCTGGGGGGCCTGCTGCTGGCTGCTGGTGACAAGGGTGACCGGGTGTCGCTGTGGGACGTGGACGGAGCAGAGGGCCCGGCGGCGGACACGGACGGTGGGTGCATGTGTATTAGCTGTGTGTGTTAGCTGGGGGTGCTGCTGATCCTTGATTACTGTAGTGGCACAGCGCAGGGACCATCGCGGAGTGGGTTGTGCAACGTAGGGCGTTTGGGGATCGCAACAGCTATGCGCGAGCTGTTGGGGTGCTTTCGGCCCTTATACACATGCCCCGAGTTGGTCACGTAACCGTACAGCGTCTGCTATCTGCTGGTGCTGTACGCACGTGTGCTGCCACATTCCCGAAACGGCAAAGCCCTGCGCACATTACCCTGCTGTATACTACATACCGTGCACAACATCACGTTGCAATTCGTGGTGCATGCCGTACCTTGAAATGCCCGCGCAAATGCACGCTGTGTGTCGAGCCGGTTGTCGTGTATTACGTGTGCGCCGGGCCATGCTCGTAGAATATTAAGCCAAATACCAAGTAGCGGCGTGCCTGCAGATGACACGGCGTGCCTGCAGATGACAGCGGTGACAGCCTCGCTAATTGGAGGCACGCCGTGTCATCTGCAGGCACGCCGCTACTTGGTATTTGGCTTACTATGCTACGAGCATGTCCTGGCGCTTGCTCTGGGGTGATGTAGTTGGGAGAGAAGGGGCGTAACAGTTCGCAGACGGGTTGCAGCAGCTTGTGCATCCTTGTTGTTGGACACCATAAGGTATGTATCACCCACGGGAAGTACACGTAATACACGACAACCGGCTCGACACACAGCGTGCATTGGAGGTGTAGCAGGATGCAGTGAGGGGAGGTATAATGCATGTTCCAAAGCAAAGTCAAGAGGACTAGACCGCGACGGCATGTGGGTTACTAGGGAGGTTACTAGGGAGGTGCATTTGAGGTGTGTTGCAGTTGCCGCCCCATGGCCCTGCGCACAACCCGGCCATGCTGGATACCGTGCATCGCATGTATCCTGCATTTATTGGCAGCAGTTTTCTATATTATTGATGCTACCGTATCTTCTGTCATATAACATTGTAATGAACATGACCTTTTGGCCCCTGCGCAGGCGCGCTGCAGTTCTCGCCCCACGTTCCTGCGCACCGCCCGACTGTACTTTCTACCGTGCACGTATATCAATTAAGAAATCGGTACACAGTGAACGTGACCTTGATACTCCTGCGCAGGCGTGCTGCAGTTCTCGCCCCACGGCGAGTACGTCAGCGGCATGCGGTGGATGGGCCCCGAGGCGGCGGTGGGCGCCCACCGACTCATTACCTGTTCGTACGACGGATCTGTCAGGTGGGCGCCCGCCGTCGTCAGCATGGCACGACGCACATGACTAATGCTCTTCCACGTTCTGAGGGCACTCTGCCGCACTGTACGCCGTACGTCTCTTACCTTCCTTCTGGTGTGGTGTGCGGCCTGCAGGCTGAGCTGCTGAGGGTTTACACTTTTAGTAATACTATACATCGTACCGTACGCACGTGCACACGTGGCTCTCGCCCTCCATGCAGGGCCCTGGACCTGGCAGGATCCGGCACGTGGCTGCAGCTGCCTTCCCCAGGTGCGCACGGGGCCGGCATGGTGACATCACAATGGGGTCGCAGGGCGCAGGGAGCAGGGGCAGCGAGGACAGCAGCTTCAACCAAACGTCACACCGTATGCCCTTCCTGCTCCCCTCATACCACATCCCCCGACGTGTAGCGTATGTGTGAGCACCGAACGAACGTACGAGGTACGAGTAGACGGACGTTAACAACGTGCTTTGGTGGTCCATGGCTTTTATCCCCCAGGCGACCCACGGGACGCTGAGTTTTCAGCGCTGGAGGTCTCCCCTGACGGCCGCACCGCCTTCCTGGCCGACCCCCTGGGCAACCTGGATGTGGTGGACCTGCGCGCGCCGCCACCGACACGTGCCGTGGCACGTGGCGGCGGCGGCGAGGGAGATGGCGGCGGCGGCGCAGAGGCGGCGGCGGAGGGCGGGTCGGCGCTGGTCGGGGGCCTCAACGTACACGACCGGTGAGGATCGCACACTAGATAATCATGGCTTCCTGCTTGATTTTGCCTCACATACACCACCGATTGGGTGTACCGCTTTGGGAGTACCGCTTTGGGGAAAGTGGGCTGGCCAAACCAGACAGCTAGGCTAAGCTGCCGCCATAGCGGTGCGTGTGCGAGCGGGAGCGCTAGTGAGCAAGTAAAAATGCGATGCTGCTGTGCGTTGTCCGCCCCCGCAGCAAGGTCAACACGCTACACCTGGAGCCCTCCACGGGCTTCCTACTCGCCTCCTCATGCTCAGACGGAAGCGTGGCCATATGGGACCTGCGCCAGCTCAGCGCGGCGGCTGCGGCGCACCACGCAGCGGCGGCGGTGGGCGGCGGCGGCGGGCGGGGCAAGAAGGCGGGCGGCGGCGGCGGCGGCAGTACGAAGCCGCTGTGTGTGGTACGGCACTCCAAGAGCTGCCAGGCGGCCTACTGGGCGACCGACGGCTCCAGGGTGGGTGCTGGCATGGCACAGCATGGATGGGGAATGACATATACGGTACACAGGATGGCGCGTAGATCGCACGCGCCGCCTACCGGAAGCCTGCCGGGCACTGCCTTTGCGTAGTGCTCGTTGCTCGCTCGCTAGGCACACTGTCATGCCGTTTGTGCGTGCCGTTGCGTGCATGCTGATCGCGCAGGTTTAGAGCCCTTGTGTATTAGCCCACGTGCCCCCGCTCCTGGCCTGCCTTCCTGTACTGCCTCTTCATTGTGCAGCGCCTGCTGACCACCTCATTCCATGACACACTGCGGGTGTGGGCCGACACGCACCGCTGTAGGGCATGGTGCCTTAGCCCACGTGCCCCTTGTCCTGCCTGCCCAATGTGCAGCGGCTGCTGACCACCTCATTCGACGACACGCTGCGGGTGTGGGGTGACACACATACGGGCGGCGGCGGTGGTGGTGGTGGTGGTGTTGAGCATGCGGGTCGGGCCATGGAGCAGCTGGTGTCCATACACCACAACAACGACACCGGCAGGTGGATCACGCCCTTCAGGTAGGGTCGCAGGGGTCGCAGGAAGAAGTGCAGTGATGCATCTCGGACAGGAGGTAGCATAAGCTGGGCACCAACGACACCGTTCAGGTAGATTGTGCCGTTGTTGTTTCTCCTCCGGCTCTGACATTGTATGCGTGTGCAAGAGTGCAACACGCAGAGGGCCGTGTGGAACGCACGCGTCACCTACTGCTCATTCATGTGACCATATCACCTGGAATGTAACATAAAATATCAAAATTTCAATGCCCTCGTTCCCGTCCGACTTTGACATGTGTGTTACGTGTGTATTACGCAGGGCTGTGTGGAACGCAAGCTGCGACGCCGTCGTTGTGGGCAGCATGAAGCGCGGCGTGGACTGCTTCAGCGTGCCGCACGCACACGACAAGCAGCAAGGGAAGGACAAGGGCAAGGGCAAGAGCGAGGCGGTGAGCAGCAAGGCACAGGTGGGTCGCGCGGCCAAGTCTTCCTGGGCTTTCGTCAGCTCTCATGAGGCCGGTGTCGGCTGCAATGGTGGTGTAGCACTGCACTTGACGCACGCCGAGCGTGGCTTGTACATGGTGTGGCCAGGTCGTGTTGTGGTGCAGAGTTTGGCCACCCATGCGGCAGGCCTGTGGGTTACTGCGTGCACCTTGTAATGACGTACATGCCCGCTAGTCAACCCCACCCCCGCGTTGCCGTTCCTTTGCCGCTCTGCGGTTGCCCTCGCCTTCGTTCTTCCCCTCGTATCGCCTTCCACGCTCCGTGCGCCTCCCCGCAGCTGCTGTCACTAGCAACCACTCACCCCCTTTCCCACACCACTCTTGCTCCCCATACCTGTACGTCTTAACACACATCCTGTCTGCTGCTGCTTCGTGTCCCTCCCCCCAGCTGCTGTGCACGCTCTCCAGCGACCACATGATCGCAATCCCCTGTTTACTTGTGCTTCCTGTGTGTTAACACACACCCTTTCTGCTGCTGCTCCCCGTCCATCCCCCCAGCTGTTGTGCACGCTCTCCAGCGACCACATGACCGCCTCTCCCATCACCCATGTTTTTTGCCAAGCTAATGACAAAAGCCGCAGCGGTCACCCATGTTATCCAAATATCCACAACTGTGTTTTAACACACACACTTCGTTTGCTGCCTCCCTCCCCCCCAGCTGCTGTGCACGCTCTCCAGCGACCACATGACCGCCATTCCAAGCCGCATGGCAGCGCACCCCTCACAGCCGGTGCTGGTGGCGGCGACCAGCAGCGGCAGGTGCCACGTGTACAGGGGGTAACGCGTGGGGGCATGCCACGTGCACAGGTCGCGGCGCGTGGGGGCAGCGTGCCACTTGCACAGAATGCAACGCGTGTGTGCGTGTAGCAGCACCACCAGCGACATGTGCCACGTGTACAGGGGGTGAGCGATTGAGGCGAGCGGAGCGAATGCGGGTGCAGAGTAGTCTTTGCGGCGGCAGTGGCGGCGGGGGCGCAGGCGGCCTCTGCGGAAGCAGTGATGTGTCATAACCTCTGTGTGTATAGCAGCAAGCATTTGGCTTCTGCGACCGCCTGCCAACTGCCTTTGCGTCCGAAGGAAGGACTGGTGTTTGGGTGGTGGCGGACGGTCGCTTGCGGACGGTCAATAGCTTTCGGGTATGTCGTAGTACGCTGCGCTGTGGTGTGAGTGCGGGTGCGGGCCAGGGCGGCATTCTCACGGGTGGCACTTGGTGGCACGGCTTCCTGTGCTGCCCCTGCTGCTCGTCACGCAACGCTTTGCGACCTGTACCTGTAAAGTTCCCAGCTGTTCCAACATCAGCACATCGTGCGCAAATCGTGCGCGAATGTGTACCTGTGCACTCATGCCCACCACCATTCCTACCAGTCCCTTCAAGGTCGTAAAGATTACACTGCCGTGCACATGCCGCAAGCTGTTACACACAGCAGTGGCTGGACGTTGCCGACTTGCCGTGGCTTTATGTAGCCCTCACATACCACACGACCACACCAAGGGCCGTCAGTCAGCACGCAAAGCTAGTGTTACCCTGCAACATGTGTGCGTTGCAGGCACGATGCTGGTACCGCTACCGCGCCGGCCGATCGCATCTCACACCTCCCTGCACTCCTCTCCAAGTGTGTACAGCTACTGCTACGTGAGCCAAATCCCATGCCCGCTCGCACTTGCGTACGGCGCAAACGGTGCCTTCCGTCATCTTGCCACCACAGCTTTGTTAGGCCCTTTGCCTGCCAATAGCCTCCATTCCCACAAGCACACCTGGCTACTCCCACTTGGGGCCCCTTCCAGCTCCTGCTGTTCCCAGGCCTCTTCCACCCCACTCTGTCACGCGTATGCACCGCGCTCGCTGCTGTTATCAGATTACCGTACCTTAGGGATATCATCGCTCATGAAATTATTTCCCCTTCCCATTTGAGGCGTTTTCGCGCCGGAAAAAATAATTTTCGGCAAGGGCCGCGCGAAACAGGGAAATTCACAGGGCGTGTCTGCGCGAAACCTGGCTTGGCGGGTGCCGGTTCCGCGCGCTGAACACCTGAAGGGGCCTTTGGATGGCTGACAGCGGCGCTGT
>VFQN01003127.1_pt1 | contig 24319 bp, 47 predicted proteins | sample 3512371 | NCBI WGS metagenome assembly VFQN01 (sample SAMN10412370, study PRJNA504923) | tailings metagenome | isolation source: Replicate 2 from Balatoc abandoned mine | place: Philippines: Itogon, Benguet | collected 2017-08-28 | reverse complement strand
TCATCTGTATAATCACTCCCCCGACAGTGACGAAGTCTGGCGGCGCGGACAGGCTGACTTGCACAAGGTACAAACCATAAACAGCAGTGCGCCGTGGAGACTCGTTCGCAGTACCGTTGTTATCTCGGACGCCGAGTGTGCAAGTAACATAGCAGCAGGTACACACATGCGTGAAGGCAGGAGACAGTGCGTTCCAAGCAGCTTAGAGCGCGACGATATACGTCTTCGTGGGTGCAAAGGTTGTACATCGGTGAAGGCTACAGTACAAGTAGAAGATAGCATAAGGGCTTGCTTACCAGTTCCCGTCAACCGGGAGTGAGCTGGGCTCGGCATGCAACTGGGCGTGACGCCATCTGACCAGGACTGCAAATTCATATGGTCACAAAAGTGGAGCTAGGCGCATGCACGGCCATGTCTGGACAGGGCACGGAAGCTACCTTGCAAATCGAGACGAGCTCCAGTCAGGTGGTGCCGCTGCCTGACATCAGGCAGCCCAGCAGCCCCAAACCGCCAAGCGTGCTAGCAGCCGTCACCGGAGTGGGGCTTTCCACGGGCTTGGCGTCCCCAAAGTCAGGGCAGCACGCCTATGAAAGGTAGGCCAAGGTGTAAACCCATGGATTTTGGCCCTGTTTAGGAAGGAAGGGGCGTGTCCATCGTCCATGCTGGGGTAAGCCCATGGATTGTAGCCCTGTTTAGGAAGGAAGGGGCGTGTCCATCGTCCATGCTGGGGACCTCCTCTGCTGCCGCCTGGACACGACACCTCGCACCCAGGAGTGCCCAACGCTACTTCCTCCACCCCTCCTTGCCCTTGGCATCCTGCGCCCCGCCCTCACTCCCCTCACACCGCCCTCTTTTAACCTAACCGCTTCCCACCCCCTGCAGCCGCGGCGCCCTGTCCGCCATGGGCTCCGGCCCGCCCCTCGACGGCGGCGACGCCACCCCCACCGCCACCGCCACCGGCTACTTCAGCGAACCCGGCCCCCAGGCCGACACACGTGCCAGCCGGTCCACCAGCGTGCCCGTAGCTAACAGCAGCCCGCACCTGCAACCCAACTCCTCCACCGCAAACGCAGCTGCGCCATCTGGGTCGGGCCCAGGACAGGGCCTAGGAGGCAGGGGCCTGTCGCGGCGCGGGGGGCAAGACGCTGGCCCCGGCGGGAGAGCCACTGCGGCTTCCGGCAGCCCGGGCAAGGGCTCAGGGCCCGCGGCAGCTCCGGGCATGGTGCGGCTGCCCCCGGGCCCTGTGGTGCGCCGCGGGCCGGCGGGCTTCACAGGCGTCCCGGGCCGGAGCCGCTCCCCGGGAGCAGAAGGTGAGGCAGCAGAAACCCTCCTGCCTGCCCACTCCACACCACAGCCACATCCTACTGTAGCAGTGTGTCGGGTAGCGTTGGCTGCCGGCCTACGAGCATTGCGCATGCTGCAGCCCCCGTTCACCCTCCCTTGCCTCCTTGGACCATCCCCCAGGCTCCCCGCCCACCGCCTCCCGCCGCACTGTGGCTCCCATGCTGTCCGCATCTGCTCCCTTCCCCGCGGCCACCGTTCCCACGCACCCCGCACCCACGCCCACCCCCGGCGCTGCTCCCGCGCCCGCGCCCGGCTCCCTGGCCCACGCGCTGGTGGACGTGCACGTGCCCCCCTTCCGGCCGGGCACCAGCTCCGTGCGGCCCGTGTTCGCCAAGTACACGTGGGACGCGGACTACCAGCGGGCACTCATTGACGCGGCCATGAGGCTGCCGCCAGAGGCGGGTGGGTTGGTGCGGGGGACTGTGTGGGTGGGTGGGTGCCGCAGGGGTAGCGGGAGAGCGGGGTGACCGCTGGGGTGGGAGGGGGGGATGGGTGGGGTGGAGCGGAGGGCAGGGCAAGCCACAGCAGCAGAAGCGGCTTGAGGGGGCTGCAACGTGCATCGTGGATGGGCGCCAAGGTTGCGCCGTCATTGATTGGACACAGCTGGGTGTCAGCCTGCTTGAAGGAATAAGAGATGCAGAACCCGTGCAGTGGGCCAGCACGTCAATGAGTTCATCGCCACACCCGGCCCCTACCCTTACACCAAGTAAAGCCTGAACGACCCACACAAACCGATCCATTTCCTTTATCAAACTGTCCCCACGCTACCCTTCTCCCCTCGTTCCCCTCAGTCCCCGCCGGCTTCATCACCACGCTGTCCAGCCAGCTGCCCTCCCACGACACCTCCCCGCCCATGGAGCCCGACCCCACCGCGCTGCGCTGGTTCAAGGACAGCTACCCCGACGCAGTGTCCACCACCCGCCGGGACGCCATCGCGGTGCGGCTGTGGGTGGAGCAGCAGATGGCGCTGCTGCGGTCGCACCTGGAGGCGCAGCAGCAGCCCAGGCCGCACAGCGCCCCGTACGGCACACTGGCGCCTGCTGCAGGCGTGGCAGCAGCAGCAGTAGCAGCTGGGATGGGGTCAGGGGCGGGTGCAGGGTTGGGGTTAGGGCCGGGGGTGGTGAATGGGGGTGGTACGGAGAATGCGCCGTCCTCGCCGAGGCGTACTGGTGGGGCCACGGGCGGGGCGGGGGTGCAGGAGAGGGGGAAAAGCATCAGCGGGGGTGCGGCGCAGGGGCAGCAGCAGCAGCAGGCGGGGGCAGCGGGCGGAGGGGCCGGAGGAGGGGCGGCGGGGGGCCTGCCGCACTTCGCGGGCGCTGACTCACTGGTGCTGGTGCGTGATGCGGAGGGGTACCTGGATGCGGCGGTGCTGCGGCACCAGGAGACGCTGCTCAGCAGGTGCATGACGGAGCTGGCGGGGCAGGTGAGCGCACGGGGCTGTCGTACCGAAATACGGTACACAAAGTCGCTTGTGGCATGTAGGAATGCAGACAACTCTGGCGGGGAACGTGAGCGCCACGGAGGGCAGAGCAGCCGGGCGCCGATGCCTGCTAAGCGCTGTGGCGGCATGTGTGCCGCAATGCGAGTGCAGATACCAGTCATGGGAGCGGTACGGGTTGCTGCTGGAGTTGCCGCTGAGCCCGGGTGGCAGCTGCAATGCCCTTGGCAGCGACGAACACGGCTATGGCATGCGCCCCCCCTTACGCCTCATCACCCGACCGGGGGCCCTCGCTCTCCTTACGCCCATGCCCGCTCCTCCTCCCCTGCGCGTGCAGGTGGCCACGCTGTGCGTGGAGCGCGGTCACATGCTGGCGCTGCTGTGGGGCGCGCTAAGACACGTGCTGCACGCCGTGCTGGCGGACAGGGACACGGCGCGCACCACCGCCACCACGGCACGCCGCATGGCGGCCCAAGCAGCGCAGGTAACGAGTGTTGTTTGTTGTGTGTTGTGTATGAAGAGGAGTCAGTTGGCAGCTGCAAGGTCCCTGCGGGGCCACGGGCAGGCTCCTGGCTGCGGCCCGGCTCGCCTTAAAACACACTGCCCCAGCTACGCCCTTAGGACCCACGGTAAGCTCTGTTTCCTCGTTGCTCTGGCCCCTCAGGACAAGGCCGATGCGCTGGCCCGCATCGAGTCCGAGAAGGCGGACATGGACCGCATGAACGAGCTGCTCAACAGGCGGCTGCTGGGGGCCAAGATGGAGGCGGAGCACGTGCGCACGCGGCACCAGGACGTGAGGCTGGGGCCCGGCGGGGGGGAGGGGGAGAAAGGGGTGGGGGATTATGGGTGAGGAACAGAGGAGGGTGATGGTTATGCGGTGCACGCCGTATGGTCAACGTGCGCACACGGCACCAGGACGTGAGCAGTTGGCGGCAAAGGGACGAACGGAAACACTGGGCCTGCGGAGAGCGAGGTTAGTGGCTGCAACGAAGGTCTGGGTGGAGGGGTAAAGCTACATGCATGGGGTCAAAGCGATAAAAAGCTGATGGTGTCCACCACGCACCAGGAGGTGAGGGGGGATGAGGGGAGGGGTCGGGGGCGAATGGGGGGAAAGGGGTAGGGGTAGGGGAGGAGAGGGTAAACAGTAGTGTATTTTGGGTTCAAGCGCCGCGTGCAGGACATGTAAGAGAGGAAAAGGCTTAGGCTTGGATGCGTAACTTCCACAGGGACGATCCAGAGGCTCATGACGCACATCCTTCAATTCCTCGCAGCTTTTACGCATGCATCCAGGCGAGGGCGCAGCTGACTTGATTGGGTGGTGCGCTTTGCGTGCTCTGCCCTGGATGTGCATCCACGCCAACGCAGTCACGCCCACACCCACACCCACACCCAGCCTGTTGCCCCTCACCCTGCGCCCCCGCTGGATCTCCTCTGCCCCCCCCCCCAGGTGGAGGCTGAGCTGGCGCGGCTGCGTGCTGTGCAGCCCGACGAGCTGCGCAAGGAGGTGGACGCGCTGAGGGTGCAGGTGGGGTAATGGAACCCATGGGAGGGGAGGGGGGGTTAGGCGGTAGGACGAGGGAGGGGAGGGGGGGGGAAGAGGGTATGTGGCGGCGGGGGCGTAGGTCATAGGTGGGCAGGGAGGGCGCGGGTGGGGGGCAGAGGAGAAGGTATGCGTGGGTCGGCTGGTACGGCGGAGGGTGGCGGAACGGGAGGCCGAGAAGGAGGGAGGGTATTGGTCACATGTTGAGTATTTCTTGATTGAACACCCTCTGTCTCCCCTTCCTTCCCATGTCACCAGGTGAGCGCTCTGGAGCGGCAGTACGCGGCGGCCCAATCACGGCTGGAGCGCTGCCAGGCCGACCTCACGGAGCGGGACAAGGAGCTGACCGCCGCGGTGGCTAAGTGGGTGGGGAGGGGAGGCAGAGGAGGGAGGTGGCGGCAGGTGGCGGCGCACCGGGGTGGAAGGGAAGGTTGAGGGTGCGGTGACGGAGGTATGGCGCACAGACGGCCAGCGCTTGCCCTCTTGTGCTGTTTGTGTGTATGACTCGGAAGAGTTGACCTAAGGCCGGACCTCTTCGCACCCGCCGGTTGCGTGAGCGTCCACGTCATTTCTTTCAGGTCGTTCTTCTCTCGCAGTCGTGCCCGCCAGGATGGCGTCTAGCAGCGATGCGGGAGAACCAAGTTGCCTGGTGTGACACTCTCCTGCTGGTCATATGATCCACTGTCCTCACTCTTCACTTTGATCCCGGCCTCCGCTCTCCCGTGCACCCCCAGGATGGCGTCCACGTCTGAGGAGCTGGTGGCCATGAGGGAGGACTACGCGCAGCGCAGCCCGCGGCCCTGCCAGCCGCGCATGCCGCCGTGGGAGCTAATGAACACAGAGGAGAGCGCGGTGGCGCTGCAGGGCCTGAGGGCGGGCGTGCCTGCGCAGGTGGGTTCGTGCACGCATGCGGGTGTGGATGTTTGGCAGATCGCTGTTGCATTGGGCGTGTCTGCCTGCAAAACGGGAGGAATGGCGGCAACAAGGGGGGCCGGTGGGCGTGCCACTGCAAGGTGTCGGCAACGCTGGCAGTGCAGTCTGACCCCCAGGCTTCCACCACCATTTTCATATACATACACTTTGTGCGTTCTTACCAGTCCCAGAACATGCCACATCCCCTCGGGCTTCTCCTCCGCGGATTTCGCCCCAACGCCAACGTGTCCACCCGCTCACATCCCCAGGACATGCACCGGCTGCTGCTGGGCGTGTCCTCCACCGGCGCCAACGTGCTGCCCTGGTGCCATCTGCTGGGCTGCTGCCGCCACCTCGACCCCAACGCGCCGCCCTCGCGCCTGCCCGCCGCCTTACCCGAGGGCGGCCCGCCGGGCACGGGAGCGGGCCAGCCCGCAGACGGCGAGCAGAGCGTTGACACCAGCCCCGCACGCCTCAGGGGCGGCAAGCAAGGCCGGGCAGCAGCGCCCTCCGCCGGTGAGAAGCCCAAACGGGTGGCTTGCATATCAACTGGCATTGGCCGCATGGGCCGACTTCAGCTCGCCTGCTGTCAGTGGAGCTTTGCTTGTTGTGCAGCGCCCGTTGACACACCCTGCCCCGACGAAGTTGTGCTGCCCCCACCCTCCCTGTGCTGCCCCTGGCCCCCACAGCCGACGACGCGCCCTCCGCGCCCGCCTCCCGCGGCGCCACCGCCGCCGCTTCCCGCCGCACCACGCGCTCCATCTCGGTCAAGCCCAGCCCTTCCGACCTGGCCTCAGCCCTGCAGGGCGCACTAGGCGGCGGTGGAGGCAGCAGCATGGGCGGGGGCGGCGATCGGGGCGAGCGCAGCGGCGGCGGCGGCCGGGGCATCAACGGCGCGCAGGGCAGTGGGTCGCGGCGGGCCACGCTGGTGAGCCTGGCCCAGCAGGAGCCGCCCAGCGTCAAGGAGCAGCACACGTGGCTGCACGGGCTGCTGTCGCGGCCGGACGCGGCCACGGCGCTTGCGAGGTGGCTGCCGGACGAGGTGCGGTAGGGGCGTGCGGGAAGGAGCTGGGGAGAAGCATTCGGATGCGAGGGGAAAGGGTTCATAGGGCTGGGGCCGTGCAGTGTAGTCGACGGCGTGAGCCTTGTTCATGCTCCTTGTGCTGGTCCGTGGAACGTGCTCATCAACCCCCCGTTTTGCACACCTCCGCGATGCAGGTGGTTGAGGCGGTTGGCCAGATGGCCAACCACTCCATCGACCCGCACTCCATCGCCTGCCTGCTGCTGGGCACCGTGTCGGTGGCGGGCGCAGACGTGGTGCCGTACAGGTGGGCCGCCGCCGCCGTACGGCCTCCTTACCCTTGACGTGCTGCTGACAGATAGCCGCCGGGCAGCCTCGTATGCATTGTGCATTCACTGGCACTCCTGCCGCGCCCTGTCGTTCGGGTACGCTCGTACCCAGACAACCCTGCTCGCCCCCTGCCGTCCCAGCCACCGTTCCAGGGCCCTTTCCGGCCCGTTAGGCTGCTGCCACGCCAGGTCGCATGCGGCTCATTACAAGCCAAGAGTCTGTTGATTCATTTCGCATCCTTGCAACGCTGCTCACCCCTACCCGCCGTGCTCCCCATCTTAGGTCCCTCACCGGTCCGCTGACCACGCGCTACCACAACACCCCTCCCGCCACCCCGCTCGCTTATGTCCCTCCCCTCCCTGCCTCGCCCCCCACGGCTCCAGGTCCCTGGCCGGCCTGCTGACCACGCGCTACCACCACACGGCCGCCGACATCGGTGGCTCCATCACCGAGGCGCTGGAGCTGGCGGCCATGAGCACACGCAACAGGGTGGAGCGGCTGCAGGAGATCAACAAGAACCTGCACAGGGAGGTGGGTGTGTCCAGGGCGTGCGGCAGGACCAGGGAGGAGGGCGGGCAACTCGATTGCTGGTCCCTCGGTTGCCTGGGCGTGCACCTCCTACCTGCACGCCCAGCAGCGAACCCCACCAAACGCGTACCGTGGTGTGACCTGACCACTGTGGCAATCAGCAGGGACTGCCGCCGTGCAGAGGCGCCCAAACGGTGGTCCGGTGTACCAGTGGAACAGCGTACTTCCGGTCTAGATCCCTCCAACCTGCGGCTTGCCTAGCGCTACCCTACCGTACCGCACTTGCACAGCCACGTGACCGGGTTGCCCCATGCGTTGGAAGCTGGTGCCTGACGGCAACGGTGCTCTTCTTGCAGGTGGTCCGCACCAAGCGCAACCTGGCTGCGCTCCGCAAGGTGGAGCGGGACGACCGCATGACGGAGCTGCGGAACGTGGCGCGCAAGGTGCAGGGCAGGAGGCCCTCGCCGCTGCAGGTGGGGGCGGGAGTGGGGGTAACCGCGGAGCGGCAAAGTGGCAAACAGTTGGACTGCGTAGAGGGAGGTTAGCGGCGGCAACGGAAACAAGGAAACGCGTACCGCCTGAGACGGTGGCTGCGGCCCAGAGGCTGTGCATGTTATCCTGCGGAACGCACTGCTGAGAACTCGGGAGGGTGGGGGGTGGGGCGCGGGGGGTGGGGGTGCCGCTTGTGCGCTGGGCCACAGCGGCGGTGGCATTTCCCCTGTTATGCGTGGCAAGGAGAGCTTGTCGCTTGTTCCCAAGGCTGGCAGTGGGGACGGAGAAGGGTGGTAGGCGTAGGAAGGAGTGATTGGCAGCGTGGGCGCCTTCGCCGTTCCCTCGTTGGCTGCATCGCACCCACCCCCTCACGGAAGGTGAACCGTCTCTTTTCTCTCTTCCTTCCGCCTCACGAACAACGTCTACTCCTGTGGTGCTCCCCGCAGGACTTCATGCTTCAGAAGCGGCCCGAGTACTTCATGGGGCTGGGCACAGGGGACGAGGTGCCGGCAGTCATGCAGGCGGAGGGCAAGGTGGGGGTGCTGCACGTGGGGGTGGGGGTAGGGTCCAGGGTCAAGCCACAGGCCGCCATTGGCTCGGGGGAGGGGTGAGCAAGCGACGGCCAGCTGGGCATACCTGGGACTGGGGGAGGGCGTGGGCTCCTTGTGTAGTGCAATCGCACCACCGGAAGCCACCGGTGATGTTAAACACTCCGCCGCCCGCTCCCCCATCCCGCTTGCCCAACCCAGCCCAACCCAACATCCCAACGTCCTCAGCTGTACAACCGCCCACCCCGCAAATTGGTTCCCAGCAAAGGGCATATATTGCGAGCAAGTCACGTTAGTTCCTTCGTTGCCCCTTCTCGCCAGCTGTACAACCGTGCCATGGAGAAGGCCGACGCGGAGCGGCTGGTGCACGCCGTGTGGCACTCCAAGCGCGACTTCGAGGCGGCGCACGGCGTGCGCATCACGCTGCCGGACTACCTGGCCGTGTACCTGCAGGTGCGGCACTCACGGCGCCGTACGGCAAGTGTACGCGGCACGTGGCAGGACACCGCCCACCGGTGGCTGGCCTCTTTATGCATGAAGCATTACACAGTTGCAGCCCTGAGAGTCTCACGCGCGCGTTCAGCCCTGTGTGTGCAAGGCTCCTCCTGGGCCAGTTCCCTTACGCCCCGTCATTTTCCTCTCCCCATCCATCATGCCGTACAGCGCAAGTACGGCGCCGCCAAGGCCGCCGCCGAGGCCGCCTACAACCTGGTGTACACGCTGGGGCAGCACCAGTACGACCCGGACTGCTACCTGGTGGTCAAGGTACGGCAGGCGGAGGGGCCCTGTGGGGCTTTATGCTGCGGGAACCCATGTAGGGAGCAAGGTGCTGTGGGGGCCTGCCTCACAGGCCACCTACAGAGGTGACGCATACGCACCCGCAGCCATGATCACACGCACATCCCCCCAACCCCCGCATGTCGTAGCACCCGCATTACCAAAATCCTGCGCTCCACACCCCCAGCACAACCACTCTTTGCACGTAACCCACAACACCCCGACCAACACACGGTCCTTACGCACACCCTGCCAACGCCTCGTCCTGCCGCGTGACCCCTGCCCCAGTGCCTGCCTACCTGCCTTCTCCCGCCCCCGGAGCCTGTCTGCCGACATGGAAACCAAGCCCCCCGCGCCCCCGTCGTTGGGCGTGCACGCCCAAACCGATGCATGGTTCCTCATATGCCTAAACACACCCCGCCTTTCCCCACGCGGGCCCCGTCCGCCTCCATATCCTGTTGGGCGACCTGAACGACAGCATCTCACACCGCTGTTCCCGGTAATGCACACCCAACGCCTCAATCACAAACACCGCGCCTCGCGCTCCCCTATCCCTCCTTGATTATTATGGTCAATCTCGAAGATCACACCCCACAACCCCATTCGCACTCCCCCGCCCCTGCTCCCCTGCCGCCCCAGGTCCTGATGGGCGACCTGGACGACAGCGCGCGCGAGGGCCAGGAGCGGCTGCGCACCGCCGTGCTGGACGCCCTGCTGGCAGCCGACAGCGCCGCCAACAGCGGCCGCGTCACAGGCTGGCTGCGCAAGGCCGACATGCGGGACGTGCTGCGGGGGCTGCTGGGGGCCGAGGCGGTGGCGCAGCAGCAGAAGCAGCGGATTGCGGAGCTGGCGGAAGCTGCGGGGGCGGGGGCAGGGGGAGGAGGGAAAGCAGGGGGGAGGGTTAGCGGGGCGGGGGAGGCGCAGGGGGCGGGGGCGGAGGCGGGGGCAGGGAGGGAGGGGAGTGGGTGGATGGCGGTGGGGCTGAGTGTGCAGCAGCTGGATGACCTGTTCGATGCGCTGGACAGCGAGGAGCCGCACGAGATGGTGCAGTACGCGAGGCTGTTCGAGGACGACCCCGGTGGGTGCGGGGAGTGGGGGAGGGGGATGGGGTAGGGGTAGGGGAGCGGAACAGGAGCCCGGAGGTATGCAGCGTTGCGCCCTTATGGGCGGTAACTTGGTGTGTGGGAAGCGGGCTTGCTTGAAGGGGCAGGATGGAGGCAAATGGACACCTGCCAGCTGGCAAACTACTGTTGCGTTTACCTAGGTATGCAAGTAGCACTCGCGTCGGCTTTTTCCCCTGCACTCATCCTGCCCCTCCTTCGCACCACCCCTATCCCCACAGACCTCAACCAAGGCGTGTTCGTGGAGACCCTGCGGCAGCAGCACCTGCACAACCGCATGGAGTGGCTGCAGGTGGGTTCAGTAGCAGTCTAGCCGCCCTTGACCTCTACCGCAAGGTAGCCCTCCTGCCCAGTCGACCTTTGGTTGACTAGCGGGCGGCCCCGAACAGCTGCCGCTGAGTGGCACCTGCCCTGCATCACTCAACCCCCGTGCGGAGCACCCTGTCCAGCTCACTTCCAGCACAAGAATGGACACCGCCCAACCCCTTCCTTGCCCTCTCCATGTCGCCGCTTCGCCTTTCGCAACGCCCCTCCTGCCCATGCCCACTCCACATATCAATGCTGACCCCAAATCCATGGCGAGAACGCTTCATCCTCTTAGTTATACCCGCCTACCTGACTCTCTCATCCGCAGTCCAAACCCTCATCCCCAAACCCCCTCCCACTCCACCCGCAGTCCGTCGAGGACGCTGTGCTGTACTGGGGTGACAAAGGATGCAAGGGCTCAGGTCTCCCAACCCAAAATCCCAAGCATCACTCTCTACATGTCCCCCTTCCGCTCCTCACGTCGTCCCTCCCTCGCCAACCCCTTTTTCCCTCCCGCCCGCAGTCAACTGAGAACGCCGTGCTGTACTGGGTTGTGTGTCAGTACAAGGCTTTACGCTGTCCACAGGCCCTGCACCCTACACGCTTCAGTTCCCTCCCTTTCTTGACCCCCGCATTCCAGTTAGGACGCCGTGCTGGACTGATTGTGGGTCAATACAAGGTGTTACATTGTCCCAGACCCTGCGCCCTGCAGTCATCAACTCCCAACCCTCCCCACCCATCAGTCCATCGAGGACGCCGTGCTGGACTGGGCCGAGGCCAGCGGCTCCCCCACCGTGGGCCCCACGGCGCTGCGCAACGCGCTGCTCAAGGCGCACCCCACCGCGGACCCGGCCACGCAGAGGGAGCTGATGGTCAGGGTGTACGGCAGCGCGGGGGCGGGCGTGGTGCTGCAGCCGGGTGCGTGCGGGGTCGGGGGTGGGAGGAGGGTTGGGGGCCTTGGCGGGCGCGCAACGGCGCAGGCGGTCTGCCACTAGGTGGGTAAGGGCAGGAGGGTTGCAAAGGAGGCGAGGTGTGAGCGGGTGGAGGGTCGTGCGCGGCGCTGCAGCAGGGCTGGTGGCATAGGGAGGGGTGGGGTGGGGTGGAGAAGTGGGGCAGGGGCAGGGGGGGCAGGGCGGGCTCGGCGGTGGAGAGGCTTGCAGGGGGTAGGGTGGTGTTGATGATAAGGGTGATGGTGGATTGCGGCCGAGCAGGCGCACTGCGCGCTGGCTGTCCTTGCTGCTCCTCGTGCCTGGACATACGTTGCTTCTGCTGCTGCTGCGTGCGTGCAGGCGAGAAGGGCGGCAAGGCCGCGGCCAAGGGCGGCAAGGGAGACGTGGCCCCCGCGCTGCCGCTGGAGGCGGCGCTGCGCAAGCTGCGGCAGGAGCACGCGGAGGGCATGTGCAGCATATCGCAGGTGGGCGGGCGGGGCCATGGGGCAGAGGGCCAAGGGCCATACGGCAGCTGACATGTCATCGGGCCAGGCCGCGGACCGCTATCCACTTCCGCAACAAACTTGTCGTTTTCGCAAGCCTGGGCTGCTCACCCCGCACCCTACTACGCACGTGCAGGCCATGGAGCTCATGTCCGCTGGCCGGGCGGCACGTGGCAACCGCAGCACCACCAGCCCGCGCAGGGGGCGGGCCTCGCAGGGCGGCCAGCAGCAGCAGCCGGGGGCCGGTGGGGAAGGAGGTTCCGGAGGCAGGGCCGGCGGAGGCATCATGTGGGCGGACGGGGCGGGGGACGGCGTGGGGCTTACTCTGATTGAGGGTGACATTGAGGGGGTATGAGTAGTTTAGTACGTAACCTAATTCATTGCGCATCGGGGGCAGCGGGGGAAGGTCTGGGTGGGCTATGGTGTTGCCGCCTTGCCAGGTGCAGGGGAGCGCCCTACTGCCATGGTGTGCTGCTAACGCCTTGAGTCTTTGTCCATGGACGAGCACACGCCACGGTTTTTGAGGCCGGTGGTTCACTGCCCTGTTGTGGTAACTGCGTGGCTGGTGCGGGATGGCTGCTGGGAGCGCGGGTCGAGTTGCTAGCCAGGGGCACCTGTGATGCTGGCCGCCCATCCTTCTGTTGCAAAGGTTACACGTGCCCTTGGCAGGCAAGAGCATCACCAAGGCCGAAATGTGCAGACTCCAGACTGTAAGAGACGTTCACATGTATCCTTGGCTCACCCACAGCCACTTTTGCGTTGTGCTGGCAAAGGGGGTGGGGCGGTGGGCCCCGCACAGTGCAAGCGTCAGGGCCACGCCATTCGGCAATCGGCATGCTCCAGACCGTGCCCAAGTCCATAAAGGGTACCCGGGTCTATACGCAACGCTGCGGCTAACGGCAGGCGTGCAATGCCAGTAATCCAGTATCGGTTCAATGTACGGTATGGAGCGTGCCTGCAGTGCGCCAGTGGCCCACGCCGTCCTGCTTCCACAGTAGGCTGGTACTTGCTGCAAACGAGTTGCACATGCCGTTCCCAGGCAAAAAGGTGAGACCCCTGAACCGCAACAAGGCAGGCCATCCAGGCCACCCTACTTGGGCGCACTCATGCACGTGATCCTGGCCTCATTGAATAAAGCATGCACCATATGCGCCGCCTGCCCTCCCACATTCCGGTGTCCCAACGTGCACGGTTGCTCCCGCTTGTCTTCCAGCTTTCCCGCATCCTCTCCGCCAACTCCGCGCACGCTCTCTGCAGCACCACCAAACCTTCTGCTGGCCTCTCCCGCACCGCCGCCGTCGTCGAGCGTCGCACTCCTCCCCTCCCTCCCCTCCCACCTGTTACACCAAGGCAGCTCCCCTGCCTCACACCATGCAGGCCGTGGCGGGCGCCTGGGTCGCCGCCCCCGCCTCCGCCCCGCTCGCCCCAACCTCCCCTTCACTCCCCGCTCCCGCGTCAGCCCCCTCCGCCACCACCGCGGCCGCCTTCGCTCCGCCTCCCACCTCCTTCGACCCCTTCCTCGCAGCCCGGGCCATCGCCCATTTCCTGGCCACCGGCCCCACGTTCTCCACCAACACCTCCAAAGTGTGCAGCACCCAGCTAACCCACGTGTACCAACGCGCGTACGCCGCGTATGCAACCAGCGGGCCTCCAACGGGTGCCAGCACACAGACCAGGCACCAGGCACGAGGCAACAGCCGCAGCCCGTCACAGTCCCCACCGCAACCGCCGGCGATGCTGCATAACCAACATAGGTCCGGGTCGGGGTTGCATGACCTGCATGACCCACATGGGTCCGGCTCGCATACCCCACATGACCCGCCCGACACGCATGACTCACAATTCGGGTCCGGGTGCCCCGCTGCGGGCGTGGGCACAGAGCAGCAGCAACAGACGCTCACCAACATGCCCATGGAGCCAATCAGCACGAAGATGATCAAGCCGTTGGCAAGGTGCCGGATGAGTTTGAAGTCGGCGGAGGGTGGGATGCCTAGGATGGCCTGGATGATGGGGCAGAAGCCGAGGATGGGCACCAGCAGCAGGACCACGGTGGCGAGGGTGGCCTTGTCGCGGAGCACCCCGCCCCACCACAGACGGCGGAAGTGGTACCTGTAAAACGAGGAACATCTCATGAATGCCATGTGATTTGTTGTGTCGGTATGACGCTTCCATCCGCTTTGGTGGGTTTGTGACAGTGTGCTATCGGCCTGGCATTAGAAGGGCGAGTCAGCAGCAGGGGCTGCTGGTGCAGGGACGGCAAGGCAAGTCCACAGCAAGAGTGCACCTGGTGAGTTGCGTGCAAACGCAGATTTCACATATTATCAGTAGACGACATACTTGTAGTGGCATATCTCGCAGCGGAAGTAGGCAGGGCTTCCCGCCTTGTTTGCGCGCCATCGCGACAGGCACCGGCGGTGGACTAGGCCCGTGCTTCCAGTACACAAACACGGGCTGATAAGAGGGTCCTCCAGCGTTGTCGCATCCTCCAGGCAGATACGGCAGCAGCTGGCGCTGCAAGAGCTTCCGGCAGCCTCTTCGCCAATGGTAACCGCTGTCGCAGCGCCAGCAACTTTCAAGACTCGCGCCGGCCGGTCAGCCTCCTTTGAACATGCAGCGGGTAGCAAAGGTGTGGTTGATTCATCGGGGATGCCAATTCTCCTGTCACCGGTGTTGACCATGCTGCGCTTCCTATGCTCTCTCTGTATTCTCGCCCCGATCCGGCTGATCCATCATAGGAGAAAATGCAGTGTGTTTTTCTGTGTGGGACCAAGACACTGCAAAATGACTTACCCATATAGGCCCGGTGGGCACAGGTGTACGAGGAGTGGAAGTGTGGGACTTGCGGCCCAACGCACAGGCCCAACGCGCAACGGCAACGGCCTGAATGTCGAACGGAAGTAACGATTGACCCAGATGGAGCTGCGCGCATAGGAGACTTCAGTGTGTAACAATACACAATAGTATTCTATGGTAATATAGATCACGTGGTGGACGGGGCGGGAGACGGCGTGGGGCTTACTATCATTGAGGGAGACGTCGAGGGTGTAGCGGATGCGGTGCGGGATGTAGGCTAAGAAGCCGCCACCGACGTCGAGGGTGTGTGTGTAGCAGGGGAACTGGTGAGTAGCGTGCATGCATGGCGCATGAGGGGCAACGGGCGAGGGTCTGGACGGGCTATGGTGTTGCCTACCGGTCCTTGCCAGGTGCATGGGACCGCCCTGCTGCCATGGTGTGCTGCAAACGTCCATCTCTTCACGTGTCCGGGGCGAGCACACGCCACGTGTTTCGGCCTGGTGTCCAGCTGAGAGGTTGCATGTATGGCATGTACGACACCAACTGCCCTATTGTGGCTGGTAACGGCGTTGCTGCAGCGGGATGGCGGCCGGACTGTGGGTCGAGTTGCTAGCCAGGGGCACCTGTGGTGCTGGCCGCTCATCCTTCGGTTGCAAGGTTCACACCTCACACGTGCCCTTGGCAGGCAAGAGCATCACCAAGCCCGAAATGTGCAGACTGTAAAAGCCGTATACATGTGTACTTGGCTCACCTACAGCCACTTTTGCGTTGTGCTGGCAAAAGGGAGGGGGGCGCGCAGTCAGGGCCACGCCATTCGGCAGTCGGCTGTCGGCATGCTCCAGACCATACCCAAATGGCCTAAAGGGTACGCCTATCCACACACGACCTTCCGGCAAACGGCAGGCGTGCAATACCAGCTACGACAACACGTACCGCGTATGTATCAGTGCTTTATGGTGGAGTTGGTGGGCATGTGCCAGTGCCCCACGCCGTTCTGCTTACACAGTAGGCTCGTGTAGGCTACAGGTAGGCTTTTGCCTGGATCGCAATAAGGCAGGCCATCCAGGGCCATCCGGACCACCTTACTTGAATGTACAAGTGTACACAATCCTGGCCTCATTTAGATGAAGCACGCACCCTGCACCATGTGCGCCGCCTGCCCTCCCACATTCCGGTGTCCCAACGTGCACGATTGCTCTCGCTTGTCTTCCAGCTTTCCCATTTCCTCCCCGCCAACTTCGCGCACGCTCTCCCCAGCACCCCCGCCTCCCCCGCACAGCCTCTTTGCCCGCCTCGCCCCTCGCCTCCCTCCTCCCCCACCTGTTACACCAAGGCAGCTCCCCTGCATCACACCATGCAGGCTGCGGTGGGCGCCTGGGTCGCCGCCCCCGCCTCCCCTCCAGTCCCCGCTCCCGCGTCAGCCCCCTCCGCCACCACCGCCGCCTCCTTCGCTCTGCCTCCCGCCTCCTTCGACCCTTTCCTCGCAGCCCGGGCCACCGCCCTCTTCCTGGCCACCGGCCCCACGTTCTCCACCATCACCGCCAAAGTGTGCAGCACACAGCTAACCCACGTGACCCAACGCACGTACGCCGCTTGAGCAGCCAGCAGGAATCCAATCACTGCAATGCAGAGTATACAGGCCAAGCACTGCCCGGTGCCGTCCCCACCGCTGCAGTCGCAGCCGCCGGTGTCGCATGACCCGCCTGACTCACATCCTGGGTGCCTGGGCACAGTGCACCCGCAACAGGCGGTCATCAACATGCCGATGGAGCCAATTAGCCCGAAGATTATCAAGCCGTTAGCAAAATGCAGGATGGGGTTGAAGTCGGCGGACGGTGGGATGCCTAGGATGGCCTGGATGACCGGCCAGTAGCCGAGGAGGGCTGAGGCAGCCAGGACCAGCAGCAGGAACACGAGGGCAAGGGTCGTCTGGTCGCGGAGCACCCCGCCCCACCACAGCCGACGGAAGTGGTACCTGTACAACGAGGGACATCGCATGAATGTGACTTGTTGTGTCGGTATGACGCTTCCATCCGCTTTGGTGGGTTTGTGACAGTGTGCTGTGGGCTTGGTGTGGCAAGGGCGAGTCAGCAGGAGCTGCTGGTGAAGGGACGGCAAGGCAAGTCCGCAGTTAGAGAGCACCTGGACAGGCGAGGTGCGTGCGAACATAGATTCTGCGTATCAGCAGTACACGACGTACTTGTAGTGGCATATCTCGCAGCGGAAGTAGGCAGGACTCCCAGCTTTGGTTGCGCGCCATCGCGACAGGCACTGGCGGTGGACTAGGCCCGTGCTTCCAGTGCACAAACACGAGCTGATAAGAGGATCCTCCAGCGTTGTCGCATCCTCCAGGCAGATACGGCAGCAGCTGGCTCTGCAAGAGCTTTCGGCAGCCTCTTCGCCAATGGTAACCGCTGTCGCAGCGCCAGCAACTTTCAAGACTCGCGCCGGCCGGTCAGCCTCCTTTGAACATGCAGCAGGTAGCAAAGGTGTGGTTGATTAATCGGGGATGTCAATTTTCCGGTCACCGGTGACTACCATCCTACGCTCTCTCTGTATTCTCGCCCCGATCCGCCTGCTCCAGCATGGGAGGAATTGCAGTGTGTTTCTGTGTGTGATCAAGGCATTGCAAATGACGCACCCATGTAGGCCCGGTGGCACACGGTGTACGAGGAGTGGAAGTGTGGGACTTGCGGCCCAACGCACGGGCCCAACGGCAACGACCTGAATGTCGAACGGAAGTAACGATTAACCCAGATGGGGCTGCGCGCAAAGGAGACTTAAGTGTGTGACAATACACAAGAGTATTCTATGTTAATATAGAATTTACAGCCGACAACCAAGCAACCGTGTGTCTAGGAAGGCCTCTGACGTTGTCCATGCCCCAGTGCCATCCACCCCACGCACCACGCACGTGGAGCGTTGTGGATGCCCAAATGGCATACGTCAAAAAGGGTCCCCGCCCCGGCTACCCCCAGTCACAGCAAGGACGCGCCAGCAGTGTTCCGATCTTCCGTGGGGGCTTTCGGATGGCGCGTCGAAACAGGTGCCTCCAGGGGACCCAACTTTCGGATGGGGGGTCCAAGCAACCCCGAACGGCCCCCCTCACGGACCCGTGTCTTTCGGATAGGGGCCCCAATGACTTTCGGAGGAAATCAGCCCAAAATGCGCCTGCTTCGAACCAACCGATGAAGATAGGAACGCTGCGCGCCAGCATAAGGTGCCCCTGGTTGGCGCTGCCAAACAGAAGGCTTCTGCTCCCAGATGCACAGCGACACGGTGTGTGGACTTAACGTGCAGCGGCCAGGCCGCGCTGACGAAACCCCGCTGTGTTGAGGCTGCAGCCCTTGCTTGCCGCAACAGAGGCCTGGTTTACAACACAAATCCTCCGTGCACGCTCAAATCCACGAATAGCAGTGACCTAAACTCAGCTAGCCGTCCATGCCTTACACAGTCCACTCCAGCACACCGTTTTTGGACGTGTTGCAAGTCCGCTGAGCCTGGCCGCGGCTCCTGCACACCAAGGACAGACGTCCCTTGACCCGAACTACTGCAGAGGCCACAGCACACCCTGGCTCTCCAACGCGTCTGCTCTCCAGTACACCTTGCACCCGACGGCCACTGCCCTTCGCATAAGCGTCGCCTCAGCTCACAAGCGCACTCGCTTGTTCCTCTCCCACTCGCGCATCCCTCTGGGTCCCCGCTCAAGCCCCAACGCTTCCCTCACAATTCACCCTATGCCTCTCCCTCCTGCCGTGCCTTACCTCCCTCCCATCTCCCCTAGACCCCTGTGCTCTTCTCCTCCTCACCGCCCTTCCCATCACCCCTCCTCCCGCCGCCCCGCCTCATTTTCTCCCCGCCCCCGCTCCCCCTCCCGCTGCCCCGCCACCGCCCGTGCCGTGGCCGTGGCCCTGTCCAGCACGCCCACCAGCGCGAACAGCGTGGCGTTGACGCGCACCGTGTCGTCGGGGTGCGCCACGGAGGCGGCGGCGGAGGGGGGCAGCGAACGCACGCCGGCGTGCAGCGCGTGGCGCATGGAGTGGATGTGCTGACGAAGCTGCAGGCGGGGAAAGGGTGCGGGTGAAGGCACACGGAATGCAGTCAGCAGGTAGGGGGTAACCGCAGAGCGGCAAAGTGGGAGGGGGAGCTGGGCACCTGCAAGTTAAGGACCGCACAGAGTCGCAACCACATGGGGCCGGACTGGAGCGGGTATGGTGGGTATATGCTGGTGTGATCTGTCGGTACGGCAGATGAAACGCAACGGGCACACACCTCGCACCACTTTCCCTACCCGCGCCCCACCCTCGGCGGCCAGCCCGGCTTCAGGCCCCTTGGCCTGCCACGTCCCAACCCACCCGCAGCCGCCTCAGGTCCATCTTGCACCCCTCCCACTCCCTGCCGGCTCCCACCCCTTTCATGGCACCCGCTTATCCACCCCACACCATTTACCCGCAGCCGCCTCAGGTCCAACTCGTGCAGCGCCGCCCGCAGTGCCGCCAGCGTGTCCCCGCCCCCGGCCGCCGCAGCGCTGGCAGCCACCGCCGCATGCAGCTCAGCGTCCAGGTCGCCGTGCGGCAGGGAGGAGGACGGGCCGAGCTGCCTGCCGCCGTGCTGCTTGCTGTCGTGTCCTTGGTCGTGTCCTTCGCGCCTGTCCCATCGTCCGTCCGGCACCTCCGGGCCATGCCCTGTCTCCACGTCCCGCTCCATCCGCTGCACGGGGGCTGTCGGGGGAAGGTGTTGCTGGAGCTTGGCGGGTGAGCTGGTAGCTCCTGCTTGTTGTGGTGATGAAGGGTGGTGTGGCGAGCTGAAGCTGGTGCTGTGCGCTGGCGGCTCCGCGCCTCCATGCGCCCTGTGGCGGGGGTCCAGCAGCTGCGCGGTGAGGCTGGCCGCACGGCCGAGTGTGTCCAGCAGCGCCTGTGTGGGGAGCGGGTGTATTAGCGGACACACACAATCAGCCAACCTACTGTGCATGTAACGGCGCTGGAGTTTACGTTTATGGAGAGTGTGCGGTACTTCACGGGGCAGATCGTTGAGATCGACGAAAGGATATGTACGGGACGGCAGGTTCCGTGCATGCTCTCGGGCTGCGTTACCAGCAAAGACCTGGTCAAAAGCTAGGACTGGGACTGGGCTCGTGGCTGCAGCATGGGTATATGCATGTCAGCCAGGAAACACGGTGTACGAGCACCAAGGACGTGCACACCTTCCCTCCTCACCGTCATCTCCTTGTGCATGGGCGCCACCAGCGTCGCGAACACCCATCCCGACAGGTGTCCGTGCACCACCGGCGGCGTGTCCCGCACCACCAGCTGCAGCGCGGACAGGCGGTCGGCCAGCTGCAGCTGCTGCCCCAGCGCCAGGGGCACCAGCGAGGGCACGGAGTACAGCCCGCGCGTCCACACGGCCACGTCCTTCATCAGGGAGGCCTGGACCGACACCAGCGGACCGGACACCAGGGACTGCGGGGGGCGGGGCAGGGCGGGAAGCGGGAGGCGGCGGCGGAGGGTAGTGATGAAGGCTGTTTGGCGGGATCTCACAAGGGGCGCAGTAACAAGTTACCATACGTCTTCTGTTATGATTGCCAGCGTGGGTGGACTTCGCAGCCGTACCGCAGCGAACGACAGCCGGTGTCCACGTCCACCGCATACCTGGATGGATGGAGGGCTGGGCAGCGGCGGCGCTGCGGGGGCGGCCGGCCGGTGCACGTGCTGCTCCTCGCCTCTGCCAAGGGCCTGACACCCCGCGCCTTGCTCCTTGCCAGCCTGGCCACCGCCGTCGCCCACGCTGCCTTCCAGGCGCTGGTGCTCCTGCTGGTGCTTCTGCCCCCGTCCGGTACCCTCGCCATCCGCATTTGCCCCTTGCGCCTCCCCCTCCCCCTCTGCCAGCCCCTCCAGCACCCCCTCGTCCAGGCCGTGCGCCCGCAGCACCGCCGCAGTGGCCTCGAGACCGCACGTACTCACGTGGGCCCTGAGGGGAGGGCAGGACGAGGCAGGAGTGGGCAGTCAGAGGGGAACCCGTGGAGCAACAGGCGGCGCGAAGTACAGCGCAGGTTTGTGAGAAAATGCTGGGCAACTGAAAACCGCTCGCATGGCCCACGGCGTGCTGTGCCGGAGGTGTATACTGGCCGGGCCGAAGGTGTAAGTTGCAGCTGGGTATGTTACGATAGGGCTCGTGCGGGTGCCGGGTCGTCAATAGAGGACTTACGCGACGTATTCCCTGTAGTACTGGTCGTACACGTTTTGCACGATGGTGGCAGTTGCCGTACAGGTGCCCGCCATGGCCTCCAGCGCCATGTCGGACGCGAACCTGGAGGTGGGCGCGATGATAAGTGTTGGGCGCAGGAGGAGGAAGAGGGAAGGCAGGAGGCAATTCCATTTGCCTCTCGTGTACCGGAAGGCAGTTGACCGACCGTGCTACCGGCGGAAAGCACAGATCGGTCACGTTCCTCACAGTGGGCTGAAGCAGGTTACGGGGAGGCCGGAGCCATTTCGAATGGGCCAAGCCATGCAGCTGACCTAGCATGGTAATCGACGCGACAGCAAAATGTACGTGTACTGTATGATGATAAAGTTGTGGTTGACTAGCCAAAACCAATCCTACGTCCGGCACCCTGACTACACACAGCACCAGGCCCAACGCACCATGGCATGAACAGCTGCGACAGCAGCACGGGCACCGTGCAGCCGAAGAGTACGGACAGCACCCGGATGCCGTACAGCACCAGGGTGTCGTGCGCCGTACCGCAGCAGCTGCCGCCGTACGGGCACATGGCCAGCGACAGGAATGTGAGCAGCGTCAGCACCAGGCCGTACTGCACGCGCTGCGAGATGAGGCAGCCAACCTGGGGGTAGGGCCATGTGGGACAGCGGAGGGGTCAGGTGGGTTACCTGTTACGTGTGTAGGCAGGCGAGCGACTCGGGCACGTGGCATAGCTTGCTACAGGTGGCGCGCGCCACAGTCGCGCGGCCAGGGACAGGAGCGAGCAACGCCAAGCAACTACTACGCTTTGGGTAGGCGTGTTGACAATCACACGCAGCCGCGGGGCAGCAGCAGCAGCAACAGTCCTCACCACGAACGACAGTGCGCACACCAGCGCCTGCAGCCCCACGGGGCTGTGTCTTAGCCCCTCGCCGGCCAGCACCGCCAGGCCCAGGCTGCCGCCCACCACCGTGCCGCCGGCACGCAGCAGCGCGCGGCTCAGCGTGGCCTCCACCTGCAGGGCGTGTGTATGGATGCGATGAAGGGGTAAGAGGAGGGACGTGAGCGGTCCAGATCGCACGAGGCGCTGGCGCAGCTGCAAAAATGGCTGGCGTGCCGACGCTGCCTATGCATGTCTACTGAAAGGAAAACAGCACGGCTCAGCTGTGCCGACGCCCTGCCGTGAGATGCCTACTACGAGCCCACTCCTGGCAGGCACAGGGTGTAACTTGAGCGCCTCTCAGCAACATGAGTGTCCTGGTCACACAGGCCTAGTGTCCTGGTCACAGGCCTACCTTGTCCGTCATGGATACGCAGGTGGCGATGAACGCAAACATCAGGGGGTTGTTGCGAAACAGCGTCCCCGTGTCGCTCCTCGCCGCCAGCCCCAGCAGCAGCAGCAGCACCAGGCAGCACGCCAGCCAGTACTTGAGGCCGAACTGGAAGGTGCGCCGCGACAGCAGCTGCCGCCGCGCCCCGGGCTCTGGCGGCAGCAGCAGGGCCCGCAGCGTGCCCCATGCCGCGGAGGGGGTGTTGCGCAGCATGGGCAGGCCCAGGCACAGCTGGAGGGGGGCAGGAAGCGGGGCAGAGGAGGTGGAGAGCGGGGCTGTGAGCCCGGCATAGCTTGGCAAGTGTGTTAGGGGCCGCACAGGTCCACCCTGGTCCGACGTGGGCACTACATGATTAGCAAACCGCTTTCTTAAGCTACTTACAGATAACGATGTGGGACAAGGCACGACGAGATGTTGCGTGCCGAGGCACACCTAGCGTTGCCCCATCGCAACACCTGCTGGCAAACAAGGCGTGGTGTGCAACGCGGCGCACAACCGGAAACCACACCATGACCAGGCCATGACCCATAACTCCTTGTCCTCCTCACCGGCCACAGCGGCTTTGCCCACGCCCACGCCTCGCTGCTCGTCCAGTAGCCCAGCAGCCCGTACGGCCCGCACGGCACCTCCGCCCCGTTCCCCAAGCCCTGTTGCCATTGCTGCTTTCCATGCTGCTGCTGCTGCTGCTGCTGCTCCCGTTCCGCTCCCCTTCCTGATAAGCCCGCGCACAGCTCCAGTCGAACCTGGGGACCCGCACCGCCCTGCCCACGAGCCGCCAGGCCCTGTTGATCGCTCCCTCCTGCACCGACGTGCACGCCGTTGGCATCTCTGACCCCTGTCGCCCCCGCATGCTGCTGCTGTTGCTGCCGCGGACCTGCGCCACCTGCTGCGTCGGCAAAACCGCCACTGACACCACCACCGTTGCCTCCCAGCGCCCCCTGCACCGCCCCCTCCAGCTCCTCCATTGCCCGCAGCACACCCTCCGTGACCGTCCACAGGTAGGTGAGGGACCGGGACTGCAGGGCACGTGGGCAAGCAGGAAACAATCATCCATGGCATACTTGCGCTCCCGGGCCCGCTGACAAGGCATGGGCCGTGCAAAGATGGCGAAGTACGGGCGTGAGGCGGCGGCGGCACGATCGCATGACCATGCCTTGCTTCCTTGCTGGTGCATATGCGCAGTTGCAGTGAGACATCTGCGAGTCTGGCAGGGCCCTGGCCCCTACATGCGCCCTCACCTGTTGCAGGTTGACGGTGGGCACCTTGACCCCGCGGGCCGACGACCCCTGTGCCGACCGGCCCCCGTCAACCCCCGTGGTACCCGCGCTGCTCCCTGGCAGCTGTGTCTGCTGCAGCAGCTGCCCTGTGCCCCCGCCGGACTCAGCGTAAGCCACTGCTTTCCCTGCAGCCGCCGCCGCCGCTGCTGCTGCTGCTGCAAGATTCGAGCAGAGCCGGCACGACGCGTTGTGGTCGCCAGCGACAGACAGCGCGAAGCTGCCGCAGCTGCCGAAAGACGACTCGCGGCTGGCAGGCACGTTGCTGCTGCCTGCCTGCGGCAGCTGCAGCAGCTGTGGGTGTGGGCATGGGTGTAGGTCCACGTGGGGGTGGGGGTGGGGGTGCTGCTGGAGGGTGTCACGGAGGTGCTGCAGCACGCAGGGGCTCGCTGGGTCACGCTGGCGCAGAGCGCATCCTGCGGTGCTACCGCCGTCGGAGATTCGGTCGTGCGCTTGTGTTGGTGGCGGTGGCGGTGCTACTGCTGCTGCTGACGGCGCTGCCGCCACCCGGTCCCAGTACCTCGCCATGGCGGTGCTGAGGAGGTCCCGCAGGGCCAGCCGCGCGTCCTCCCAGCCGCCCACCAGTAGGCAGGACTGCGTGGCAAGGGGACGTGCGGCAGGACAGCTGGAGAAATGATTGATGACCACGGGCACCCAAAGCAAAAGCGGTTACCCACAGGCACTGATCAGAGCCAACAGGGTCCCTCACGCAGTATACCGGTGTCCACCCGCCTCCCCCCCATCCCCCTTACGCGTATCCCCACCCCCCTCACCCTGCCGCTCGCCCCACGGTGGCCCCTGTCCCTGGAGCATCCTGCCACCGCCTCCGCCATGGCGGCGCACGCGGCCGCCACCCTGCCGTACAATTCTCGGTACGGCGAGATGACGTCAGCGCCCAGCAGCGCCGACAGCCGGGGGTCGCACAGGGACTGGG
>VFQN01003126.1_pt1 | contig 24324 bp, 20 predicted proteins | sample 3512371 | NCBI WGS metagenome assembly VFQN01 (sample SAMN10412370, study PRJNA504923) | tailings metagenome | isolation source: Replicate 2 from Balatoc abandoned mine | place: Philippines: Itogon, Benguet | collected 2017-08-28 | reverse complement strand
CGCCGGCCGTCCACCTCGGTGCCCTCGATTGGTAGGGACGGCCGTCCCGGCCGTCCGCCGGGCGCGGGGCGATGCAGCGCGGACGGCTCGGAGAGCCGTCCCTACCGTGGTGGTTCCGGCATGCGCGGCATTCGCAGCATCGCGGCACTTGCGGTAGCGCCGGCCGTCCGCCTCGGTGCCCTCGATTGGTAGGGACGGCCGTCCCGGCGTCCGCCGGGCGCGGGGCGTGCAGAGCGGACGGCTCGGAGAGCCGTCCCTACCGTGGTGGCGCGGGGTGATGCAGCGCGGACGGATCGGAGAGCCGTCCCTACCGTGGTGGTTGCGGCTACACTAGCCCTCGATGCGATTCCTTCGATCGTGGGCAGTGGCGGCGGTGCTCGGCTGTGCCGCCCCGGCAGTGGCGCAGGACACCGCACCCCCCGCGCCGCGCGCCTCGTATGAACAGGTCGTCGCCAATCTCCGGTCGCCCGATCCCGACACCCGGCGCGATGCGTTGCGCGCCCTCGGGGCCACGGCGTACCCCGAGGCGATCGCGCCGATCAGCCAGCTGCTGACCGACCCGGTCGACGACATCCAGCTCGAGACGATCTACACGCTGCTCAGCTTCTATCACGTGGAGAAGCCGGAGGTCGTGGATCGGCGCAAGGGCTTGCGCGTCCGCCCGACGTCGCGGCTCACGGCCGCGTCGCAGCGCATCTACGACCTCGGACCCTATGGGCTCATTCCGCAGCCCGTGCCGGTCGAGCTCACCAACGGCCTCGCACAGGCCATGTTCGACGCGAACGTCCGTGTGCGCCTCGAGAGCGTCTACGCCCTGGGCGTGATGGCCCGACCGCCACTCGACGGCTACGCGGCCAACGCCCTGCCACGGCTGTTGCAGGACCCGGTCGAGGACGTCCGTGAAGCGGCGGCCCGCGTCATCGGCGGCCTGCGGGTGACCGACGCCGGCGATGCGCTGGTGGCCGCGCTCAACGACAAGAGCACGTCGGTGTCCACGGCTGCGATGCGCGCGCTCGGCGACATCAAGGCCTGGCAGTCGTTGCAGGCCCTCACCGACCAGTTCAACCACTACGAGGGCAAGGGCCCCCGCGCCGAAGCCGCGTTCGACGCCCTGGCCCGCATCGCGCACGCCTCGTCGCAGCCGCTGTTCCTGGCGCAGCTGTCGTCGAAGTCGCCCAACCTGCGCCGGCTTGCGGCCGAGGGCCTGGCGCGCAGTGGCAACGCCGAGGCCGCGGCGCAGGCCGGCACCGCGCTCGCGGGCGAGAAGGAAACCGACGTGCTGCTGGCCGGCGCGTTCGCCGCCGTCGTCGGCGCCGGCGCGACCTCGGGTGGCGTGTCCACGCTCATCAGCGTGCTCGACAACGGCGCCCACCACGAGCAGGCGATGGCGTACCTGGTGGAGCTCGGCCCGCGTGCATTGCCCGGCCTCGAGCAGGCGCTCGGCGCGCCGGATGCCGCCACCCGCGAACGCGCGGCGCTGGTGCTCGGCTTCATCGGCGGCGAGCGCGCGCTCGCGCTGCTCGAGCGCGCACGCAAGGACTCGGACCTGAGTGTCGTCCGCGCCGCCGAACGCGCCATCGCGAGACTCAGGAAAGGCTGATATCGGCTCAGGGCTCAGGGCTCATCAGGGCTCAGGGCTCAGGAAGCTCGCTGAGCCTCGAGCCCAACGCCGTGAGCCCTTCGGTTCACCTGATGACGAGCAGCCGGTGGTTGGCCGGGTGCAGGAACTGCACGCCGTCCTCCATGAGGATGGCGTCGTCTTCGATGGGCACGCGGAGCTTGCGTCCACCCCACTCGGGGATGGGTGTGTAGGCGAAGTACTCGAACGCGAACATCTGCATCGTCTTCAGCGGCAGGAGTCGCTGTGCGGGCTGCCACGTGGTCATCGACGCGCCGAGGCCATGGCCGTCGTTGCCGACCGGGTGGAAGCCGTAGACCACGTCGGTACGGTCGTCGGCATTGGGCTTGTTGAACTCGATCACGCCGTAGCCGGCAGACCTCAGCGCGGCGTCCATCGCGGTCATCGTCTCGGCGGCCGTGCGGCCGGGCTTCACCACGGCACGCAACACGGGTCGCACGGCCAGCGCCCGGTCGAACGCCCGCTGGATGCTGGCCGGCGGCGCGGTCTCGCCTGACTTCAGCACGTAGGCGACGCGCTTGACGTCGGTGCCGAAGTTCATCAGCTCGACGCCCCAGTCGATCATCACCACGTCGCCGCGCTCGATGACGCGGCTGGTGGACACCGCGGCAATGCCCTCGGGCCCGGTCACGTAGACCGAGGGCATGTCGAAGGCAGAGCCGAGGCCCCGTTCGAGCAACCGGTCCTGCAGCCACCACGCGACGTCCTCGAGCGTGGTCACGCCGGGCGTCACGACCTCGTTGGAGAGCGCGCGCTCGGCCAGCTGGATCGCGATGCCGGCGGCCTCACCGAACGCGACGATCTCGGACGCGACCCGTCGCGATCGGAAGTCGGACACGAGCCGCTCGGCGCTCACGAGCCGCGACGCCCAGGGCTCGCCGAGCACCGCGCGCAGGTGCGCGTGCAGGGTGTGCGACAGGCCGTCGGCCGCGCCCATCGTCTCCGAGGTGTTCACGCCGATCCGCCGTGGATCGCGGGCCTTCACGATTGCCGGCAGCTCGGATGCGGCGCCGAAGCGATCGTAGGCCCCGGACTGTTCCACGAGGTACCCGTCCGGGCCGAGTGCGATTCGTTCGATCCGGTCGCCGCCGCGATCGATGAACACGTAGTAGCCGATGCCGGTCACGTACCCCCGTCCGAGGTCGTTCCAGAGCGGGTCCGGATGGTTCTCCTTGACGGCCACGATCCACATGTCGATGCCGCTGGCCCGCATCGCTTCAGGCAGCACCTGGTCGAACTTGTCGAGGCGGATCTGCCGCTCCATCTCCCATCGGCGCCGGGCCTCCTGCGCCTCGGTCGGCACGGCCAGCGTTGCCAGTACCGCCATCGCCCACGTGACCGTCCTCATCGTCATGGCGTAGTAGGGTAGTCGAATCGCCAATCCACACATGCGACCCGACTTCTACGCGCGACCGACACTCGAGGTCGCACGCGATCTGATCGGCCTGGTGCTCGTGCACGACACGCCAGACGGGCCGACGTCTGGCGTCATCGTCGAGGTGGAGGCCTACATCGGCGAGGACGACCCGGCCTGCCACGCGGCGCCCGGCCCGACGAGGCGGAACGCGCCGCTGTATGGACCGCCGGGGCACGCGTACGTGTACTTCAACTACGGGATGCACTGGCTCGTGAATGCCGTCACCGAGCCCGCGGGTGCGCCGGCGGCGGTGCTGATCCGCGCGCTCGATCCGCTCGAAGGCATCGACCACATGAAGCGCCGCCGCTCGGCGGGCCGCGGCGGGTCGGTGGGGGAGTGGGCCGGCCGAGACGTGGAGTTGTGCCGGGGCCCCGGCAACCTGACGCGCGCGCTCGGCATCACGGGCGCCGAGAACCGGTTGCCGCTGCACGAGGGAACGCTGCGCATCGAGCGGCCGCGGCGCAGGCGCACGGCGCTGCCCGTCGCCTGGAGCCCGCGCATCGGCATCCGCGTGGGCGTGGACCGCCCCTGGCGTGCGTACGTGCCGGGGTCCCCCGCGGTGTCGGGGAAACCGCGGTGAATTGCAGGATTGGGGAATCTCAGAACTTGAGAGGCACCGTCAACCTTCGACGCGCTCCTGCATGCCGTGCAATTCTGCAGTTCCGACATTCTGCAATTGCGAGTCGGCGGTCGGCTCGCAGAGCCGACCCTACCTCTGTCGGCGTGCCTCGCTGACCGGCACCTTCACCTCGAACTCCTCGCGTCCGCGCCGGATGCGCAGCGTCGCCACCGAGCCGACGGGCGCGTTGAGCATGGACCGCTCGAAGTCCTCGTTGGCCTTCACCGCCGTGCCGTTGAAGCCGACGATGACGTCGCCGGGCCGGATGCCGGCACTGTAGGCGTCGCCGGACCGACTCATGCGGAACACCACCACGCCTTCGCTTGCGACCACGCCGAGATCGTCGGCCAGTCCCGGCGTCATGGGCGCGATGCGCAGAATTCCGCTGATCGAGCCGCGGCGCACCTTGCCGAAGCGCTCGAGCTGACTCGCGATGTCGCGGGCGAGGTTGCTCGGCACGGCGAACCCGATGCCCTGGTAACCGCCGCTCTCGCTGTAGATCCACGTGTTGATGCCGACCAGCTCGCCCCGGCGATTCACGAGCGCGCCGCCCGAGTTGCCCGGGTTGATGGCCGCGTCGGTCTGGATGTAGTCGGCCACGAGCGAGATCTGCGGGTTGGTGCGCCCGAGGGCCGACACGATGCCGAGGGTCACCGTTTCGCCGAGCTGATAGGGGTTGCCCACCGCCATCACCCACTCGGCCACGCGAAGGCGTGAGCTGTCGCCCCAGGCGATGGGTTGCAGCGAGGGATCCTCCACGCGCAACAGCGCGAGGTCGGCGTACGGGTCGAGCCCGACGAGGTCGGCGCGGCGCTCGCGCCGGTTCCAGAGCACCACCGTGAAGCGATCGGCGTTGCCGATCACGTGGGCATTGGTGAGCACGTAGCCGACGTTGCCCTGCTTGCGGATGATGACGCCGGAACCCGCGCTCTGCGTCGGCTGTTCGTCGATGAACCCGAACGGCAGGTAGCGCTGCTGCGTGCCGAGCGCCGAGATGTTGACCACGCTCGGAATGACGCGTTCGGCGACGTCGGGCAGGTCGGGGAGCGGACCCGTCGTGGCCGCGGGCCTCGGCGCCGTGGCAGCCGTCGGCGGCGCGGGCGCGGCCGGCGCCTGCGCCTCGGCCTGCTCGCCCGGGCCCACGCGTCCGGTGACCACCATGCCCGCCACGAACCCGGCGATGATCAGGGCGATGGGGAGCAGGAGGCGCCGCATGCTCAGCCCACCTCGACGCGCCGGCCACGGCCGTCGGGCGCCTTGGGCAGGACCACGGTGAGGATACCGTCGCGGAAATCGGCCTGCACCTGATCCACGGCGAGCCGACCGGGGAAGGTGAAGCGCCGGACGAACTGGCCGTGCCCCCGTTCGAGTCGCACGTAGCAGGTGGCCTCGCAGCCGGGGTCGGGCCGATGGCCCCGAATCGTCAGGGTGTCGGACGTGGCGGCCACGTCGACGTCGGCCCGCTTCACGCCGGGCAGTTCCGCCACGACGATGAAGCTGTCGTCGGTTTCGCTGACGTCGGCCGGCGGTGTCCAGCCCGAGTCGCCTCGGCGGTCGGCCTGTCCGGCCCGGGTGCGGTACTCCCGAAGGGATTCCCAGCGCATGGGGTTCATCGTAGCAAACGGGCGCGTGCTACCATCCCTCGTTTGCGTCACCCGACCGGGACGACCCGGTCCGCCAGGGAGTGTCATGAGTTCCGTCGCCGCCACCCGCCTCCGCAAGGGCAACCTCATCAAGCACAACAACGAGCTCTGCCGCATCGTCGAGACCCAGCACGTCACGCCGGGCAACCTGCGGGGGTTCGTCCGGGCCAAGATGCGCAAGGTGAAGGACGGCACGATGTTCGAGCACCGGTTCCGGTCCGAGGACATCGTGGAGCGCGCGATGCTCGACGAGCGGGAGATGCAGTACCTGTACAAGGACGGCGACAGCTTCTACTTCATGGATCTGTCCTCGTACGAGCAGATCGGCATGTCGGAGGAGGCGCTGGGCGACGCCGTCAACTACCTGCTGCCCGAGTCGACGATCAACGTCGAGTTCTACGAAGGCAATCCGGTCGGCATCGAACTGCCGCAGACGGTGGACCTGAAGGTGGTGGACACCGTGCCCGGCATCAAGGGGGCGACGGCCAACGCCCAGACCAAGCCCGCCACGGTCGAGACCGGGTTCGTCGTCACCGTGCCGGCATTCGTCGATGTCGGAACGGTGGTGCGCATCAACACCGAAACCGGCGAGTACCTGTCGAGGGTCTGACGCGGACCAGGCCGTGATGCTGCGATGCCGGCATCCCGGCATTCCCGGCACCGCGGCATTTCGGCATCGCGGCATTTCGACGCAATGGATCAGAGTTCCCAGCGACCCATCCCGTCCTCGGGCTGGATCGAGGTCATCGTCGGCAGCATGTTCAGCGGGAAGAGCGAGGAGCTCATCCGCCGGCTCCGCCGTGCCCAGATCGCGAAGCGGCGCGTGCAGGTCTTCAAGCCCGCCATCGACGACCGCTACTCGGAGACGCACATCACGTCGCACAGCGAGATGCGGCTCCCGTCGCTGGCGGTGACGACGTCGGCCGACATCCTGGCCGGCGTGCTCGACGACACCGAGGTCGTCGGCGTCGACGAGGGGCAGTTCTTCGACGTGGAGTTGCCGGCCGTGTGCAGCACGCTGGCCGACCGCGGCAAGCGCGTGATCGTGGCCGGGCTCGACCAGGACTACCTCGGGCGCCCGTTCGAGCCGATGCCGCAGTTGCTGGCCGTCGCGGAGTACATCACCAAGACGCTGGCCATCTGCATGGTCTGCGGCGAGCCCGCCAACCACACGCAGCGCCTGGTCAAGAGCCATGAACTGGTGCTCGTCGGCGCCACCGACGCGTACGAAGCCCGCTGCCGGCGCTGCTTCGATCCGACGCTGGCAGGGTGAACCCTTACGCGTCGTCGCGCTCGTCGTGGGCGCCGAGGTCGAGCGCCTTGCCCCACAGGTGGATGTCGCGTCCCGCGATCTTGTCGCGCAGCAGGCGTCGCGCGGCGCCGTAGAACGGCGCGGGCACCACGAGCGTGCGAGCCACCTGGCGCATGCGCGGGATGAAGAACAGCGTGAGCTGTTCGCCCTCGCGCCAGCTGAGCCCGCCGATCTGGTGGTAGGGCAGGAAGCCGTTGTCCACCCACACCCCGTCCTCGTAGAACCCGCGGCCGATGCGGATGCTGAGCGGCACGAGATAGCCGTAGTAGATCAGCATCATCGCCTCGCCGAAGACCGCGGTGGGCGGCAGTCGCAGGTAGAGCAGCTTGAAGATCAGGACGAGCCCCAGCATGGCCGCCATGCCCAGGAACAGGCCGTAGTAGCGTGGCGGCGTGCTCGGCCACGTCAGCAGGGCGCGCGACCGCATGCGGAAGAAGCGGGTCACGTCCACGAGGATGCGCACGTTCGCGACGGCAAAGCCGGCTCCGAGCAGGAGCAGCACGTGCGACAGGAACGACTGGGGCACTGCTCCCGTTCTATCGGAACTGCAGGGGCAGGATCAAGTGATGCCGGGAATGCTGCGAATGCCGGGAATGCCGCGATTGGTCAGCCCGGCGGACGGCTCGGAGAGCCGTCCCTACCTTCATCCCGGTAGGGACGGCCGTCCCGGCCGTCCGCCATGGGTGTCGGCCCCGCGCCCCGCGGACCGCTCGCTTGCCCCGAGCGCAGTCGAGGGGGAGAGCGGTCCCTACCAATGACATGCCATTCGCGGCGTTTCTGGATTACCGCCCCAACAACCACCCGAGCAGCCCCATCCCGTGCGCGGTCGGGTCGGCCAGCCAGTCGGGAGGCGTGAGCCACACGAACGCCAGGATCGCGATGACCATCAGGTCGTAGGGGATCGTGGTCCGCTCGTACGTCCAGTAGAAGATCCGCCAGAAGAAGAGCAGCGGCAGCGGCAGTCGCGCTTCGAGCGGAGGCCGACTCATGCCGCCACCTTCCGTCCCTCGAGTTCACGCCACGTGTGGTAGATGCGGCCGGCGACCGTCAGCACCGACAGTACCAGGATCACCCACAGGACCGCGGCCATGCGGTTGGTGAACGCGCCGATCATGAAGAGGACGATGCGCTCGGGTCGCTCCATGAAGCCGACCTTGCACTTGTCGATCAGCGACTCGGCGCGCGCCCGGGTGTAACTCGTCAGCACGGTGAAGGTCATCGCCAGCGCCGTGATGAGCACGTAGTCGGGCCGCTGCAGGCTGCCGTAGAGGTAGACCAGCCCGAGGAACAGGGCGAGGTCGGAGAACCGGTCCATCACCGAGTCCCAGAACCCGCCGAACTCGCTGGCCGTGCCCGACTCGTGGGCCACCTTGCCGTCGATGAAGTCGAACAGGTTCGCCGCGACCATGATGAACCCGGCCAGCACGAATCGTCCGAGGGCGAGGGCCCAGGCGGCGGCCAGGTTGATGCACACGCCGACGAGCGTCAGCACGTTCGGGTGAATCCGGAGTGCCACGCACGCGCGGATGATCGCGCGCAGCGGGAACATGAAAATCGCGCCAATCGCGCCTGTGAAGGTCATCGGCCCCCGATATAATGGGGGGTCGGGGTCGCCTCCTGCAACCGGTCCGGCCGTCGACGCCCCGGCCCACCTCCATGGCCATCGAGGATCTCAGGCCCCAGATCGCCCGCCTGCCCGAACAGCCCGGCGTGTATCTGTACCGCAATCGCGCGGGCGACACGATCTACGTGGGGAAGGCCCGCTCGCTGCGCGATCGGGTGCGCAGCTATCTCGGAGCCCGCGGCACGTCTCCCAAGACCGAGGCCCTGCTCGACGACATCGCCGGCCTCGACGTCATCGTCACCGACTCGGTGGTCGAGGCGCTGGCGCTCGAGAACAACCTGATCAAGGAGCGATCGCCGCGCTACAACATCAAGCTGCGCGACGACAAGACGTACCCGTACCTGCGTCTCAGCCTCACCGAGGCCTTTCCGCGTGTCTCCGTGGTGCGCCGCGTGGCCAACGACGGCGACTACTACGCGGGGCCGTTCATGCCGGCGTCGCTGGCGTGGCAGACCCGCAGCCTCTCGCACAAGCTGTTCGGCATCCGGTCGTGCCGGGAGGTGATCACCGGGCAGCGCGGACGGCCGTGCCTCGAGTACGACATCAAGCGCTGCCTGGCGCCGTGCGTGGCGTCGCTGTGCTCGCCCGAGCGATATCAGCACGCCGTGCGCGACGCGAAGTTGCTGCTCGACGGGCGGACCGACGAACTCATCGAGGATCTCGAGGCCCGCATGTACGCGGCGGCCGACGAGGAGCGCTTCGAGCAGGCGGCGCAGTTGCGCGACACGATCCGCACGCTGGAGACGCTGCGAGACCGGCAGCAGAAGATGGCCACGCCGCGCATGGGCGATCGCGACGCGATCGGCGTGAAGCTCGGGCCTGCCGGCGCCGTGGTGCAGGCGTTCCAGGTGCGGTCGGGTCGCGTGGTGGACCGCGTGGAGCTCGTGACCAATGCCGACCAGGCGCGCGACGCCCGGATGGAGGACCTGGTCGAGGCTGCCGTGACGCATCTCTATGCCGATCACGCGCCGCCGCCCGAGGTGCTGCTGCCCGTGGACCTGCCCGATGCGGACCTTCTGGCCGAGTGGCTGTCGGCGCGCGCCGGGCGCGCAGTCGCGGTGAGCGTGCCGCAGCGCGGCGACAAGCGGGCCCTGCTCGAACTGGCCGAGCGCAACGCGGCGCTCTCGTACGACGCGCGCTTCAACGAAGAGGGCGCGGCCAACTACGAGGCGCTCGAAACGCTGCAGGCCGCGCTCGCGCTGCCGACCCTGCCGCGGCGCATCGACTGCTTCGACATCTCCACGCTCCAGGGCGCCGAGACCGTCGCCTCGATGGTGGTCTGCCAGGACGGCCGCATGAAGCGGTCGGAGTATCGCAAGTTCAGGATTCGGCACGGAGACGGGAATCGGGAAGCGGGGAGCGGGGAGCGGGACGCCGCCTCGTCGGAAGCGTCCACGGCCGCGATGGAGCCATCCGCTCCCCGATACCCGCTGCCCGCTACCCGGCTACGACGGCGAGGCGCAGCCGAGCCGTCCCGGTTCCTCGACGACTTCGCGGCCATGCACCAGGTGGTGACGCGCCGCTATCGGAAGGTGGCCGACGATGACGGGCCCTGGCCGGACCTGATCGTGATCGACGGCGGCAAGGGGCAGCTCAACGCGGCGTACGAGGCGCTCGAGGCGCTCGGCCTCGACCACCTGGTCGCCGTCGGCCTCGCCAAGCAGGAGGAGCTGGTCTTCGCGCGCGACCGCAATGACCCGATCGCCTTCGGGGCGGGCACGCCGGCGCTCCGGCTGCTTCAGCGCATCCGCGACGAGGCCCATCGATTCGCGGTGACTTTCCACCGGGCGGCCAGGACGAGCCGCGACCTCCGGTCGGAACTCGACGACATCGAGCAGATCGGCCCCCGGAGGCGTCGCCAGCTCCTGAGCGCGTTCGGCAGCGTGGCGGGCGTGCGGCGGGCCACCCGCGAGGAACTGACCGCCGTGGTCGGCGCCAAGGCCGCCGACGCGGTCCTGAAGCACTTCGCGTCGGGCGCCTGAGAATTTCAGGATTGCAGGAATTTCAGAATTGCACGACCGACAGCCCCGCGTCGAAGGTTGGCGCTGTCAATGAAATTCTGAAATTCCGCAATTCTGCGATTGGCTGGTACGCTACTGTCTTTGCCTGCTGTGGAAATCGGCACCATAGTCCTCGCGTTCATCGGCCTGCTGCTGGCCCTCACCGTGCACGAAGCGTCGCACGCGTGGGCCGCGTCGCGCCTCGGCGACCCCACGGCGAAGCTGCAGGGGCGGCTCTCGCTCAACCCGGCGGTCCACATCGACCCGGTCGGCACGGTCATCCTGCCCCTGGTGGCCTTCGCGCTGAATGCGCCCATCATCGGCTGGGCCAAGCCCGTGCCGGTGGACATGCGCTACCTGCAGCACCCGCGGCGCGACTTCATGTGGATTGCGCTGGCCGGCCCGGCCAGCAACGTCGTGCTGGCGATCCTGGCCAGCCTGCTGCTGCGGGCGCTGCCGCTCCTGCCCGGCGCGGTGGGCACCATCGCGATCGTCGAGCCGCTGTTCGAGTTCGCCTACCGGTTCTTCTTCGTCAACATCCTGCTGGCGGTCTTCAACATGATCCCCGTGCCCCCGCTCGACGGGAGCAACGTCGTGGCCGCGCTGCTGCCGCGGCACCTGGCGTACCAGTGGGATCAGGTGCGCCCGTACGGCATCTTCATCCTCTACGGCCTGATGTTCACCGGGATCCTCGGGACCCTCATCGGGCCGCCGTCGCGCTTCCTCGCCGGATTGCTGCTGTGAAAAAGCGTGTGGTGTCGGGCATGCGCCCGACCGGCAAGCTCCACCTCGGGCACCTCGTGGGGGCCCTGCACAACTGGACCGACCTGCAGGAGCAGTACGACTGCTTCTACTTCGCGGCCGACTGGCACGCCCTCACCACCGACTACGCCGACACGAGCCGCCTGCAGGCGCACGTGATCGACAACGTCATCGACTGGATTGCCGCGGGCGTCGACCCGGAGCGCTCGACGATCTTCGTGCAGTCGCTCGTGCCGGAACACGCCGAGCTGCACCTGCTGCTGTCGATGATGATCCCGATCCCGTGGCTCGAGCGCGTGCCCACGTACAAGGAGCAGCAGGAACAGCTCAGCGAGAAGGACCTGACGACCTACGGGTTCCTCGGGTATCCGCTGTTGCAGACGGCCGACGTCATCATCTACGACGCGCACTTCGTGCCCGTCGGCGAGGACCAGGTCGCGCACCTCGAGCTGTCGCGCGAGGTCGTGCGCCGCGTGCACCACATGCACGGCCAGATCTTCGTCGAGCCGCAGGCCCTGCTCACCAACTTCCCGCGCCTTCCGGGCCTCGACAACCGGAAGATGAGCAAGAGCTACCAGAACACCATCGACCTCTCCGACAGCGCCGCCGACGTCGAGGCCAAGGTGCGCCAGATGTACACCGACCCCAAGCGCGTGCGGGCCGACATCCCCGGCACCGTCGAGGGCAACCCGGTGTTCATCTACCACGACGCCTTCAACCCGGATCGTGACGAAGTCGAGGACCTCAAGACCCGCTACCGCGAGGGCCGCGTCGGCGACGTCGAGGTGAAGAAGAAGCTCGCCCGCGCGCTCAACGCCGCGATGGAGCCCCTGCGCGAGCGGCGCGCCGCGCTCGAGGCCCATCCCGAGCGCGTGCGCGAGATCATCCACGAGGGATCGCGGAAGGCCCGTGCCGTGGCCGTCGAGACGATGGCGCGCGTGCGCGACGCGCTGCACCTGGCGTACCGATGACCACTCCCACCCCGTCACCCGATTTCGAGTCGGGTCTCGAGCGCTTCCCCGTGAAGCTCGAGGTGTTCGAGGGGCCCCTCGATCTCCTGCTGCACCTGATCAAGAAGCACGAGCTCGACATCTACGACATCCCGATCGCGCTGATCACGAGGCAGTACCTGGACTACATCGGGTTGATGGAGGAGTTGCAGCTCGACGTCGCGGGCGACTTCCTCGTGATGGCGGCGACGCTCATCCACATCAAGTCGCGCAGCCTGCTGCCGCGTCCCGCGCCCGAGCAGGAGGATCCCGAGGAGGATCCGCGCGAGGCGCTCGTGCGCCGCCTCGTCGAGCACCAGAAGTTCAAGGCGGCCGCCGAGCTCCTGCACGATCGCGAGACGGTGCGCAGTGCGCAGTGGACGCGGCCCGACGAGCGCATCGCGGTGCTGGCCGGCGAGGGGCTCGACAAGGAGCCCGAGCTCGAGGTCGATCTCTTCAGCCTCATGACGGCCTTCAAGGCCGTCGTCGAGCGCGCGAAGCAGCGGCCGGCGGTCTACCTGCCGATGGAGCAGATGTCCATCGAGCAGCGCATCGAGCAGCTCTCGCAGCGGCTCGAGGGCGTCGAGGCCCTGGGCTTCGAGGACCTGTTCGACGATGTGGCGCAGCGGGCGGACCTGATCGTCACGTTCCTCGCCGTGCTGGAGATGATTCGGTTGAAGGTGCTTCGCGTGTTCCAGGCCGGCGCGGGCGGGCCCATTCGCGTGTACAAGCGCGACCGGCCGGCCGAGGCGCCGCGGCCCATCGAGTACCACGACCCCCACGCGCGTCCGCACGGCGCGCCCGGATCGCAGTCATGAGTGACGAGCAGAGCCCCGACCTGACGGCGGACGAGCCGACCGTCGTCTCCGCGTCGCCGGACGAGCCTGAGGCCAACGCCCCGACCGACGTCCTCGAGAGCGGCCTCGACACACTCGAGGAGCCCGAGCTCTTCGACCCGGCGGAGGTGGCCAACGCGCCGCGCGCCCCGCATCCGCTCAAGCCGGTGGTCGAAGCGCTGATCTTCGCCTCGCCCGAGCCGCTCACGGTGAAGGCCATGGCGCGCCTGCTCGAGGAGCACACCAAGGAGGACATCGAGGCCGCGCTCGTCGAGATGCGCGAGACGTACGCGAAGTCCGACGGGTTACAGCTCGTGGAGGTGGCCGGCGGATTCCAGATCGTCACGCGCCCCGAGCTCTACGAGTGGGTGCGGCGCCTCTTCAAGGAGCGCACCACCTCCAAGCTGTCGGTGCAGGCGCTCGAGACGCTGGCCGTCATCGCGTACAAGCAGCCGGTCACCTCGGCCGAGATCGCCGAGATCCGCGGCGTGAGCGCGACGACCGGCGTGCTCAACACGCTGCTCGACCGCAAGCTGATCAAGATCGTCGGCCGCAAGCAGGTGGTGGGCCGGCCGTTCATGTACGGCACCACGCGCGAGTTCCTCGACAAGTTCGGGCTCAAGGACCTGTCGGACCTGCCGAAGGTCGAGGACATGTCCGAGGCGCTCGGTTTCGACCTGCCGTCGCCGGTGGACGAGGGCGACGGCGTGTCGCTGCCGTTCGACGGCCCCGTCGAGCCGCGGTTGTTCGAGGACGTGCCGGTCGCGGAGGCCGCGTCGGCCGAGCCTGCGGACGCGGCGGACGCGCCCGTCGGGCCCGTCGAGACGCCGGCCGAACCCGGCGCCGAGGCTGCCGAGCCGACCCCGGACGAAGACGCGTCGCGCGACGAGCGCTGACGGGAGCAGAAAACGTGGCCAGCGAGCGCCTGCAGAAGATTCTCTCGGCCGCCGGTGTCGCCTCGCGGCGCGTGGCCGAGACCCTCATCGCCGAGGGCCGCATCAAGGTCAACGGCGAGGTGGTGAGCGAACTCGGCGCGAAGGCCGATCCCGACACCGATCGCATCGAGGTCGATGGCCGCAGGCTGCACACGGCCGTCCCGCGGCGGTACATCCTGCTCTACAAGCCGGTGCACTACGTGACGACGCGGTCCGACCCGCAGCATCGGCCCACGGTGCTCACGCTGCTCGGACAGGCCGGGCAGGGGCTGTATCCGGTGGGGCGCCTCGACTTCGACTCCGAGGGTCTCATCCTCCTCACCAACGACGGGGAACTCGCCGACCGCCTCACGCACCCACGGCACGAGGTGCCACGCACCTACGAGGTGCGCGTGTTCGGCGTGCCGACGCCCGAGATGATTCGCCGTCTCGAGACCGGCGTGCCGCTCGACGGCCGCCGCACGGCGAAGGCCCGCGTGCGCGTGATCGAGAGCTTCACGAAGAAGTCGGGCGAGCAGTCGCTCGTCGAGATCGTGATCCACGAGGGCCGCAACCGCCAGGTGCGCCGCATGTGCCAGGCCGTGGGGTTGCCGGTGATCACGCTCGCGCGCACGAAGATCGGCTCGCTCACCGACCGTCGGCTGAAGCCGGGCATGTATCGCGAGCTGCGGCCCGCGGAGGTGCAGCAGCTGCGCGCCGACTGCGGCCTCGCGCCCACGCCCGCGCAGCCCGTCTCGCAGCGGACCACCGCGCCGCAGGAAGGCGTGAAGTTCGGTCACGCCCCGACGCCCAAGCACGTCACGCGCACCCGCGGCGGCCAGCCGCGCGCGAAGAAGGCGGCCAAGCGCGCGCCGAAGATTACGCTACGGGAAGCGGCCAGGACGGGGAGGCCGTCGAAGAAGCGGCGCTGATCACCCGATCACCCGAGCGCCGCCGTGACGATCTCCTGCGCCTCGGCCACGATCTGCGCCAGGTGCGACTCGCTCGTGAAGCTCTCCGCGTAGATCTTGTAGATGTCTTCGGTGCCCGACGGACGGGCCGCGAACCAGCCCTGCGTCGTGGTCACCTTGAGGCCGCCGATGCGGGCGCCGTTGCCGGGGGCGGTGGTCAGGCGCGCCGTGATGGGATCGCCGGCCAGCGTCGTGGCCGTCACCTTCTCGCCCGTGAGGTTCGCGAAGCCCTTCTTCTGTTCCGGCGTGGCAGGCGCGTCCACGCGCAGGTAGTGCGGCGTGCCGTACTGCGCGGTGAGTTCGCGGTAGTGGAGCCCCGGGTCCTTGCCCGTGACGGCCGTGATCTCTGCGGCCAGCAGGCCGAGGATGATGCCGTCCTTGTCGGTGGTCCAGACCGACCCGTCGCGGCGCAGGAAACTGGCGCCCGCGCTCTCCTCGCCGCCGAAGCACAGGCTGCCGTCGGCCAGTCCCGGTGAGAACCACTTGAAGCCCACGGGCACCTCGAGCAGCGTGCGTCCGAGGCCGGCGACCACGCGGTCGATCATGCTGCTCGACACGAGCGTCTTGCCCACGGCGGCCGTGGTCCACTGCGGCCGGTGCCCCAGCAGGTAGCGGATGGCCACGGCCAGGTAGTGGTTCGGGTTCATCAGGCCCGACGAGGGCGTGACGATGCCGTGCCGGTCGGCGTCGGCGTCGTTGCCCCAGGCGATGTCGTAGCGGTCCTTCAGGCCCACCAGGCTGGCCATCGCGTGGGGACTCGAGCAGTCCATGCGGATCTTGCCGTCGTGATCCAGGGTCATGAACCCGAAGGCCGGGTCGACGCGCCGGTTCACGACGTCGATGTCGAGGCCGTACACGCTGGCGATGCGATCCCAGTAGGCGACGGCGGCGCCGCCCATCGGGTCGATGCCGATGCGCAGGCCCGACGCGCGGATGGCCTCCATGTCGATGACCGCGCCGAGATCGGCGATGTAGTCGGTCGCGAGATCGCGCTGCACGACCAGGGCGCTGGCGACGGCCTGCGCGTAGGGTACGCGTCGGACGCCCGCGTTGCCCTCGGTGAGCAGGGCATTGGCGCGGTTCTCGATCCAGCCGGTGATGTCGGTGTCGGCCGGTCCGCCGTGGGGCGGGTTGTACTTGAAGCCGCCGTCGGGCGGCGGGTTGTGCGAGGGCGTGATGATCAGGCCGTCGGCCAACGCCGCCGGCGTGCCGGCGTTGTGGACGAGGATGGCGCGCGAGATCACCGGTGTGGGTGCGTACCCCTCATCGGCCTGCATCACCGTCGTCACGCCGTTGGCCGCGAGCACCTCGATGGCGCTGCGCTGCGCGGGCGCCGACAGCGCATGCGTGTCCATGCCGATGAAGAGCGGTCCCGTGATGCCGTGTTGGGCGCGGTACTCGCAGACGGCCTGTGTGATCGCCAGGATGTGCGCTTCGTTGAAGCTCCGGTTGAACGAGCTCCCGCGATGTCCGCTGGTGCCGAACGCCACGCGTTGCGTCGCGACACCCACGTCGGGCGTGTCGGTGTAGGCCGCCAGCAGAGCGGCCACGTCCATCAGCATGTCGGCGGGCACGGGCCGGCCCGCAAGTGGGTGCGTCATGCGCCACACCATACGGCATTCATGGGCCCAAAGGCACGCCGGCGCGTCGGGCGTCGGCGTCGGTCGGCTGCCGCGGTGTCAGGCGCCCCGGCCGGCAGCACGGTCGAGGGCCTGGCGAACGCTCCGTGCCAGCGAGATGGCGGTGAAGGGCTTCGCGACGAAGGCCGCATCGTCTGCGACCTCGACCGGACCGAGCTGGCTGCGGTCGGCCTCGCCGGACATGAACAGGACGGGGAGTGTCGGCACGCGCTGCCTCAGCGCGCGTGCGAGTTCGGGGCCGCTCGTGCCTCCAAGTGCGACGTCGGTCAGCAGCAGGTCGGGCGGCGCCCCGGCCTGCGCGACGGCGGCGATCGCCTGATCGGCCGACGCCGCGGCGATGACGCCGTAGCCGAAGCGCTGCAGCACCAGCCGCGTCATGCTGCGGACGTCGGGTTGGTCGTCCACCACGAGGATGGTCTCGGTGCCTGCCAGGCGCTCGCCAGCCTGCTGCGGCATCTGCGTGGGCGCCGTGGTCGGCTCCGCTTCGGGCAGGTAGACCGTGAACGTGCTCCCGCGGCCGGGCTCGCTCGTCACGCCAATCCAGCCGCCGCTTTGCCGGACAATCCCGTAGGCCGCCGACAGTCCCAGCCCTCGCGCCGTGTCACGCCCCCGTGTCGTGAAGTACGGCTCGAAGATGCGTGTGCGCACGTCTGGAAGGATGCCGGGGCCGTCGTCTGACACGGTCAGGCTCGCGAAGCGGCCGGGGCGAACGCCGCGACCGGCGATCGGGGCCTCGTCCACGTCGGCGTCGCGCACCGTGATCGTGATGGCGCCGGTGCCGCCGAGGGCATCGCGAGCGTTCGCCACGAGGTTGTGCAGCACCTGCTCGATCTGGCCGCGGTCGGCCTTCACCAGCCTGGAGTCGCGATCGCCGATCACCTCGACGCGCACCCCGGGTCCGCACAGCGCCTGCAGTGCCGGGCTGGCCTGGCGCACGACCGCGAGCAGGTCGAGCGTCACCGGGCGCAGCAGTTGTCGCTGGCCGAAAGCGAGCAGTTGACGGGTCAGGTCGGCCGCGCGCTCTCCGGCCTCGGCGAGTGCCTGCACGTCGGCTCGCGCCGGATCGTGCACGGGCAGCGACTGCAGCAGCAGGCTGGTGAACCCACCGATGGCGGTGAGCACGTTGTTGAAGTCGTGTGCCACCGAGCCAGCCAGGTCGCCGGTGGCATCGAGCCGCACCGACTCCGTGGTCGGTGCGTCGTCGCCGTCGGCGCCGTCATCGAACACGCCCACCAGGAGCGGGCCACCCACAGCGGGGCGATAGACGCTCATGCGGATACGGGCAGTCAGCCAGCCGCCGTCACGGCGACGCAGGCGTCGTTGCTGCCTCGACAGCGACAGCGTGCCCTCGAGCAGGGCCGGGAGGTCGGTGTCCCACGCGGGCTCCTCCGGCGCGCAGAGATCGGCCAGGCGCATGCGTGTCAGCTGCCGGATGTCGTAGCCGAGCCAGCGGGCCAGTCGCAGATTGACGCGCACCCCCCGTCCCGTCGGGTCCAGCAGGGCAATGCCGACAGGAGCGTCGTCGACGATCGCGCGGAGCGCACGACTGCGCTCGAGGAGGAGTCGTCGGCGCCGCTGGCTGCTCATGTCGTCTCCGATACACGTGAACCGTTCTGCATCGCGCCCGACGCGGCAGAATGCAGCGCAGACCCCCCGAACGGGCCGGGCACGCCGACCGTGCGGGTACGGAGCAAGGGGCGTGCCGACGTCGCTGCCCTTCGCGTCGTGCACGGTCCCGAGTCGTCCCCTGGGAAGCTGCACGGGAGTTCGCCAACTGTAGCGAACTGCCACATGAAAGAACAGCCTAACCGGAGATAGTGGCGCTAACCTCCCTGCCTCGAATGCCGATTCATGTGGTCGGTGACACGGACCATGGCATTCACGGTACTGATCGCCGACGACGACCCCTACACGCGACAGTTGATCCGTCGGGTCATCAGCAAGGATCTCGACGTGCGTCTGCTCGAGGCGGAGCATGGCGTCGCGGCCCTGGATCTGCTGTTGACCGAACGTGTCGACCTCGTGCTCCTCGACGTGTCGATGCCAGTCATGGACGGCATCGAGACGCTCAGGGCCCTGCGCCGGGCGCCCGAGTATGCCGACCTGCCCGTGATCATCCTGGCGGGCCGGGCCGAGGAACAGCAGGTGATGCGCCTCGTGGAACTCGGGATCAAGGGATTCCTGGTGAAGCCGTTCCGGCCAGTGGTCCTGGCCGAGCGCGTCGCACGCATCCTGCAGCGACGCGACCTCGACCACGCGATGCCGGTGCCAGCGCGCTGGCGACTCGACCTGCACGCGCACAGCCGCGTGCTGCTCATCGACCACTCGCCGGAGTTCTGCGAGTTCTTCGTCGACCAGCTTCGACCGCTCTGTGAGGTGCAGACCGCGGCGTCGCTGGCGGCCGGGATGACCGTGGCGACCGACTGCCTGCCGGATGCGGTCTTCGTCGGGTCGACCGACCGGTTGCTCGAGACCGAGCTGTTCGTGCGCAAGCTCCGGATGCTCTCCGGCACGTCCGGTCCCCGCGTGGTGCTGCTGGTGCCTCCCGGAGGCGAGCTGTGCGTCCCCGAGCGGCTCTTCGACGGCGTGGTCACGCGCAGCTACGTGAGCGGGATCCTGCAGGAGAGCCTGCGGGCGGTCCTGACCGAGGGCGCCGCCGCCCGGTGGGTGTTCTCCGCGCGTGGACCGCAGGCCCTCGCGTTCGGTGCCGCCGCCGCGGCACGTGTCGAGGGCCTGCTGCGGACGTCGCTGGTCCGCGAGACCGCACGTCCGGACTGGACGCGCGAGCGCGGTCGCTGGATGGTGGCGGCCCTCGAGGTGTCGGCCCACGGACTGGCGTGGGATCTTCGCGTGCAGATGCCCTGCTCCGTGGCCCTGCGAGTCGGCAGCACCATGACGCAGGTGGACGTCGGCGCGATGTCGGAAGAGGGCCTCGGCTCGACGATGCTGCTGCTCACGGAGTGGCTCGGCGAGGATCTCCTGGCACTCGCGCACGCCAGTCAGGTGTCGGCGACCTGCGCGGAGCCGCGGGTGTCCACCTCGCCGGTGTACGTCGTGCGTGAGCCTCGCGCACGCGAGGACGCGGGCTCGTACTGGTGGTTCTCTCTCCCGGACCACCCGGCCGGTGTGAGCGTGGCACTGATCCCGCTGGCGCCGTCGCTGGCGAGGCCCGTGACGGCGGCGGCCCGCTGAACGCGCGCACGCTGCGACGTCAGCGCGCGGGCGGAGGGCCGTGGATCACCTGGTGCAGGGTGCGGAGCAGGGCGTCGGCCGTGTACGGCTTCTCCAGGAAGTGACGGACACCCGCCTCGGCGGCCTTGGCGACGCGCCCGTTGGCGTGCAGGCCCGACGCCGCGATGATCCGGACGGCCGGATTGATCCGCTGCAGCACCCGGATCAGCGTCAGCCCGTCCATGATGGGCATCATCATGTCGGTGAGGACGACGGCGATCTCGTGCTGTCGCTGCGCGAAGATCCCGAGCGCATCGGCGCCCTCGGCACACGTCACCACGCGATACCCGAACGCCTCCAGCGTCTGCCGCGTGACGTCGCGCACCGACGCCTCGTCGTCTACGACGAGCACCAGTTCTCCCTGGCCCCGCGGCACTTCCTCCACAGGCGACCGGGTGGCCTCGGAGGCGGCCCTGTCGTGCACCGGCAGGTAGACCTGGAAGCGTGAGCCGCGTCCCACGTCGCTGTAGACCCGGATGAATCCGCCATGGCTGCGCACGATCGCGAGCGACGTCGACAGGCCGAGGCCGGTGCCGCGGCCGAGGTCCTTCGTCGTGTAGAACGGCTCGAAGATCTTGTCCAGCACGTCGGGCGGCATGCCGTCGCCCGAGTCTTCGACGCAGATCACCACGTGCGGCCCCTCGGTGGCCTCGGCGTCGAGGCCCACGTACTGGGCATCGATGTGCGCCACGTTGACGGTGATCCGGAGCTCGCCGCCGTGGGGCATCGCATCCCGCGCGTTGACGCACAGGTTGAGGAGCACCTGGTGCAGCTGTGTCGGGTCGCCGTGGACGACCGGCAGCGAGTCCTCGACCTGGACGTGGACCCCGATGTTCCTCGGGAACGTCTCGGCGGCGATCTTCACGACGTCGCGGCAGAGGTCGCCGACCCGTGTCGGCATGCGCTGCCCTTCCACGCCTCGAGCGAAGGTCAGGACCTGCCGCACCATGTCGGCCCCGCGCGCCGCACTCTGCTCGATCGTCGCGAGGATCTTGTCGCGATCCGCCGGTGCCTGATCCAGGCGGAGCAGGTCGACCGACATGAGGATCGGCGTGAGCACGTTGTTCAGGTCGTGTGCGATGCCGCCGGCCAGCGTGCCGATGCTCTCGAGGCGCTGCGACCGCAGGAACTGCCGCTCGACCTTGCGCGCCTGGGTGACGTCGGAGTTGATCGCCAGCACCGCCCGGGGCGCGCCCGCCGCATCGCGCAGGAGCGTCCATCGACCGAAGATGGCGCGCGTTTCGTTGTCGCGGGTGACGTGTTCCAGTTCCCCCGACCAGCGACCCTCGGCGAGCAGTGTCGCGGTGGCCTCGTGAAACGGCGCCGCGTCCCGGTACAGCAGCTTCCAGATCGGCTGGCCCACGGCTTGCTCGCGTGTCCAGCCGTAGACGGTCTCGGCGCCCTTGCTCCAGAACGTGATGACGTGCTCGAGATCCCTCACCACGATGGCATCCGTCGCGTGGTCGATGAGCGCCGCCTGCTCGGCCACGCGCTCCTCGGCCTGCACACGCTCGGTGAGGTCGGTCATCCCGCCGATCATCCGGATCGGCTCGCCCTCGTCGTCGCGGATGATGTGGCCGCGGTCGAGGATCCACGCGTAGCTGCCGTCGGCTCGGCGATACCGGTACTGGCTCACGTAGCTGCTGCTGCCGTCACTCAGGCGGGCACGCACCTCTCCGACGACCCGGTCGCGATCGTCGGGATGGAGGTGGTCGCTCCAGAACGCGAAGGACGGGGTCACGACGTCGGGGCGATGTCCGAAGAGAGTCGCGTGCCCGTCGTTCCACCACAGGGTGCCGGTGCGCAGATCCCAGTCCCAGATCGCGTCGTTGGTGGCGCGGCTCAGCAGGCGGAAACGTTCCTCGCTGGTGCGCACGGCTTCGGCCGCCGCGCGTTCGTCGGTCACGTCACGGAAGTACACCGTGAGGCCCTGCTCCGACGGGTAGACCGTGATGCCGTACCAGCGGTCGAGCGGCGCCGGGTAGTGCGCGGTGAACGTCGCGGACTGGCCCGAGGCGATGGCCGCCCGGTACTCGCGCGCGAAGATGCTGTCGCGGGCGGCGGGGAACTCCTCCCAGACCACCCGACCGAGGAGGTCTGCCCGGGAACGGCGCAGGAGTTGCTCGGCGCGTGCATTGAGGTACGTGAAGCGCCACTCGCGATCCAGGGTGTAGAGCCCATCGGAGATGCTGGCGAAGGTGGCCTCCAGGCGGGACGCCAGTGCCCGCACCTCCGCCTCGGCCGTCTTGCGGCTGTCGATGTCGACGACGGACCCCGCCATCCGCACGGGCCGTCCGGTCGCATCGCGCGTGGCGAGGCCCACGGCGCTGAACCAGCGATAGCGGCCGTCGGCGCAGCGCAGGCGGTACTCCATGGCGTAGGGCCCGCCGTCGGCGAGGTGGCGGTCCACGGCTGCCCACGTCGCGTCGGCGTCCTCGGGGTGGAGAATCTCCCGGAAGGCGTCCATGGTGTCTGGCAACTGGTCGACGTCGTAGCCGAGGAGCGTCCGAAAGCTCGGAGAGAACTGGATGCGATCGGCCACCAGATCCCAATCCCACACGCCGGCGCCGGCGGCCGACACGACCAGTTCGAAGCGTTCCGCGTGCTGTCGCGCGGCCTCCTCCGCGACCTTGCGATCGTCGATGCACTGGAACGACACGGCCAGTCCGTCGGGAGCGGGCGTGGCGCGCACGGCGAACCAGTGCCCGAGCGGCGCGAAGTAGAGCTCGAACTCGCGGGGTTCGCGGTCGCGCACCGCCGCGTGGAACGCGTCCCACACGATGCCGGTCGCGGCCTCGGGGAACTCCGTCCAGATCTCCCGGCCGATGAGTTCCCCGTGACCACGGTTCATCATCCGCTCGGCGGCTCGATTCAGGTAGACGAAGCGCCAGGCCGAATCGAGGACGTAGAAGGCGTCGGTCATGCCCTCGAGCGTCGCTTCCAGTCGCCGTGAGGCGCTGGCGGCTCGTTCTTCGGCGCTCTTGAGGCCACTGATGTCCTGCAAGGCGCCAATCACGCGGGCCACGTGGCCTTCGCTGTCGTATTCCGGTTCGCCGACCGCCCGGATTGCCAGGCGACGCCCGCGCAGGGTGATGACCTCGGCCTCGATGTCGAAGGGGATCCCCGTCGCCGCGCGGTTCAGGGCGTCCAGGATGCGGGGCTGCCATTCCTCGGGGTAGAGCCGGATCGTCTCGCTGAGCGGCGGAGGGTCGCCCGGCGGGAACTCGAGGATCTCCGAGATCTCCTCCGACCACTCGACGTGGTCCTTCTCCAGGTCGGCCGCCCAGCCGCCGATGCGACCCAGTCGCCCGCCGATGCGCAGCAAGGCCTTCTTCCGGCGTGCCCGGGCTTCGGCGTTCAACTCGGCCGTGATGTCCTCGAGCACCGCCATCACGTGGCGGGGACGCCCGTGTGGCACCGCGACGACGGTGAGGTTGGCACGCACCCAGCGTTCGGTACCCGCGACGGTGCTGAGGCGTATGACTCCCTGGACGTGGTCCGTCACCCGGCCGAGGAGCTGCTCCAGCGCGGCGCGGACGAACGGCCGATCAGCTTCAGCCACCCGGGCGTCCAGGGCTGTGGCCATGAGCGCGGCCTCGTCGGTCCCGAGCAGTGTGCAGACGGCCCGGTTCAACGACACCACGGTGCCGTCGGGCGCAAGCATCACGATCCCGCCGGCTGCGGAATCGAACGTGTCCTGAATCCTTCGCTGTGCCGCTCGCAACTGCTCGTGGGCGCGTTGCAGTGCGCGGCTGCGCTCGACGATGGCGGCGGCCATCCGGCGGCTGCGACCGTCGACGAGGCGGGGCGGCGTGTCGGCTCCCTCGGGTTCCGCGTCCGTCACGTCGTCGACGCGATGGACGACATAGGCGACGCGGCTATCGGCGTCGAACACGGGCGAGTTGAGTGCACTCCACACCCGCTCGTCGGCGCCCTCGGGGGCGTCGGCGCCGGCAGGCCCGCTGGCGCGCCAGGGCGGCGGGGCATCGGCCAGCCCGGTCTCCACCACTCGCGCGAGTGACTGGCGCAGGCTCGCAGAGGCATCGCGCGGGGGCCCGGTCGCCTCGGGTGCGAGTGCGTCGAAGATGGTGCGGTGCAGCAACGCATCGCGCGTCGTGCCGGCGAGCGCGAGATACCCGTCGCTCACGGCCACGATCTCGAAGCGATCCGGGGTGAGCACGACGTAGCATCCCGGCGCGGCTTCGGCCAGGGCGCGAGACGGCAGCTGCGCAGCAGCCCGTCGGTCAGCCGGCGTCGCTGGCTCGGTCACGTCGGTGAGGTGGCCTTCGACGATGACGGACCCGGCCGCGTGGGTGACGACCGTGCCCCGTTCCCGGACGTGCTTCACGTGTCCGTCGCGGTGGCGCACCCGATAGGTCGCGGTGAACGGGCGGCCGTCCGCCATCGCCGAGGCGACGGCGGCATCGAGCGCGGCGCGATCGTCGGGCACGATCAGGTCGTGGAGGCGCAGGCCATCGGTACCGAGGAAATCCGATGCCGGATGGCCGGTCAGCGATGCAATGGCGTCCGACACGAACTGCACGCGCCCTTCGGGCGTCGCGTCGCGCCGGTACAGGACCCCGGGGATCAGGCTGGCAAGGCGTTCAAGTGCAGAGGAGGTGGCACTCGGATCGAGGTGGGAATCCGACATCGCGCGGGTCGATCTGGGGCGGGTCGAGCATAGCATGCACGACCCGACGCGCTGCCTCTACGGGCGGAAGGCCGCG
>VFQN01003125.1_pt1 | contig 24337 bp, 42 predicted proteins | sample 3512371 | NCBI WGS metagenome assembly VFQN01 (sample SAMN10412370, study PRJNA504923) | tailings metagenome | isolation source: Replicate 2 from Balatoc abandoned mine | place: Philippines: Itogon, Benguet | collected 2017-08-28 | reverse complement strand
GGGGGGGTGGGGGGGGGGGGGGGGAGGGAGGGGGGGGGGGGGGGGGGAGATGCAGAGAGGAGAGGAGACAGCGCCAGTGCGGATGGGATGTTTGGGAGGCCGCGGTCACGGGGGGCTGGGGCTGGCAGCCAGAGCGTGGCGTTGCGTTGTGTAGGGATGCTGTTGCGGGAACCGGGATGCAGCGTCGCATGCTGTGTCTACGTGCCTGCGACTTGCCACCCCGGCTGCTTGCCGCCTCATTTCCCATCGGACGCCCCTCGTTCGCAAACCACCCCCAACGGTCCCCCCCTTGCCGCGCGCATCCCACACCTGCAGGTGCGCTGGGGCACGGACGAGGCCGGCCGGCTGTGCATCAACGACTGCACGCCGCTCGACCCGGCCACCCTGCCCCCCGGCCCGCTGCCCATGACGTTCTCCGGCATACCCGCCAACGCCCTGCCCTATCCCCCCGCACCCCTGCCGCTGGCCGGACTCGCCAACGGCGCCACCCCCACCCCCGGCGCCTCCTCCTCCCCTTCCCCGCACTCCTACCCCGTGGGTGTGGCGATGGGCGTGCCGCCCGGCGGGGGCTATCCCCTGGCTGCGCCCGTGCCCTCGCCGGCCCTGGCGGCGGGGCTGTACCCTGGTCAGCCGCCGGCGCCCATGTCGGGCAATGGGGTTGACGGCTACGGCCCCGGGTCGAACGGGCAGGTGCCGGAGTACCCGGGGTACAACGCGTCGTACCCGGGGTACGACAAGCGCTGATGTACAGCAGGAGGGGGGAGGGCGAGTTGCGTGCTGCGGGTGGCAGGAGGGTCGCCGCAGGGCGGCGGGTCACGGAAACAGTGGGGGGTGAGTGTAGGGTTTGAGGGCGAGAGGGGGACGCGGATTTCCGAGGCTGGTTCATTGGAGGCGTGGTTTGGGCGGTAGGTGGGACGATGTTGCCTGTGGAGGAGGACATGGAAAAGGTGACCGGGTGATGCTGTGGATGGAGTGACTAGTTCCACATGGCACGTTGAGCAAGTACGTGAACTACGCATGCTTGAAGAACGTGGGTGCGAGGCGCATGTTTTGGGCACGAACGGGGTTGGCGAGGGTAAGACGTGGGGGACCTAAATACCGGTAACAAGGGGGGCGAGATGTGTGGGTGCCAATACATTTGAGGGCAAGAAAGGGGTTGGCGAGGAGGCAAGGAAGGAGGTGCGGCAACGTGCGGATTCTACGGAGCAGTGATTCGAGCCTGTTCGTGCCTAAATTACTGTATGACATTACACCATGGGCACGTGGGATACCAGGGGAGCTCCCCTGGTGGAATACTGTCATGTCAGCCTGGGGATACCGCACGACACGTGTAAGGACCTGAGTGTGTGACAGCGCCCGCTCGGTCTTAGCCATCAACGTTAGCTACCAGCAGTGCCAGGTGTAGTACGTAGGAGCAGGTAGGAGGTGTCAGCTGCGCGGAATGGCATGCTGTGTACCGGTAGTTGTCCAGCACTGTTCAGCCAGGTCCAGCATGACAGTTCCTCGCCATGACCGACGTGTGCTACAGCGTCCCGGACGTTATGGGCGTGTGCACAACATGGTGCAGCTGGCACTCGTGCAGCGCCTACAGCGTACCAGTATGGGGGCGGATGGCCCTCGATTTGCCGAGCAGGCCCCTGTTGCCGAGAGTTGCTCCTTGCGTTCTGCTCCTTGCTATGTGGACTGTGGGTAGGAGAGAGAGCAGGGGCTCACGCCGCGTTGCTACGTGTCCCGGCGGTGCAAGGTCGCCGTACCGTGACCTATTACGCTCAGGGGAGGCCCGCTCGGGGGGGGGGCTGCGCTGGGTGATCAGGGGAGGCCACCAGCACAGCTTGAGGTTCGTACGCAGTAGTCCGCAGCGTAACACACCTCCGCCAGCACCGGTAAGAGCTAAATCCACCATGGCGCTACAACGAAAAATTGTTTTCGGCTTGGCCCTGCTGTCGCTGCTCTATTGCAGCGCAGCGGGCAAGTCCGTGTTGGTACTGACGCAGGAGAAGTCGGCAGACAAGTACAGTAGCTTCATTGAGTCGCTTACAGCAGCAGGTTTCGCCGTTGACGTGAAGCAATACAAGGAGGCGGGGCTCAAGCTGCGCGAGTATGGGGCATGGCACTACGACAGCCTCGCGCTCCTAGCTCCCAAGGCGGAAAGTAAGGCTACCGAGCCTCTGCTCCAAGGTCTTAACATCAACCATGTTTAACCATAAGTCTCGGCGACCGCAGGCTTTGGGGGGACCATTGATCAGCAGACGATCTTGGACTTTGTGGACTCGGGCCGCAACTTGCTAATGACTGTAAACACGAACGTGTCGGAGGCTTTGCGCACTCTCGCCGGAGAGTTTGGCGTGGACCTCGACGACCGCGGGACGAAGGTGTATGACCACTTCAACGCCGTGCCCAACGCCCAGGGCGCGGTCGACCACACCCTCATCAAAGCCTCCGACATGGTCGACTCGCCTGTGATCACTGGCGGGCCTCACAAGGTGCTGGGGGTACAGGGGCAACGACGGGGAATAGTGCCACTGGGGGCGGGAGCATATCGTCTTAGGGTTCGAGTCAGAGGTGTGGGGCAACACCTCCCTCTCCGCGGGGTCTTCCGACACACAGGCAACTCACACACCCAAGGCATCTTCCGTGCTTTTGCCATTTACTTACCGTACAGGACCTCTCCTGTGCCCACACGCAGGCCCCTGTCCTGTTCCGCGGCATCTCTGCGGTCGTGCCAGCTGACTCGGAGCTGGTGAGCAGTGCGTTGGTGGGGGGTTGGCGGGCCAGGTGGCACCCGCAAATCAGCATGCCGGGCATTGGATAAGCGGTCTGGGAGCACAGCCGTCCACAGCCTGCCTTAGCTGTTAAGGGGGACGGAGCCCCTTGGGCTGGTTCCCTGCCGCGAGCTGAGCCCAGCCCTGCTGAACGGTGGGTTTATCCTACATCATTACAGTATGTCCTATATTACGGGCACTGCGGGGCGATTCTGTTGCACGGCCTGCTGGTCACACACCACGCCTGATGCCGTGATGATCTGCAGCGCGGCGGCGAAATAGCACACACGCCGCGCCACAACTGCAGCACTACTGCGACCGCATGACGTGCGCCCCCGCCTGCCCCGATGCGTATCGTCCTCCACCTTCCGACTGCTGCCAAAACCGCCTCATCCCCACACCTGTCTACCACCAGCCAGAGCACCGAGCAACGTTACGCCGCTGACCCACCGCCCCACTGCATACCTACCTACACCCGCAGGCCACCGTGGTCCTGTCGGCCCCTGCCACGGCCTACAGCCACGACTCGCGGAAGAGCATGCTGGAGCCGCCGCAGCTCATGGTGGGCGCAGCGGCCTCGCTGGTCACAGCCGTGCAGGTGGGGCCTGGGGGCCGGTCGGGGCCGGGGGCCGTGGCCTTCCGTGGGAGCGGGTCCGGGGACGGGGGTGGGGGGCGCGGCGGATGAGGGGCGGGGGCCGTGGTTCCCTGCAGGGCCGTACCTTTGGGGGTGGGGCTGGGGTCTGCGTTGGAGTGGGCTAGGGTGGGGCTGGGGTTTGCGTTGGAGTGGGCTAGGGTGGGGTAAGGGGCGGTGAGGACGAGGGCGCACCTGGAGGCGGGTGTGTCTTAGCGGGATGGAGGCACGGGTTAGTGCTGCTTGGTGCAGGGGCGGGGCTGCGAGGGTATGCGGAGTGAAGGGCAACGCGGCCGTCAATCGCACGGCCACGTCCTGGGCCGCATGGGGAGCGCAGGCTATGCACCGCGGAGAGGGGCGAACGAGTGCCGAACGGGGCTTGAGCGGACCAACGAGCATACTGACACTGTTGCACAGGCTGTGCGAGCTCTGTGCCTGGCCCTGGCCACAGCCCTGCGTACCGAAAGGCTGCTTGGTTTAGCGGTTGCTTGTCCTGTTGACTAGGTAGCTGGCCTGTACCTGGCCCTGGGCACATACTGCCCAGGGATGGGCAGCCCTGCGTATCGTAGGTTGCTTGCAGCGGTGTCGGCCTCAGCTGCTCATCCTGTTTGTAAGGTAGCTGACCAACCTAAGTGAGATCGTCTCCTCCCCCTCAATACTGGCGTTTACTAGCACTTTGTTTCCCCCGTTACTGTATTCCAGGCGCGCAACAACGCGCGTGTCATCATCGCTGGCTCCTCCGAGATGTTCAGCAACGCCTTCTTCGACGCCAATGTGGACGTCAACGGCGTCAGGTGGGAGGAAGCAGTTACTCAAGCAGATGCGATCAATATGGAAGTGGTGTTGGGGGGGGGGGGCCGCCATAGGTCAAGTGCGGGGCAGGTAGCGGTCAGGCGTTTATCGGGAAGAGGTGCATGGCCACAGGAGCACGCCAGCCCTTGTGTTTCGAGGTATGGGCCTAGCTGTTGCGCGTCCGGATTCCCGTCGCTTTCATTCCTTCCCTGCCGTACAAGCCTGCGTGGAGATTTCGACTGGTCCTGCACTATGTGTTGGTGCAACATGCCGTATGTGGTCCATGCCGCCACTGGCCTTCGGATACCAGCGAACACGCATCTGATTGCGCAACCGCCTTCCAGGCATTGGGCCTAGCCTCCTGTCTCCGTCTGCACCTGCCTCTCCCCATCCTCCCTGCCCTGCCTCCCTTCCCGTCCCGGCAGCAACCCCCAGACGCCACACCACGCTCCCACTCGGCTGAACTGCCGGCTCACCGACTTTGCCGACTACCCAAGTACGCCGCCCAAACGCAGCTTTCCACACACCCCTTTTCAGTTACCGAACTTCTGCCCATGTGCCCTCGCTGCCTCCCTCCCTGCCCCGCAGCACCCCCGTCGCCAACCGCGCCTTCTGCGTGGCGGTGGCTCGCTGGGCGTTCCAGGACGCGGGCGTGCTGGTGGCCTCCAACCTGCGGCACCACCTGCTGGGCAGCGAGGAGCAGCCGTGGGGCTACCGCGTCAACGACGAGGTGGAGTTCCTGGTGGACATCCACGAGCACAGCGGGGGCCAGGCCAAGCCCTACATGTGAGTGTGCACCGGTGTTGTGCGTGTGAGCCGCGTGGGAACCGTGTAGGGCGCCAGGGAATAACAGGGCAGCTGCAGCATGTACGTGAGGGGAAGGCCAGGCGCTGCGTGTGAGTGCACCGGGTTACGGGTTGGAGTCAGCAAGGGAACAGCGGGCACAGGCCCTAGGTGTGAATGCGCTGGGGCGTGGGGTGTATTCACGAGCACGGCATGGACATGGCAGGGTCTGGCAGGGGGAGGGAGGGGTCGACAATCTGGCTAGCTTGACAGGGTGGGAGTGGGGCTGAGGGTTAGGTGGGAGGCCAGCGGTCACTGTGGGGCTGCTGCTGGACAGGTTCAGCAGGCGTGGTGGGGAAGGGGCTGCTACTGCAGGCGCCAACAGCGGGCATGTGTTTGGACAACTGGACCTCTACCTGGCCCCAGTGGTGCCGCCTGTCGCTTGATTGATGCTGCTGGGGTGTGGGCGGCCTTCTGCTGGTTCCCCTTGTGTGTGGCCCGCCCCGCAGTGCCGACGACATCCAGGTTGAGTTCATCATGCTCAACCCCTACGTCCGCCAGCGCCTACAGCACGACGGGCAGGGCACCTACTTCCTGCGCTTCAAGGTGAGCCCACTGGGTGCCATTTAATTTATATTTGGGCTCATCGCGTACCGTGCGTCGAATCTTCGGCGCACACGTGGGCCCGCGTTACGGCGTGAACGACATCTGCTTGGTTGAAGCGTCAGGGCAGCGACCCGTTGCATACTGCGTCGGAGCTGTCCTGCACGCAGCGTGCTGGGCGTCTTGTTCTCCTTACCTGGGTATGGGCATCGTAGTAACGGAGTTGGCTGCTTGCCGTGCGTCCTGCGCAGGTCCCCGACGTGTACGGCGTGTTCAAGTACTACATTGACTACTCGCACCGGGGGTACTCGTACATCAAGCTGACGCAGCAGGTGAGGTAGCTAGGCTCTCCCGCCATGAACCACGTCCTAAGCCACGTGGCTATCATCACTGGCTGTGTGAGGATAGCGGCTCTCCCGCCATAAGCCACGTGGCTAAAGACGTGTCACAAGCTCACCTCGACCCACGACTCTTTTCACGAAGGGCACGGTTGCCGCAACCTTGCTCTCCTGATTTGATCAGTCCTCGGAAGCCTGCATGTTCCCGTCATATGCGTGTCCACAAGTGTGTACACGTGTGCGGCCAGGGAGGAGCTTCCCTCCTTGTAATGATCCGTTCCGCACGCAACCGTGCAGGTGCCTGTCCGTCCGTTCAAGCACAACGAATACGAGCGCTTCTTGGAATGCGCCTACCCCTACTACACGTCCGCGCTGTCCATGATGCTTGGCTTCTTTGTGCTTGGCTTCTTCTACCTGTACCACAAGTAGAGCCACACGAAGCCGGTTCCGTAGCGTGGTAGTGTGTTGAGGTGCTCTTGGGTGGCTTAATGTTTGAGGCGACACTATGGTGGTGTGGGGGCATGGGTGGGATATGGGATAGGGCCCAGGTATGAGCTTGTTTGGTTGCGTTGTCGGAATCCGTCTGCACAAGGCAATTGCACAAGGCAAGGGCGTTGGTGTGGACGGTGTGGCGAGGCGCCTGGGCAACTGCGGCCAAGTCCTCATGGCGCTCTGTCTCAGGCTGGTGGGTGCCGTCTTGCGCTGTGGTGCAGGGCGGGTTGTCCAAGTGCTCACTGCCGAGTGGCATGGCATGATTGACAGCAATAGTGTTTTGGCGGAATTATGGCGCGGCTGTCCTGCGACGAGCGTAGCACTTTGACCCGCGGGACTTCCGATATGTAAAGTCTACTCTACAGGCGTGTATGAGGACACAAGGATTACGTTGATACAGTACTGAGGTACTTTTGCGCCTTGGTCTGTGATGGGGTCTGCCTTCCGGTTAAGCGGGTCAACAAGCCGTAAGCCCCTGTCTCTTTCCTACGATATCATAATGTAACTGGCATGTTCTCTACAAATATGACGAGATAACAAAAAGGCGTGTGCGCCTTTAGCTCTGAGAAGCACAATAGCCCGGCCTTGCGCGCCTGGCAGCACACTGTGCCTAGTGGCAATCTCATAATACTTTCACATGTTGACTTAGTGATTTCGTATGCCTGCTCCTTGAAACGGGGCGGTATGAAGCGGTCAACTTTGGGGACGACCGCGAGCCTGGAGGAGGCCATACGTGTCGGGGAGGCTGTATTTCGCGAGGCTCTGGAAAAATCTGCAACATGTCCGAAAGCAGCAGAAGTTCCAAGGGCGCCAACAACTCTGGCAGATGCGCTCGCTGCAGTTCAGAACCGCGACGAGGAAAGGCGGAAGCGAGACCTCCTGAAAAAGGATGTCAAGACAAAGGGCAAGCAAGCTACTCCATTAGCTCTGGCGGCTGAGCAGGGAGCTCCGACGCCTGGTCTGTCGATCGGCAACGTCAACGATGCCTCAGCGTTCTGGATGTATGCAGAGGTATGGCAAACTTCAATCTGCCGCATGCTGCAATAGGTTCAGGCCCTTGGAGTCATGCATGAACGTGCATGCCTGCAGGACTACTTCCGTGACATCACCCAGGAGGACATCTTGACTCTTATGCCCGTGGCTCTCGACCCTGAGGAGGACGACAGCCTGACAGTGCCCTTCCTGGGGCGTGACCCGCGCATTAATGAAATCCCGGGGCCCCTCAAAGGGAAGCACACAGGCCGAGACGACAGGGACGATGACGCTGAGGTGCGCTTGTGTTTGTTAGCATTGCATATCAGAAGCCTAGCCACCATGGAGTGTCCTGTGCTGCGTGTGTATGCACACCCAAATCCTACATGTGGGGTTGGGCGTCTGATGAGCAACCGCTGACGTACAACCGACGCCGCCTTCAATTTGTAGCTTGCGTGCTTGACGCTCTCCGCCCCAACCACATTCCTGCTTACGCAGCGGCGTGGAGCGCGAGGAAGAGGCAAGCTCGACATGTCGGGCTTCATGCTCAATGGTCCAAGCAACAACCACAACGGCAGCCTGGGCCCACCGCAGCTGCACTCACCGCAGGGCTTGGTGCCGCCCCAAGCTCAGCTGCTCCTACCTGGCCAGCAGGCGCCTGCACCCAACGACCAGCTCGTCACTGCAGAGGCACTAGTGCATGGGTGGAGACCGGACGGCACCCAGGCGGGCATGATGCTGGACGCCATGACGGAGGAGGAGGTCCGCGCGTTCTGCAAGCTGTCATACAAGCTCGGCCTGATGGACGGGCTGCCGGGCCTGAACGGCCAGGAGCCTGAGAAGGACGTCAAGGCGGAGCCGAAAGCAGACGACGCAGCCGCAGCCGCACCTGAGCCGCGCGCAGACGCGTCGGCGGGGCCTGCCGGAGGCGGCGCCCCCAACTTCGACACCATGGAACGCAAGCAGCTGGAGCAGCTGCTGGTGCAGGTCAGCCGTATCAGCATGTGCGAGGGCGAGGGCGGTGCTGCTGGCTCGTTGGCGGACGGGAGGCTGCCTGTCGTGTCGGCCAAGGACCTGCCGCAGGCGCCATGTGGGGACTACATGCACCCCTACCTACGCAGCATCCTGCAGCGGCCGTGCACGGCCTACGTGCTCAACCCTAGCGCTGGCACCGGCACTGGCCCCGGGGCAGGGGCTGATGGGCACGATGACGATGAGACGGGGATGGTGCATGACAGGGGCGGCTGGGGGCACGGAGGTGGGCGGGGCGGGCGGGAGCATGCCAAGACGCCGGCGCCTTACGGGGGCAGGGGCGGGAAGCGGCAGCAGCAGCAGCAACAGCTACAGCAGCTGCAGTACCAGCAGCACCAGCCGCCGCCGCTGCAGATAGGGTTCACACCCGGGCCCGCGGAGGCGCCGCTCACGGCCAACGGCGACGGCGGCGCGGCAGGGGAGACGCCGGCAGGGGGTGCAGCAGGCGCTGGTGGTGTGGGTGAGGTGCAGGGGGCTGAGCCGGCGGGGGGGCCTGGCGCTCAGGGCGGGGAGGAGATGGGCGGAAAGGGTATTCCCGCCGCGACACCAGGGGTCGACGCGGGCACACCAGCTACGGGGCTGCAGCCACAGTCCGCGTCGGGCCGGGCAACAGGCGCGAACACGGCTGGGCCCGGCGCGTCTGGCCGGTCTGCCGGGCGGCAGCGTGCGACTGTGAACTACAGCGCGCTCGCGGGCAGGAAGGACAAGGAGCGGGACCGCCTGGGGGGGTTCCTGCGCGACGGGGAGGAGCCACGGGAGGCGTTGGGGAGACCCGCGCGGGACAGCAAGACCGCGGCGCCGAAGATGAAGCGCAAGCCCGGGCCCAAGGGAGCCAGCAGCTGGAGCATGGGGCCTGGGGATACGGTGCAGGGGGGCTTTGGCTCGCCGATTGGCGGCGGCGGGACGCCCTTTTCGGCGCCGTCCACGGGTGGGCCGGGCGCGCTGGGCGGCTCGGCGCTGGCGCACAGGCAGTCGGCGAGCTCGTTAGCTGCTGCCAGCACGTCCAAGGTGCAGCCGCTGTTCAAGGACGACCCGGGGGCCAACGTGGTGACGGCCGCAGTGCACGCCGTGGTCAACGAGGGTGAGAATGTGGGCTAGTCGCCATGCCGACACTCTTGTATGCTACTGTGGGTCTCCCTGCGTGCATAGCGCCGTGCTGGTGGTTTTCTGGTCTGCGTGCACATGCATCCACGGTGGTCCCACTTGACAAGGTCCTTGGCCTCTGGCTCCCTTCTCCCCAGGTGGTCCGGACGGCACCCTGGAGGAGCAGTGGACGCAGCTGGACCTGGCGGCGGACGTGATGGCCATGGCGCCCGATGACGAGGTGCTGGCGGAGCTGCTGGCGCTGCAGAGCGAGCTGGTGCAGCAGGTGGGCGGCGGATGTGGCGGGAGCTGCGTGGAGTGGGCGGGCCCGTTCCGTTGGCCAGGTTCACCCGCACAGCAGACATTGCAAGCAATGGGCCGCGAAGGAGCATTTTACCGGTGGTCATGGGGCGATGGAGCCATGCAACGGGTTGATGCATGCTATACCTTACCTGCCATGATACATCTGCCTGCAGGTGGCTATCAACCGCTCCCGCATGGCTACCGTGATGGAGGCGGTACTGGAGGACCTCCCCCGCCAACGAGCGGCAGCGCAGCAGCGCGCGGAATGGGAGGACCAGATACGCAACTACATTCAGGTACAGCTAGCCAGCATTGCCATCCGCGAACTCGCGAGTCGCGACCCCTGTAGCACCAGCGCGAACGGCGGTTAGCCTATGTATTCGCTCTGTTGTCCGCTAGCCCTGTACTTGTCCAACTCCGTTGCCCCGCTTTGCAACCTTCCGTGCACGTGCAGCGCAAAGCGGAGATCAAGCGCAACATGAAGCGCGAGAAGCGCGAGCAGGAGAAGCGTCAGGCTCTGGCCGCGCTCAACGAGCCCACCTCCCCGCGCGGGGGCCTGGTGGGCCGCCCCAAGAAGCTGGGCGCGCTGGAGGGGCTGCAGCTGGGCGGGGACGGCACGGACGGCACCGACGGCTCCAATTGGCGTGGGGGCACCCCGGGGCTGAGCACCGGGGAGGTGGCGGGCGTGGAGCTGGCGGCGCTGCCTGTGGGCGACGCCGACCTGGTGGACCCGCTAAGCACCAGGTGGGTTGGCTGCTCTGCGGCCTTTGCCTGTTGCCTTGGGCGTAGAGGTTGAACTGCGATTTGGCGTGAAGTAGGTGGCTGGAGTTGGAGTCTTCAAGGGTTGAAAGGTGTATCCAAGGGGCAGTTGCCGGTTGGGCTGGTACGAACTGTGGCGGTATCTGTTGGGGCTGTTGTGCAGGTGCAGGGACGCGGGATAGCTCAAGTACCTAGGGGGAACCATGCATGTGCGGCAACGGAAGCGGGGGTCCGTGCCTGCATAGCCGCGAGTACTGGTAGCGCGCAGCTGGCGGTGTTCAAAAAGCATTACAGCTGTTGCTGCAATGTTCCTGCAGGGAACAGGACGAGGAAGCGGTGTGCGCCATCTGCGGTGACGGCATGTCGGTGGAGCCCAACCTGATCCTGTTTTGCGAGCGCTGCGACGTGGCGGTGCACCAGCAGTGCTACGCCATCCACAGCGTCCCGGCAGGTGAGCGGCTCGGTCTCCTGCTGCGCCTGTGCCTGTGCCCGATGCCAACCCTGCCTGTGGCCATGCCGCCGCGAGCCGTGCTCCCGTGCAACGCGGATAATCGCTCTTGTAGGCTGCTAGTCCTACCAGTAGTCAACTTGCCTCCGCGTTAGGTGGTTGTGCTTGCTGCCTGTCCTGACACGCATCTTGACTGGATGTTGCGGTTGTTGCTGCCGACGGTGCGGTGCAGCGGAGTGGGTGTGCTGGCCGTGCAAGCTGTACGAGGAGCAGCAGCTCGCCGCGGGGGTGCCTCAGTCGGAGGTGCGGCCGGCGCGCTGGCAGCTGGAGGCGCGCGGCATGACCATCGCCGACCTCCCGGGCGGCTCGCGCTCCACCGTGTGCGGCCTGTGCCCCGTACGCCAAGGGGCGTTCAAGCGCACCACCGACGCCCGCATGTGGTGCCACGTGGTGGGTGGGAAAGCAGCAAAACATCCCTGCCCGCTCTTGTTACTGGGAGTGTACCGGTACTGCCTGTGTTCTGCCACTGCCAGTAAACTGATAGCACCGTGCATATGCCAGAACCGGACTTGGCATGCACTATGCAGGTGTGCGGGTTGCGGCACGTGGGCCCCACGGTGCTGCACAGCAAACTAGACTGCTCATTGACCTGCCAAGGACGGCGTCCTCCGCAACTTTCCGGTATGCAGGTGTGCGGCATGTGGCACGAGGGCCCCACGGTGCTGCACAGCAACACGCCCGACTGCATCGAGGGCGTGTCCTCCATCAAGGCCGAGCGATGGCGCACGCCGTGCGGCATCTGCCACCGGGTAAGCCCTCGCATCGCATGACGTGCGCGCATATGTGCAGAGCACACGTGCTCAGCACCCTCGACGGGGCCCATTTGCGCGCTCCACACGAATGGCGCAGCTCCGCGCTCAACCACCCAGTCCCACCGTTGGGTATACACTACACAGTAACGCGCTTGCTTCACGAAACAGTCTCCCTTAGCCTTAGCGCTCTCGCTCTCGCATGACATCTTATCTTGCCTGCCTGGGATGCAGACCGCCGGCGCCGTGGTCAAGTGCAACTACGGGCACTGCCAGGCGTTCTTTCACCCGCTGTGCGGCCGCCGCGCGGGCAACTACCTGGTGGCGCGCATGCAGCCGGGCAGCAAGGCGCTGCGCTACCGAGCCTACTGCCACCTGCACTCGGACGGCCAGCGCGCCAAGGACATGCAGACGGGGGCTGCACTTGGACGGGTAAGTCTTCGCGACGCGACTTTGCAAGGACGTTTTCCGGTCTAGCATTCTCCGCGCCGTCAACCCAGACACCCAAGAGTGCTGTAAATGCCGTGCTAGCCCGTCCCGCGCATATCGCTAATCGCGCTCTGCCTGTGGCCTGCAGGGTGTGGACCAGCTGGTGGTGTCGCCCACCGCGCCCCTCCCGACCCCCGGGTCGGCCCCGCCGGCCGCACCCAGCACCCGGCCAGGCCGACGCAGCAGCGCCGCCAACGCGGGCGGCGCCACCCCCACAGGTACGTGCTTCCTTAGCACCACACACGGTTTCCTCGCATTTTACGTGTACGCCCACATGTACGCTTCAAGTCGTTTGCTTCGCCTGATCGCCTGCCGCCAGCACCGCTCTCCGCAAGCCGACTGTTTACGGTTCTGTCACTTTTGTCACTTTGCCGCTGTGCGGTTACCCCACAGGGTCGGAGGCCTACCTGGGCATGACCGTGGCTGGAGACACGGGCATGGGATCCGTGGGCGGCGGGGCGTCCCTGTCCGGGACACCCTTTGGGGGCATGGCGTTCCCCGGCATGCCCAACCCGGCGGTCACGTCGACCGCTACCACGGGCGTGCCGCACGGCATGCCCGGCGGGCCTGGTTTTCCGTTTGGGGGGCAGCTGCCGCAGGGCCTGCCTGTCGGCGTGGGGGCGGACGCGGCAATGCCGGTACAGGGGCCCAAGAGGAAGGTCGGCCGGCCGCCAAAGGCGAAGGTGAGCACTCACCGCTCGAGGGCTATTGTACCTCGTACGGCTTTGTTACCACGTGCTTCACTGTTCCGCATCCCTACTGCACATGTGCTGCCTTTCTGCCCCTTATCAGCCGGTTTCCTCGTTGTTTCGTTCTGGTGGCCCCCTTGGCCTTCTACTCAGCCTGTAACTGTCACTGTAAGCAAGCTTGCCCCCCTTGCTCCATGCCCCGCAGCCCATCCCGCCGGCCCCGGCCCTCCCGGCGGGGCCAGGGGAGTACCTCCAGGGCTTCCCGCCCACCGGCGAGCTCAGCGGCGTGCTGCCGTCCACCAGCCTGCAGCCCTCCGAGGCCCTCGGCAGCCTCGACCTGCCCCTCCCCGGCGGCAGCAGCGCCGCCCCCACCACGTCCGGCGGCGGCCCCGCACCCTTCAAGCTGGGCTCCGGCTCGCGGCTGTCGCTGACGGCGGCTGCCCAGCGCCGGGCTGCGGCTGCAGGGGCTGAGGGCGCCTCCGAACTCGGCCTGCAAGACGGCATGGGGGCGCCGGGTGGACCTGCGGTGAAGACGGAGGGCCGCCCGCATCGGCATGGCGCCAACCGCACCATTTCGCCGACGCTAAGCATGCAGATTGATGGTAGCATGGGTGCCGGCGATGAGGATGTGTCCAGGGGTCCAGATGACGACGCGGCGTGGCTGCCGGATGAGGGCGGGAACCGGAGCGGCCGGAGGGGCACGGCTGGGACCACCAGCAAGACCAGCAGCACAGGGGGCGAGGGAGGCACGGGCGGGGCGAGGGGAGGTGCGAGGGTCAAGGGCACGGCCAGCACTGCGTCCGGGCCGGCCCGGCCGCGCGGGATGAGGCTGAAGCAGGAGGCCCTGGAGGCGGACGCGACGACGCCGGGCGGGGAGCTGTGGGACGCTGCGGGGGTTACTGGACTGGAGGGCGGTGGGAAGCTCGCCACGGGCAGGCGCTCTGGCGGGCGGGGGCCTGCTGGTACGGGCCGTGTACGGCAGGCGCTGCCGCCGCCTGCGACCATGGAGCGGCTGGCGGAGCTGGAGCACCAGCGCACCATGCTGCGGTGGGGGCCGCAGAGCGTGCGTCAGGAGCTGGAGCTGGCGCGCACGCTGGCGGACACGGTGGGTACCCGGTACATCGCAGGAGGCTGGGGTGGTAGCGTGGTACACGGTGGGGTATGCAGCAAGGGGCTGGGGTGGGCGTGTGTTGCTGGGTATGGCATGGGCCTGTGAGGTGTGGGGAAGAACGAGGACAGGCGCAAGGCAGAGGGGTAGGGATGGAGGTTGAACTGTAGGCTCAGCTAACCAGGTGCTGTGTGCTCCCTGGCGCAGATCCGGCGGCGCGAGCGCACCAAGCGGCTGCAGCACCGGCTGCTGCTTGACCTCCTGGAGCCCGCCAACGGCGACCCAGAGGGGGCGCTGCAGCTGCTCAAGGTACGTAAATCCTGCTGTCTGAATACTTGCCTTCATGAGGGATCTGATTGAAGTTTGGCCTTGCGTATCCAGGGGGCACGGCAGCTCCTTGCCTCGGCAGCACTTAGCAGCCGGTGGTCCTGACCATCGCCGCTCCACCGCTGGCCGCATCACCCCACCTGCACCCCCGCAGGACTGGGAGTGGCCCGGCGGAGAGACCCCCAACCCCTTCTCGCCCGCGGACCTGGAGCCCGCTCCCGAGGAGACCATGCTGGAGCGCTTCCTGGTGCGCCACGGCCGTGTGGTGCACACGCAGCCGCATGACCCGGAGGACCAGCTGGATGCAGATGCACAGCAGGGGCTGCAGGAGGGGTATCAGCCGCCCCCGGGAGGGGAGGGCGTCGTGGGGCCCGGCGGGACCAAGCGCGGGCGCTCGGCGGCGGGCAGTGAGGGCGCTGGGCCCAGCGGCAGCGCTGCCGGCGGGGAGGTAGCGGAGGACGTGCCGGCGCCGCCACCGGCAAAGAAGGTCCGGCTGGCCGGCAGGGCGGCAGCGGCGGCGGCGGCAGCAGGTAGGCTCTCATTGTGGGGGCCAGTGTGTGATGCATGGGAGGCATGTCATGCCGTACATGTTGTGATGGCAGCGCCACGCCGAGGCACGGCTGCCGTACCGTGATCTTCCGCACGTGACTTCTGCTTCTGCTTGCCAGTTCCACCCATCAATCATGCGCAGCTGCCAACCCCAAGTCCATGCTTACCTGACGCAAAATTTTCATTTCGCGTTTGTTCCTGCAGCGTTAAGCAGGCAGGCTCAGCAGGCCGCCGCCAACGCGTCGCCAGGGGCCGCGGCCGCAGGGGCCGTTCCAGGCGCCGCCGGCGCCGCCGCGCCTGCTTCCGCCACGCCAGGGGTCGAAGCCGACACGGCTGCGGACGACGACGCCGTGGACCCAGCGGACCTAAAGGAGATCATGTCGGGCCGGGACTGGAGGAAGCGCGTGTACATGGGCCCCGATCGGAAGTGGAGGCCCAAGCCTGGGCAGGAGGCAGTCCTCGCGGCCATCGCTGCCAAGCGCAAGGCGGCGGCCGGGTTGAGTAATGACGGGCGGCGGGCAAGCAGCACTGGGGGAGGGGAGGCGGGCGGAGAGGCCGGGGGAGAGGGTGCTGCGGAGGGCGAGGAGAAGGCGGCCGGCGGCGCGGGAATGGAGGGCGGGGCGGAGGGTGGGGAGGCGGGGGCGGGGCCGGGGGGCGGGGGCGGCGGTGGGGCAGCTGAGGGCACTGCCGCTCCGCACTCTGGCGGCCGGGAAGGGGCGAAGGGGCGGGGGAAGGCCGCTGTAGCGCCTGGCACGCCTGGAGGTGTGGGGATGGGGGGGTCTGAGGCGGGGGACGGGCGTGGCGAAGGCGAGGCGGGAGAGGCGGCTGCGGAGGCGGGCGGGCCGGATGGAGAGGCGGGGGATGGAGAGCCGGAGGGGCGAAGGGGCAGGCGTTTCCGTGTGCTGCGGCAGCCGCCGCAGGGGCGGGGTGTTGTGCGGGGGAGCGGCGCAGCGCCGGGAAGCAACCGCAAGCGGAGAGGGCCCGGGGAGGAGGGCAACGCGGCAGCTGCTGCGGGGTTGGGAGAGTGAGAGTGCTCATGGTGGCTGAATTCGTTGGGTGCGTACGGAGTGGTTGGGCATGCTTGCTGCACGTTCTGTGTTGCTGCTGGTGGAGGCGAGTGCTGAAGGCGCTTGCGTGGTGGGACACTGGCTGTTGCGAACTGGCCGACGCTGCCATAGTGTAAGAAATAATGCCACAGTTTTGAGGCATGGTATCCGATGATGAGTGCGCGGACGGTGCGGCTTGGTGCTCTGCTGAGTCCACTATGCCCAGTGCTGGTGCATGGGGATCTAGGGTCACTACCGCTCAGATGTGCGGCCTGGGCTGGATGCGCTTTCCTCCGCTTAGCCACAGGGGAGACCGCTGCTCTCCCCTGCTTAGCCATGCAGTTGCCGCACGAAGGCGAATTCGGAAGCGGCCTAGAGCCTGGTAGCATGACTGGGTACAGCTGGGTACGGTACCGTATCATGTCACTGAGCATGTGCAGATAGGGGAGCCCCCTGTACACATCCGTACGCGATAACGACGTGGCGGACAGCAACTCGCGTTTACCGGTAACGGTATGCGAGACACTGCAGATTCGCAGCACCTGCATTGTCACGGACTTGATTTCTATGAAACGGTTTACAGGTAGGGAGACGGACTGCAACTGCAACGCCAATCATACTCGTACGCAGAGTCCCTGATGCAGAGAAGGACCGGAAAGCCAGGCGGTAGCCAGGGGGGCTCGTCAGTGATGCCACCCACAGCTTCCAGGGCCCTGGGAGGCCAAGGCGCACTGCAGGACGCACTTCGCGCAGGGCCGTCAACCCATCACCATTTGCACCCTGGCACGACGGGGGGGCCACAGCATATTGGCGCGCCCAGGCACCGGCATGCGCCAGGGCACACCTGACCAGTGCTGCAGGCTAGAACAGAACCAGTTCACCATACGCCACGGCCAGCCATGGCAGTGGGCATCATGGGTTGACAGCACAGTAGAAGCAGGGATGCTCTGCCGACTGCTGCACAGGAAGGCTCAAGGCCGTGAAGGCTTAAGGTCTCGGGGCACGCACGTCCTGCAGAATCTGATACATAGCACGCTTGGCTCAAAGGTGTTACATCCTTACTGTAGTTCTTGGAAGTGTATATTGAAATGCTGCACGCTACGGGGCTCGCCGGTGACCCGCGGGCCGAGCTAGTATTAGCACGCCGCGCAATTTCGGCCCGACATGCAAATGTTAGGTCACAAAAGTTTGTAAGGCTCAGCAAACTAGCAAGTCGAAGCGGGACATCAGATCTCCGCTCAGGGGCCCTATGCCCGTACTTGTGAGATTGTCGGGGGCGAGGCACAACCTGGTGCGCTGCAAGAACGCGGACATACTTCCGTTCCTCTTACCGTGACGCAAGTATCAACCAGTAGTTAACAGCCATGGCCCTCGCCGTCCGCTCGTCTGTCTCGGCTGCGCGCCCCACCAAGGTCCGCAACTTGCATGGCACCCGCAGTCTGCCGACCCGGGCTTTCTTGAGCTTCTGTGCTACCATGGACTTTAGTCACTTGACAGCGCTGAGTAATGAAGCTACGCGCCTGTTAAGCAGCGCGCACTGGAGGCGTCCTCTTGTGATTGCAGCGCGGACTCAGAGCAGAGGCAGGGATCGAAGCACCGATGGAGACTTCTTACACAGCCTGGCTCATGTTAATGTGGCAGTCAGCACCACAGCCACGAACACAACTGTACCCAGCAGTCGCAATTGAACGCCCGGGTGGATGCCTGTCGCAGGTGGCCCCCGCTAGCCGCCGCACCTCCGTTGTGGTGCGCGCCGATGGCTTCATTGGCTCGAGCACCAACCTGGTGCGTATGCGCATGCGGTGTAGCTGTGGTAGACCCGCTGAAACGCTGATGACTTGCCGCTAGCTGCACTTCCTGCGTTCAAGCTGTACACATCCTGGGAAAGAGGATTAAATGTATGACTGTGTTCGTTACGCGTGTACTTGGATGCTGCAGATCATGGTGGCCTCGACCGGCGCTTGCCTGGCTGCTGCCCGCTTCGGCCTGGCCCCCTCCGTGAAGAAGCAGGCCACCGCCGGCCTGAAGCTGGTGGAGGGCAAGAACGCTGCTGGCGTGCTCTCCAACGACCCCGCTGGGTGAGTCTTGGGGTTCATCTCTGCATGAGGTGTGGGGGACGTGCCACCTGGGTGCTGGCGCCCGTAACACATACGCGCCATGTTGTTATTGAACACTCTTCTTCCCAGGGTCTGCATGCCGGGATTATGATGAATCTGCAGTGTCCAGATGGTCCCTGAGACTGCGTTCTGAGGATCGCCTCCTCTTCCTTTTGCCCTCCCAGGTTCAGCATCGTTGACACCCTGGCCATGGGCTCTGCCGGCCACGCCATCGGCGTTGGCATTGTGCTGGGCCTGAAGGGCATTGGCGCTCTGTAAGCAGCAGGGCCTGCGACACGTGTGCGTGTGCTAGAAGAGTTAGCGTGCTGCCTGCGCCGGAGGATGATGGGGGGTCTGCGGCGTGCACTCCTATGTCTTCAGGCGTTTTTGGTTTCACAACCCAGTGTATCATAGCGAGGGTCAGGGGTGACCGAAACGACAAAGCTGCTGAACACCACAGGGGCGACAGTCGTCTTCCATGCATGACCAGGCGGTGTGGGAGGGCGCGGCCAGGCCTAGGCCACACGCGATGTATGGAAGTGTTTTGCATGCGGGGCGGATCAGGTGGTGCGTTTGCCGGGTTCCGGTGGACTCCTTTGTAACTGGCCATGAGAAGAATTACTGGCATGTCACCAATGGCCTTGTGCCTCAGCAGTGCGGACTGGGTTGATTGGATTTTCACACCATCAAACCTGGCCAACCAGGAACTCAACAGGAACTCAGCTCCACAGCAGGAAAGCAATGCAACACCTAGGCTAAACATGCCTCCGCTTAGGTGCTCCGAAGGCAGATCCTGATCAGAAGGCACCAGGCCGCTCAGCTACTGATGCAACGTGCTCGGACATGAAAAACCAACGGGCCACAGAGCAACACATGCGACGAGAAATGACATGCAGGCCTTCGTACTGTACCCAGCTTCACCTGCGTATTTCACTACCATCTGAAAGTGCGGAAGTGCACGACGGGGTCAAGATCACTAAAGTATACAAGAGCAGCACGTGACGAGGTCACGCGTGCGGAATCCGGCAGCCCAGTGCCTACTGGAAGAAGCCGGCCTTGAAGGGCCTCGGCAGAATAAAACTGTCCTACAGCCTGCAGCGCAACTCTACAAATGCAAAGCTCATACGTTGTTGCACCCCACTAGACCGACGTACTTCTCAGACACCCACTGCTCCTACTCCCTAATACCACCAGCATCACCACACCCCGCCAGCTGCACACCGGCACGGGCCTGCGCCGCGTGCTACCCCCGGCGCACCGCTGTGCCCCCCGTGCCTGCCGCCCACCCCGACGCCGTCCCTGGCCTGCTGCTGCTGCCGTACCCCTGGTGCAAGTACAGCCCCTTGGCCTCCGCCTGCCGCCCCTGCCACGGCTGCTGCTGCTGCTGCTGCTGGTTGTGGTTGTGGTTGTGATGGAGGTGGTGGTGGTGCCGCTGCTGCTGCGAGCCGCTGCTGGCTCCAGTGCCCGGCCGCGGCAGGCAGTTCGTGTGCCAGTCGGCGGGGTGGTGCGGGTGGTCGCAGCAGTCTGCGGGCAGGCGTGGAAGCACGAGCACGATGGGACAAGACATCTCCTACTGGGGTGCATCAAACCAGGCGTCGGCATGCTGGCAGCACCCAGCAAACCAACGGAGATTTCATGGGGATAGCACATGGCCCCTACTTCCGGTAGCGCACTCCCTGATGCCCGGCAGCACCCGCGCTGCAACAACGCACGCGCGCCACCACCCGCCGCCCTGGACCCGCCGTCTGGGCCCACCTTTGCACGGCACGTCGAAGGGCTTGGGCACGTAGTCCGCGCCGTAGGTGGTGATGGTGGCCACGTGGTTGGACGGCAGCAGCTGCTCCGGCGGCCGCGCCTGCCGCGGCGGCAGGTTCCGGCGGTAGTAGTGGTCGCGGTACTCGCTGGTGCCGTCGAACGGCAGCGTCACCAGCGGCCGCCCGCCCTCCGCCGTCCACGGCCGCACCGAGCGGGGGATGTACTCTGCGGGCGGCGCAGGAACACACCAAGGTCGTGGGTCATGCAGGCACTGTGTGTAGTACTGCAGAGCTCTGTCCTTCACTGCCAGGGTCGCAGGGTCCCTCCCTGCCCGACCCTCCCATGCTGGCTTTGTGCGCTCCGGCAGGGGTGACCTCCAGCGCTCCGGCAGGGGTGACCTCCCATACTGGCTTTGTGCGCTCCGGCAGGGGTGACCTCCAGCGCTCCGGCAGGGGTGACCTCCCATGCTGGCTTTGTGCGCTCCGGCAGGGGTAATCTCCAGCCCCATGCCATGCTCAGCCGCAACACCATTTCAGCACGCCGCAAGGCAGCCTCACTGCGGACGGCAGAATTCGCACCCATGCAGCAGCCGTGCCTCACCCGCGTTGTACGTTGTCACGCCAGCGAACGGCGCGGACCAGCCCAGGTCCGGCCCCTTGCCACGTGCCTCCAGATCGGCCCGCTTGGGCGTGTACTGTGCGGTGTAGGTGGTGGTGCCGTCGAAGGGCATGCTGCGCAGCACGGAGGCGTCGCGCGCGGGGCGCGAGGCCGCGGCGGCCTTGCGTGTGAAGTCGGCCCGGTGGGTTGTGGTGCCCATGAAGGGGGCGCTGTCCAGCAGGGCCTCGCCTGCGGGGTGAGGGGTCAGGGGTAAGGGGTGGGGTGGGTTGGGGTGGGTTGGGGTAGGGGATGGGGCAGGGAGCGGACTGCGGAGGCCGTTGGCGTGACACATGACACTGCTCCAGACGCATGCTGAGCCTTTTGCCGCATGGGCAACACTCAGGCTACAGGGGGGTGCAGGTGCAGCTCAGCAGCTGCAGGTGCTGGTGCAGGTGGTGTAAGCTTGTGCTGCGCCGGCACGAGGCCAGCAGCACTGCGCTGCTGCCCCTGGGAGGTGCTGCCTTATGCACCCCCACAGCGTCCACGCTCTAGCTAAATCAACACAGTAGCCTTTGAGCAAGCTAGTGCCCTTGGGTATTGTCCAATTACCTGGTCGTCTGGGATCCCGTGGGGCTTGCTTTGGCGGGAACTCCCGCTGGTACTCCGTGGCTAGGGTCCCGTTGAGCCATGTTGGATCACGCTGCACTCGGCACTTGCGCATGCCGCACACGTGGCACCAGTTCTTGCAGCAGCAACAGCACTCCGTCTTGCATCCTCGGCAGCCGGCTGTTGCTCGGAGGCGACTTGTGGACGCAGAGCGTCCATGAGGCTACAAGGGTTAGGGGGTGAGAGGGAGGTGGTGCGTGCAGTTGCTTGGACAGGTTATAGTGTTGGAAAGTGGTGCATACTGGTATCGGTATGCCTGGGGTAAGGGCTCGTGAGGCCTCGAGTTGTATTTCCTGGGATGCAAGGAACATTGCTTGTTTGCATGTGGGGGGCGGAGCCAACTGCTGTTGCAGGTCGGAATTGCGTCATTGGGGGGCAGTGCCTGGGAACGGGCGAGGCCAGCTTCAGACAGCACGTCTCAGTCGAACATATGTTGCTTTGATATCCTGAAACTTTTATACCCCAAGGGTCCAGCCCCTTGCGGTCCCGAACCCCTTGTGGGTCACATCGCTCGCCCCTGCTTACCGTGCCGCGCGCTGAGCTTGTGCCCGCCATGGATGTAATTTCTCTACCTTATTTCAAGATTTAGCAGCAAGTGCTGAACAACAGCTTGCGCGTTGGCAGTCACTGTAAGCTGATGACTGCGTGCCCAAGCCGTGTTCTGTGCATGAAGACTTAAAGCAGGGACTAAGCTAGATTGTCTTGTTGTTTCAGGGAACAGCACTGAGGCAGTAGGGCGTAAGCGCAAGAGACCACGTCCTTCGGCCCTTCGAAGCTGATTAGGTCGATGCGGCTTTCACTTGCAGTAGCGGCACATCGGACACAATTAGAACAATCATCGCATAAATCCCTTGCTTATTACAGTACCGGCAAATGGCGACATTTTGCTTCCCCGCCATGCTCACGTACAGAGAGGGCTCCCCTGTCCCTAGCACCAGCCTGCCACTGCCCGTTGTCCTCCCGACACCCTGACCTCCTGCAACCCTTGCTACCTCCCCCACCGCTCCCCTGTGACCATAATCTGCACCTCCTCAAGCCTCCAACAACCTCTCATCCGCCTCTGCAACATCCCATCCCCCATCCTCCCCACCGTACTCGATCCTCCCAGCCCCCACCACGCCCACACTCCCTACCGCGTCCCGCACGCCCTCCCCCAACTGCCGCGCCCTGCCCTCCGCCCACCACCTGCTGTACCGCGGACACAGCCGCAGGAACTTGACCCGGCTCTCGAACAGCAGCTCCCTCAAACTGCTCCCCGGCCGCTCCCCGCTCATCGCCAGGTACTCCAGCCGATCCAGCACCTCATCATCCGACGTCAACAACCTCGCCACAACCGACAACCGCTCCGCATCCATCTCCCCTTTCCCCCCTCCCACCGCTCCCCACTTCCTCCCATCCTCCTCCACACCTCCCTGCACCACAGCCTCCGTACGCAGCGGCTGCCCTCCCTTGCCCTTCTGCCGTGCCGGCTGCTTGCCCCCAGCGTCCCCCCGCTGCGCGACGTTGACGCTCGCCCCGGGGAATGTGCCAGGGGGTGCAGCTGGCGGGGGCTCTCCCCTGATCAGGGTGTGCAGCTCCGGGCGCCACGTGGCGGGCCGTTGTACGGCGTACAGGCGGCAGCGGATGAGCGCCTCACGGCAGCGGCCCGCCTCTGCCGCCAACACACCGGGGTGTTGGGCCACCAGCTGGGACACCTGGGGACAGGGGCAGCGGTGGTCTGAGGGTCTGGGGTATATGGGGAGTAGAAGGAGTGGTATTAGCGCGGGTTTGACGTCATGTGCGGTACCGCACATGGTGGCGGGCCATCAGCTGGGACACCTGGGGCAGGGGGGCGGGGACCGGGTTGAGTGTGCAGCGGCGGGGGTTACAGCCACGGTGCATGATGTTGCTGGGGCCTGGGCGCATTGATGGAAGGGGTAAGGTTTGCGAGCCCTACGGCGCAAAGCCGGTGCCGCTACACGTGGACATACGCTTTAGGCCGTGCGGTGCCTTGCACCCACAGCGCCCAGCTGACCTCAAAGCGTCGTCACCACATTCCGAGCGCAGCCGCTGACCGCCTGTGCTGGCCGTGATATCGTACCTGTGCACACGTGCACTGGACCGGCTTGCTCCAACATGCCACGCCCTACCCGCCCCTCCCACAATTGTCACGATGATTCAATCCTCCCCTATCCATTGGCCTCTATCACTTACTTCCTAGCCATCCACACTGGTCCGATGGTGCATGATAAATGGCTATAGCAGCCGGACTGGCTGTCTACGTGCGCAGCTGCGTTGCTCCCGTCAGCTGAAACAGCCATATCCGTCCGACCCGACCCCCACCACCCACGCGCCCACCTGGTCTGGCCCCCACTCCCTCTCCTTTCCTCCCCTCACTTCCTGACGGTAAACGCCACCCACTGCACCACGCCTCCCTGCCACCCACCTGGTCCGGCCCCCACTCCAGCGCCTCCGCCAGCTCCCCCAGCCGCCCCCTCAGCTCCCCCAGCTCCACATCCAGCACCCCCGGGTGCTCCTCCAGCAGCTTGCACACAGCCAGCCACCACCGCAGCGCCACCCCGTCGTCCTGCTGCTCCTGCTGCTGCTGCCCCTGCTGCTCGTAATCCCCTTGCTGCCCCCCGCCCTGCAACAGCGGGGCTTGCAAGAGCCTGGCCACCGCCACTGCCGGCGGCCCACCCTTGGCCTTGGCCTGCTCGTCCAGCCCTTCCATACCAAGCTCCCCTCCACCAGCCTGGCTATCCAGCGCTGCGGCACCAGTAATCACACCACCAGCAGCAGCAGCGCTGGAGCCCCCTAATACTGCAGCGGTGTCAGCGGCTGCGCCGGGGGGCGGGGCCTCTCCGGTGGCCGCCGCCAGTGAGGGCGGCGGCGCGAGGCCCGCCGCCGCCAGCGCCTGCGCGGCACGCTGCCACGTGTCACGTGGCTCGCGGTCCAGCAGCTGGGGGTGCCGCTGGACGGACACGTAGGCACACTCACGGCCGAACAGGGAGCAGAGGTCCTGGGGGGCGTTGGGCGGGCGGGGAGCGGGTTGTGGGGCGGGGGTCAGGGAGCTGGGGGACCAGCAGGAGGTGGGTACCGTAGCGTGCGTGTGCACGGGCTTCTCGGGGCGGGGGGGGGGGGCAGGGGCAGGGAGTGGAGGTGCTGTAAAGCGTGGGGTAGGTGGGGTGGGGGCGGTGTGCAAGCTTTTGCTGCAGCTGCTTTCCTTGCC
>VFQN01003124.1_pt1 | contig 24347 bp, 17 predicted proteins | sample 3512371 | NCBI WGS metagenome assembly VFQN01 (sample SAMN10412370, study PRJNA504923) | tailings metagenome | isolation source: Replicate 2 from Balatoc abandoned mine | place: Philippines: Itogon, Benguet | collected 2017-08-28 | reverse complement strand
TGTAGTGTGAATATAAGTGATTAAAAAAACTTCTTATCAACTACTTTGATTTATTGGCAATAAAACTGTGCACTCTTTATAAGATAGATAGTGGGCTGCGTTCTATTGTATCAATAGTGGATGATATACTGTTGTTGGAAATGAATGACTTCAAGGGAACTTCGTTAAAAAGAAATCTGAAGCCTCTGCGCCAGAAGCCATCAACCACTGGGAAAGATGTTGAATCAACTGTCTCAGAGGAACAAAAGCTCAAGATTCTCGAAATTCGTGTTTTAATGAAGGAAAGAGATGAGGCAAGATTGGGTGGAAACTATGGAAAAGCTGATACCATGAGAGAAAGATTAGAAAAGAAGTATGACATTGAAATTATTGATCAAAAGGATGGACCTTCTGGATGGAAGTTTAAGGATGGTTCTCCAAATAAGCTTCCTCCAGGAACTGCAGTCCCTGATGAATTTCAGCAGCTCCTGCAAGGTAATAGCAGCAAGAAGAGAGGCCGTGATGATGAACGCACCGAATCTGCAGATGATAATAAGCAAGCTTCGAAAAAGCAGAAGAATGCAACTACACCAGCAACTACCTCCTCGACAAGTAAGTTCTTGACATTATCTAGATTTAAATCTTATTATGATGCATGTCGTAGAAAAGGCAGCCTCTACAAATAACGAAATTGAAAGAAATCGTTCCCTCGTAGCAAGCCTTACAGGATCTTCAAGTTCAGCCCGCAATGTTAATGGTGTGATTATTGAGGTAAGTCTTCAACCACGTCATGTCAACTCAGAGTAAGTCGAAGCTTAAATTTAGGAAATACGCGAAGGACAAGGCCTCCCCGCAAAATCTGGTGATCGTTTACAAGTTCAGTATGTTGGGCGACTCAAGTCAAACAACAAGATCTTCGATTCCAGTAAAAGACCTTTCACCTTTCACCTCGGACGAAGTGAGGTGATTAAAGGTTGGGATATTGGTTGCAGTGGTATGAAGATTGGCGGCCAAAGAAAACTTACAATTCCACCAGAGAAAGCATATGGCAAGTCAGGTGCCCCTCCTGCCATTCCACCAAACGCAACTCTCGTCTTTGATGTAACTTTAGTTGGAATGCGTTAGTAGTGTAAAAGTCTTTTGAATGAGTTTCACGTTCTTCCATAGAGATAATATTATATTCTTGGATGGCTTGATTTTAATAATAAATCGTCACCAAATTAATATAGAAAGCTTTTCTTGGGTTTGGAAAACTAAACTTTACTTTACTCGCTCCAAACTGAGGGATGGTAGTAATTATTATTTGTTTGATGATGAAATCGAATATTCTCATCACCTATGATGAATCGCTGATCGTCTGGAAGATTATCCTCACTCAGATAATAATTTTGACTTTGAGTCTTCGAGGAAATCTGGTTATTTGCCCAATCAAAGGCCACGCACAATCCTCTGGAGAGATTGATGCCATATTGATGCAACAAAACAAGACAGTTGATAATATGATTCCTCTTTGCTATGAGAGAAGCTCTTTGAACTTTCTTCTTTTGGTCACCTTCTTTATTTTCCTCGATCGTTGATTCTTCTTTATCAACTCCAGCTCCTTCCTTCTCATTCATCGCCTCAAGGTTGTAGAGAACGGATAAATAAGGGTTCTCAAACATTTGATTGTCTGATCGAGAGTTTGAGTTTCCAATTAATTGATCCAATTTCCAGAGTTCATTTGAGTAATATTCAAAATGCTGAAACAATAACTGTATTGTTCTTGTTGGTAAGAAACAATCTTGTGAAACGATGTGAGCGCAAACAATCGTCTGATAACAAAACATCTCTAAAAGCTTTTCACCTAAAATGAAATGATGTTCATAAAAGTGATTTCTCGTTGATTCTTTCTTCCTTTGGAGTGATTTCTGTGCGAAATATTGAGGTATTCTCCTCCGAACCCTTCTTATGGAATAGTGTTCTCGTTCACGCGAGATGAAAGCAAGATTTGCCAACTCAGCATTAGTTTCATCAGCACCTATATCGAATTCTTCGGTTTTTCTCTCAACTGTTGTTTTTGGGTATCCTGGGTAAAAAAGAGGAAGATAATCAACTCTCTCGCGATCATAAACAAATGCTAAAAGATCTTTCATCGATAAATCTGATATCTCATTCTCTTCAAGAGATTGCGAAATATTCTTCGATTGTTCTTCCTTCTCAAAGATCTTTTGGATAAAATCTAACCGATACTCAACGTCAAATATAGATCTTGGTTGATCTATACTTCCTCGTCGACTACGACTCCCTTCTGCGTCGTTATAATCTTCTTCTTGAGTAAAGATGCTCATATTTGTCACTTGAGAAAAATTATCAACTGAAAAAGTTGAACGGACAGATAAATCTTCCTTGCTTGCGATGAGAGACACGTTTTCCTGTAAAATGGTCACAATATTCCTCTGATAAGAGATCGTCGTATCCCTCTGTATGTGAAGTTCTTCGATTTTCTTTTCCATTGACGAAATTGATAGTTGGGTGAAAGCTTCAAGATCGCTTAGGATTCGGTTTCGATCCACTTCATTCTTCTCAATGAGAGAAATTATTTCTTGGTAACGAAAAGGTAATACTGTTGTGAAGCAGTCATCTAACATACAACCCGATAATAGTGTGTGCAACCAATCCTTCTTTAATGGTCCCTCGTCGTCTCCATTGTCATGGTCTTTTATTTGGTTGACAAAATTCTGGTTTGAGAGTACGGAATTCCTCACGTACATATGAGCTTCACAATCTTTAGAGATGGGATCATGAACCTTCAACCTTTTATCAAGCGGCAGTTCTCCCAAAACTCCAAACAGCATCTTCCATGCATGGAAATGTTGAAAATCATAGGAGCCCTGTTCGTAACGCTTTGTGTAAATATCTTCTTCTCTCCTCTCCCCAAACTCATAGATATTCTCTGTGCCTTGAGGAGGATGATTTTCAAGGTACTGACAAATCATAAATAAGACATCGCTTTTCCCCAATTTTTTAGTTTGGAAGAGATACCAGGCAATACTAAGAGCGGTTTGGTCTCGAGAAAAATCTTCGTCTGGATTAAGAAGTACAGTGACAAAGATTTTACTGCATAGTCTTCTGATATCATCTTTTCTGCTTAATAATGCAGCTGATGGGAACTCGTATTCGATGAGATATTTTAAGAGCATCTTCAAATAGCCGCTTTTTAGATAATTTAACTCTCTGCAACTTTTACGACTCTTCGATTGATTCGGATTATCCTCTGCCTTCTCTTCTTCCTCGGTCGGGAGATATCGCTTCTCCAATTCTTTCATTAGTCTCAGTGCCTATAAATGAGATTAATTCACTTAGGGAAGTTACAGATATTACTTACTCGGTGATTGTCGTTCCTACCCAGCAGATACCCTAAGAAAAGCTCGTGAAAATCTATCCAATAGATAGACTCTGGATCTTTAATCACAAAATGAAAGCAATTCGCTGCTTCTCTTAATAATAGTTTTGATTCTTGACGGTGATGAAGGTATTTCTTGAAAGGAACAGAGCTTTCAAAGTAAATCAAGATACGACTAATAGCTGCAAATGAAATAGGGTTATCAATAATGCTATCTGCGGTAATCTCATAAAGCACTTGAAACTGCTGGAGAAGTAGCTGCACTTTATTGATCATCTGATGGCTAATAATGACCGCATCTAATGCCCACAATGTGGAAACAGATTTCATACTCGGAAATTCTTGGCAGTTAGATAAAAGCTGCTTGACATTCCCTAATAATCCATCGATTCGCTGAATTCCAGTCATATCATAACCAATAAACTCTTTCGGAGAAGACAAGGAAGGATGGAACGGAGAGTCTGTATTGGCTGTGGTCAGTAGAACTTCTTCGAGAAGAATTTCAAGCAAAGAAAACAGGAAGCTCTTATGTTTGGGATAATGTATCCGATTCATAAACTGCTTTGAGAAGAAATTAGTACCTAATTTCACTAAAGTGGAAATGCGATGCGACGAATATCTAAGTAGCTCAACAAACAGCAGGATATCATTGAATTGAACTTGTTGCTTTTCCAGCAATACATTGAGAATCTGATGGAATACAGTTTAAATTAAACACAATCAATAATTCTCTACTTACTTGTAGAAAGCCAACCAGATCCTTTCCATAGTAACATCTAAGAAGTAGCTCTTGAATGACCTTTCGCTGAAAAGAGAAGAAAGATTCTTCTAAAGGTGGAAATCTCACAAACGACAAATGATTAATCATAAATTCGTTCAATATATTGTCATTATAAGTAATGAAATGGCGAAACGTAAACTCTGGACTATGTTGATAGTATTTCCCTCCGTTTATTGGATTCGGTGTTCGACCAAAATACATCTTTGATCGTCTACCAAGGCTTCAATCAGTGCAAGCATTAGAATAATCACTAAAATACTTGCCTTTTTGTATCATTTATCAGTTTTTCTTTCTTCGTTTTCCGTTTGTTGATGATTCCCGTTGAATCCTGATCATCATCAGCGGTATCCAAGTCGTAGTATTTTGACTTTGGCTGGGAGTAAAAGGGACCATCATCATTCTCCGGTAGTAAATTGCTGTAATAATTGCTATTGTCATAAGAAAATCTCAATTTTGCCTTATTTTCCCTCGTTGGTGAAAAGGGAGAACTGCGAAAATGTTCATCAGAGATTTCTGGAAGAAGGAAATCATCTCCAGTCTTGGATATCTGCGTAAAAGGAAAGATTACAGAAGTATCTATATCATTAGAGTTAGAAGCGACATCATCCAATGGAGTTTGTGATTGCTGCGAGAAGATAAGGTCTCGCAAATTCATGGTCTTATCAAATGATGAAACGCGTCCTCATCTCGGGAAAACCAAGCTTTCTTTTAATCTACGTTACCCTTACCCTTCCATTTATTATTGCTAAATTATAAATACAAGAATTCATACATGCTATAAACAATAGATGAACAAAAAAAAATACAAATACCATCATTAGTCGAATAATTTCGTTCCCTTACTATAATTCTTTGACTGCAGGTAATTCTGTACGGGAGTGCTCTCTATCACCTCCTTCTCTCCAGATGCTATCAATCTACGTGACTTAATAACAGACGTTTGAGGAGAAACAAAAGATGCATCCCCAAATATAGAAGTATCACCGTCTAAATCATGAGATAGAGGGCGTTTCTTTTTCGGAGGGTTAGGAGACTTCATAATATGCTTTTGCGCGGTCACTGTCTCCTCATAACTTCGTTTTTTTCCTGTTTTAAGATTTGAATCACTGGATTTAAAGTTTTTTGATGGGATGGATCGAATTGTGTGATTCGGGTTGGTCACCATCGTCACTGCTCTCTTCATTCCCATATTCATACGATGGCCGAGAACTGGTTGTTTTCTCGTCAATAAAGAAGTCGTTCTCATCAACTCCGTTGGTTTTACATTTGTGGCAATAGATTTTTCAGGCAACAAGATATCATTGGTGCTGGTTATCCGCTGATTGTGAAAGTTCGACTCATTATCAGTACTCGATAGAGATCCGATCAACTTGTCAGGAGATAGATTTTCTAATCTTCTCTTTTCGTCGTATTCATCAATTAATTTCTCAATTTTTCCGTCAAATGAATGATTTTGATAATGCTTTCGAATCAAAGAAATTACATCACTCATACCAATAATCCTATCAGATTGATTACAGGAGGATAGGAGATTGGAGAAATATTGACACTGAAAGAACGGTGAACCCATTGCTAATGATAGTTTTTGTAAAGCTAATTCAACTGATGAGACAATGTCCTTAACTCCTTCTTTGTTTTGCCTTAATGAAGTGTCCATGCAATACCATTCTATGTTTAGGAACACTTGGAATAAAGCTAAACTCGCTAAGATCTCAATAAAGAAGGGATCTGATCCTAATCGACCTTTTAATGTATCCTTCAATGCTTTGTTAACTTTCTTTCGCTCGGCTGAGACCACTCCAACAATATGAGGATCTTGAATAATGTGGCAAATATTCTTTCCACAGTTAGTAAATAAAGCATCCCATAAACCACCTATGATATTGGATGAGATTGAGGAGACTTTAGGAAACGCAGCAACGGCTTTCTGAATTAATTCGCATTCTTTCTGACCATCTTTGTCAGAGTTGTCATTTTCTTTTTCCAAACATTTCTTCATCAGTACATCTGATAAGTCATCTCGGATCGTCGATACTGTTGCATCGTCATCATTCTCGAACTCTCTGTCTTGCTGACTAAGAATTTTCGTAACAGTGCTTTGACTCGAAGGAAGACGGAGAAGATAGGAAACATCCTCTTCGTTCGTAGTTTCAGCAATTTCATTTGCTTCATCAAGCAGGGCATCTATCTTTGTTCCTTCGAGAATCCTCAGATCTAGTTGTTTGGTTGATGCCACTTTGTCTGGAGAGCGAGAAAAGAGAGAAACCAAGTTGGATAATACCCCAATAAAGCTGTACTGATTATCACCGCTGGAAGAAGCTTGTTTCGAAATATCTTTGGACTCACAAACCTCCTTTGTACGAATGAACGAACTATCATTCGCTTCGTCAGTTAAATTTGGAAACTTAATAGTTGACGCGGCGTCATCGACAACAAATCCACTTTTCAGGGGGAAAGCAAGTGAGGTGCAAGTATTAACTCCTGCCTCTCGCTCAGAAAGATCTTCTAATCTTGTTGCAGATGTATAGAAATTGACAGAATCTTTGTTCTCCTCGCAGTCATTTGGACTCAGTCGAAAGCTATCAAGCGTTTGCTCCGAGTGATAAATCGACCTTTCTTTTAAGCTTTGGAAAATATTCGATGAATCTTCTCTGTTATTTTCGTCAGTTGAACTAGATGCAAATTGTGGGATTGAAACGGCCATTTCTACCAAATCAACAACCGGTGGGTGATCGACACAAGTATCAGTGTCCTCCATTAAATTAGATAAGCCTGACAAGACAGTTTCCAAAGACGTAGATCTCTTAACAACAATTATATCACTTGTAAGGGGCAGATCAGGCACCATTGTACTTTCATTGTATAAGACTTCTAAGTGTTTTTGATGCGCATCAGCGTTCTTACGAACTTTATCAAATAGATTTTCGTGAAACTTGCGAAACTTGTCGTTGCGTGTTGTTGATGAAAATTCAGTTGATTCAAGCAATTTAGATGACGATGTACTTGAAGATATTTTAGGGATTTCAACTTCTTTGTTCACTTTTTGGACTTTCACAGATGGACATGCGAACACTACACGTCGAAAAGACTCGAGATCATCAGGATAAAAGTACAACATGGACTGTGAAAACGATGTGGGAAACAACAAACCAACCATCGTCTTCTGTCGAACAGAATCATATGCTTTACTCGATGAAGATGATTCTGGAACAAGAATAACTGAGCAAATCGCGTAAAACCCGCCTGCTAATAAATGCTTCAAGAACCCAATAAAGCTTAGATCCTCTGCACTGTGGGTGGGTGGAGGCGGGCCTCCTATATTATTGGATTGAATCTGCTTTTTTGGAACCTTCCTCAATCTGGCTCGTTCTTTCTCTCTTATTTGGCAAGTGGAACAGACAGAGAAACCAAAAACGTTCGATTTGAGACTGATCATTCGACTAACAAGAAATGCAAACGACTCCCCGTTACAAGATATTATATCTTCAACTGCCAATTTATGGATTTCCCAATGACTTTCATAATCTGCAAGAGGAAAGAAAAGTCGTTATCGTTATCATTTGCATTTTCAAAGTTTGTTACCCTGGACGATTTTCTGTGTTGTCGTCTTACATACGAATGATTGAAACTGTATCCCAACACTCTTTGACTGAAAGTCTACCTTGCACGAACAACCAACTGCAGATTTCATCGAAAATATACTTGATTTCCGTTGATTATTTCACACTCTTCAACCCAAAAAAAAAAAAAAAAGAAGAAATAATTAGAATTTGAATTGGCCCAAGAACGCCCCAGTCTCGCGATAGAAAAGATCGCAGATCTGCCCATGCCCAAGTCTTTCTCCACAAAAAAGCGCAAGATCAAGTTAAGATTACAGAGTTCTAGGTTGAATTCTCTCTGAACCTCTCCTTGCTTTTGCTGACTTGATTCTTTAACTCATTAAAGAATTGCAATTTATCCTTTCAAAATGTTTGATATCAAGGTTTCTGATAGTGCCAACTATAATAAGGACAATTCTTTGACCTTTTCAAAGATTTTTGTTATCTTTGATAATGTGGAGCAGTTTCGTCATATTCATGATTATGCTCATGTTTTGAGAATCATTGGATTTTCTGATGAGGCACAATTGCAACAGTTTGGGGCATTAGAAAAGAAGGTTTCACCTGGAACTGATGCTGCTTCCACTGTTGAGAGCTTTTTCTTTACTGGAGAGGGAAAGAACTTAACCAAGATTGTTATTTCAGTCTTACCAACTGCTTGCTCTCGTCACAATACTCCTGCTCGTAGTCATGCTGTTGGAAATGTTGTCAAAGCACACAAAAGCTCCGAAAATACCATTGTTATAGTGGTTCCTTCCGGTGAAGATCGCGCCTATGCTCAAGCTGTTGCTGTTGGAAGACAATTCCCTCTCTTCTCTTTGAAGTCTGGAGATGCTGCCTCGAGCTCTACATCAATTAAAGTAGACGTGGTGATTAATTTCCCAAGTAATAGTCAGAATATCGCACACATTGTCAGCAGCAGTCAAAGCACAATTGAAGGTGTTCGTCTTGCTCAAAAGCTCGTTGATTCACCTCCAAATATTTTACACTCTGATGCTTATATTGAAATTTGTCGATCTGTTGCCGAGTCTTTAAAGAGTGAAATTCGAGTCATTCAAGGAAAAGATTTGAAGGATCAGGGCTTTGGAGGTTTGTACGGTGTCGGTCAAGCTGCTGAACATGCTCCTGCACTTGTTGTTCTTTCTTACTATCCACCTTCCACAACGGCTAGTGCGGATTCTTCCTCTGTTTGTCTCGTCGGCAAAGGCATTATCTATGACACTGGTGGATTATCAATTAAAACTCCAACTACTTCAATGGCTGGAATGAAGATTGACATGGCTGGCTCTGCTGCTGTTCTTGGCGCTTTCGCAACTGCAGTTTCTCTTGGTAACTTGAAAAAACCTTTACACGGATTATTGTGCATTGCTGAAAACTCAATCGGTCCGAATGCTACCCGCCCTGACGATATTCACACACTTCTTTCCGGAAAAACTGTTGAAGTGAACAATACTGATGCTGAAGGACGATTAGTTCTCTCTGATGGTGTCTTCTACGCTCATAAGTTCTTACACGCTAATGTGATTGTTGATATTGCCACCCTCACTGGTGCTCAAGGTATTGCGACTGGAAAGAATCACGGTGCCATCTATTGCAACAGTGATGAATTAGAGGGCTTAGCTGTTGCCTCTGGCAAATATACCGGCGATTTAACATTTCCAATTCCTTATGTTCCAGAGTTTTATCGCAATGAATTTCGATCAGTTGTTGCTGACATGAAGAACTCCGTTGCTGATCGCTCCAATGCACAGAGTTCTTGTGCTGGTCAATTTATTGGAAACCACTTAGAAGAATTCTTGAACAAGGGAGGACAATGGCTCCATGTTGATATGGCCTCCCCTGCTAGTAGTGGGGAGCGAGCTACTGGCTACGGTGTTGCATTATTATATGAGCTAACTAGGCGATTAAACCAAAATTAAAATGTTGCTCCTAGTAATTAAATATGCATCTACATATGCACTACCTTTTTCAAAATAACCAAGCAGTCCGATTCCTTTAGCTACTAAACTAAATTCACCTTTTTTTGATTGCGTTTTTATTCGCTTCTTATGAAGTGGTAAATGTGCTTATACAAGAACAATGAAAACAGAGCAAGCAAAAAGAAAGGCAAGGGGAGGAAAGGATCTTTTCAGTTTACAGAATAAAGGTGGAGGGAAAATGAAAAGCAAGCGCTACAAAACAACACACTCAACGAGCCTCGACATGATCGAAGAAATGAATCGATCAAAACCACAAACTATAGTTAACTTGTCCATAAGGGAAGTTCACTTGCATTCCCGAGCTCAATACAAGCGATGTAAAAATCAAAAGTTTGACAAAAGAATGAACACATGAAAATAAATGATATCTTATAAAACTAACCAATAACACATAAAACTGCTGCAATAATTATCATTATTAGAAGCTATCTCAACACTATAGCCAACAATATGAGGGAATATGTACATCAGCACTAATATTTACATTGACTTCAGACACCATGATCAATGAAAGGGAAGTTTTGTCGAGAGATTAATCATCGAAAGGAGAAGCGTAGATGCCCTTATTAAACATTGATACATTCATTTCACTATCATGATCACGATTTTCGAATAGAAATTCGTCAGAATAAACACTGTTACTGCGACTGCGTTCGCCATCCTCATCGTCTCGAAAGTTTTTTCTTTGAAAGAAATCATGTTTTTCGTCACTTCTCTCTTTAGCTTGAAAACGATCCTCATACGATGGAGTCTTTGTTTCAGCGACAGATTGCTTACTCTCTGCTTCAAGTAGAGCATCTCTTCGCTCCTCAATAATTTGATTGAGTTTAGAGAACAATACTTGAATAAACTCGCAATCAATATCCTCTGTACAAAAACCATCTTCTGGAGACAAGTCCATCAAATAATCATTCGAAAGAGGGGGTAGAGTGATAGGCGGCGCGATATCAACATATTCCTTCGTCCCGTACACAAAATGAGGCCTCTTTCTCTGCCTGAGATAATACAATAATTCTGATGTAAAACAAGAAGTGACTCTCTTGGCAGAAAGAAATTTAATTTTGGCATTCGCGGCAAAGAACATCTCCAGGCGACACCACGCACGATTGAAGTAAGCGAACTCATTCTTCGAATTAGGGATGAATTGAGGGCTCTGATACATCGAGAAATGAGGTTCAGATGTATGATGATAATTCCATGAATCATAGTCAGGGTCATGTACAGGGGTAAAAACTGCATCACATAATTCGATGACTTTGTCAAGGTTCAACACTTCTGCTTCGTTTAATGCATTTTGATTTAAACAACAATAATCCATCCAAAGATAGCATTCTAGAGTAGAAGATGCCATCTGCTTGATTATTTGTTCTATTCCTTTTAAACAAAGTTTAAACCCATCATTTCGAGCAGTATCAGGGTGCGGACGACCTGACCAGCCAGAGCATTTACTATTAGAGCGAAGCCAACGATGAGAAATAAAAATGAATAGAGACTTTTCTCGACTTTCTTCACCAATAGCACTTAATGGGATCGTATAATTAGCATTATCTGGATAACGAGGGAATTCCTTAAGTAATCGGAAATAGGAGAACTTAAGAAAGCGGATTGAAGGAGTTTGAGAATCTTTTGTGTTCGCTTTTTGTTCTTGAATCCGATAATAGGAAGGCAAATGTGATTGTTTCATAGTACCTTAGTGATATATCTCCGATAGATTGAATGCTTGTGAATGACTGGGTCTGTTGTCTCTTGAATGTGTCGAATCCTTCGCTCTTCCAAAATGAAATTTTCTCTTACGAGGACGGGAAGTCGGGAAAACGGACCCGGAAATCAAAAATCCGCCTATTTTGTGAAATTTGACGATGCACTGGACTATGAAACGGTTTTAACTTTTGTCGAATTAAGAAGTTATTATTCTATCGGCATTTGAACAGCCATTCTTAACAATAATGCCAGAACGACAAATAACTAACTAAAACAACAAGGGAAGCAATACTTAACGAGACAATTGCTACGCTATATCGAAATTACAACAAAAGAAAAACAAAGAAATATAAAAGTAAATGATACGAAAGAATGGTTTGGCGTTTTATAAACAGAATTAAACAAACAGCTATATATAGGTTAACGATGCTTTGAATTGATTCTTACTCCATTGTCCGAACCACCATTCCTACAATGTTGTGATAAGGTCATATTGGCGGGAAAGGTAATTAAAGCTTTGTGTTAGTTCTTTTTGAAAGGAATAAAATTGCGAGCACGAGCCACACGCAATAAACTCATTCATACTTTCACTACCATACGTTAGTTTTTGTAAATCTCCCAATATATCTTGAAGTAAATTCATCGTATATCTTAAGAAATGTGAAATAATTTCCTGTACTTGTGATTTCGTAAGATCACCTCCAAAGATAAAACTCTGAATAGAAGAATTCTTCTGACAAATATTTTCTGATAACGTCTTTTGCTCTTTCCCCTTAAAGAAAGGAAGATTATCGATCGAGCAATTTAAAGCTTGCATATACAAAGCAATTTCATAAGATAACTCCGGATAAAGGGCGAGAAAATGGAAGATCTCATAGGTCGTATTACAAGAAGCGGATGGAAGCTGATATAAATGATGCAAGAAAGACATAATCGCATTAAATTGATCTATTCGTAATGATCTTTGCTCTAAAATAATTAATAATGATAAAGTTGCCTTATTTGTGAATGATAATTGAACTTCCTCCATATCTTCAATATCTGTATGAAAGTCTTCGCTAAAGCTTGACTTCGGAGAAGAAGTTTGACTTTTCAAGGAAGTTGTTAATAGACCCAATTTTGAATGAAGTCCTTCAAAGAAAAAAGGATCTATTCCGACTCGTGGGAAAATTGGAACCTTTCCACCAAAGGAATCTTTCTTTTCCTGTTTCTGCAGGGTACATAAAGGGTACCAAGTGCCAATTGTGGATAGCTGCAACAAGGGAACAATAGACGTCATGTTAATTTGCGGGGAAGGTGTTACCAGTGGTTCTTTCGGTTGTTCAATGGTCTCAATACTTTCATTCTCCTCTTCCTCATTTTGATCATCATCCTCATCATCTCTCTCGCTCAAAGTACTTAAATCAGAAATTTGAGTTAGACACTTGGAGTCCATGCTATCAAAGCTGTCCCGATGGGGGCGAGTAGCGCTCGCCGCATCTTGGCGGACCCTCGCAGAAGAAGCCTTCCATGCGGGAGGATTCGCCGTTGTGCGAATGGGATTAGATCGATGAACCATGCCTCCAAGGTTTGTTTTTCTCTTCAAAGATATGAGAAGTTCAGGTTGTCCCCTCTTAAAGTACTCGTGGTAATAGATCCAAGAACTTCTCTCTTTCCCTACTTTCTGAGATGATGATATTATCAAATTGATCAGAAATAATATCACTCTCCCTCTCACCTTGAAGGAGTAAAAGTTCAATTGTCTAACCAATGACTGGAATCGAGAATGACGAAAATATCTCGGCAGAACATCCCTCTCAAGCGCTTTAGGATCAAGAACTTCAAAGTTATCTCCATCTAACAGAAGCTGTTAAATGATTTGAAAGTAATACAACAACTGAGAAATTTACCTCGATTCCATGTAACAATTTCACGATTTCTCTCATCACTTAAAATATCAAACAACTTATGAGTAAAGGACAAATTCTGATACTGGAAATGATCATCAGAAGAAGTGGAGGAAGAAACGACCATTGTTCGACTCTTCAAGAAACCAACTTCACTCGGATTATTTTAAAAATGGTGCAAACTCGTCGACTGCGGTCTCGTTCCTTGTGATTCCTTAGTTGAAGAACAAGTGTGAAGATCAATGGGTCTCCTCTTCTCCTTCACTCGAGGTGAAGTAAGAATGAGATCAATCCAAAGATGTCACATTATTTCAGAGCATCATTAAAACACAAATATGTCCTCTTTTCAACTTTGTATGGAGAAACAATTTCTTCCAGAGGCAATAATCTGGGTTATTTCAAGGTTGAACCTGGGAACTAAAATACTGGGTTTTGGAAGAGTTAAGGAAGTGCGTCAGAGATCAATCTATGCACAAACGTACGAATAAATTCAGAGAAACATTTTGCACAGGTATCCTAAATTCAACAAACGAACGAGTTTATCTCTAGTTACGTGCGACAAAAAAGTTTCATTCTCGCAAGTATTATTAATTTCACATTCATCTTTGTATGAATATGAAACTTACTTAACTCACATACTTTAAGTAAGATCGAAAATGAAGAAAGAAGGAAGCCATGTTACATCAAAAGAACATTTTGTTAAAATAGAATTAAGCATACATGCGTAGAAAATAAAACAACATCATGAGTAAAGTATATTCCCACAGTAGAAAAATAAGTACAGTGGAAAGGTGCCAATATTAATATTGTCACTAATGTACTAAAGAAACATTAACAATAACCTGAAAAAAGAATCATCTCTAAACGAGACAAGTTTCACTTAAACACTATTCCATCTTTGGTTTATCCATCTCAGTCTCCTCTCCCAATACATCATCAAATGATGTTAATGCTACTCTTAACGCTCGACAATTATTATACATAAATGCGTCTATAATGAAATCAGGGAGCGAAGTTATGTTTTAGAGCTCGATGGCTTGAGCAGTGACTCACCATAGACAGACTCGCTAAAAGATGTGTCCTCTTTAGACATAGGATTCGAAAGTTTATCACAGATCTTCAACATACCCTCAGAAAATAAGGCAAACACCATATTGGAGGCTGTGATTTGAAGAAACACGTTTCCATACCAAACTTGCGGATTTTGTGGCCACTGTACAGTGTCATCAGGTGGACTAAAATCAATTCATCAATCAAGAAGAAAGGAATGACTCTTCAAAGACTTCACTGACCTATAATCGCCAGAGCCATTCTGTTTAAAATAAAGATTGGTAGCGAGCACTACTCCTGTCTCCACTGCAAGCGCGAGAAGTAAGATCTGTATCGTCCAATAAACGATATGAACATATGGATAACTGTAGGAGAAAATTTTCAATGTCTAAAGAAATTCAAAATGGATGGCACTTACGGTAATTGAGCGCCAATCGCCCCTAAAGTCCCTCCAATACCGCCTCTGATCGAATGATAAGCTAAAAGCTATGTAACAGCAATCGTTTTGCTTACCTCAAACTTTGGATATTGGAATGAATTAGAAAATCGACTTCGGAGGTATTGTATCCTTTTTGTTTCAGGACATCGAAATATTTGTAAATCCAATCCACAACCATCAAGGGTCGAGTGCCGATAGTGGCGGCATCCAACCACCGTTTCTCTTTTTCAGTAAGCAAACCTTTCCCAACCAAATGTCCAATTTCCCCGTCCCCTTGAACTGCTAAAAAGGTTAATTGAAAACTTAAGCGGCATAAACGGAGAATCAAATCTTTTAATCTTTCTGTTTCTTCATTCACTGGTGTTAGTGCACGATAGGCCATCATATTAAGATTTTCAATCGATCCCCAAACCTGACCTAAGTTCAAAAGATATATGAAATTTTCGTATTGATGGTAGATTATTACCTAGCGTCGTATTTCGAATCCGATCCCATCGATTGATCACGATCGTGATATAGCCCGCAAAAACAAAGGAAATGAGGGTCTGAATTTTTGTCGCGACGGCATTATTATCCATTGAGGATCTATAAGATCCAGTGTAGTATACAATCGCCATGGTAATGAAACAAATAACTGTAAGCATGGTTAAGTGATTCCAGGTATCCCAATCAGAGAGAATTGTATGAGAGGCGCTCACTAAAGCCTACAGATAGTTGAGAGTCTTCTCAAAAAGAGTTTGAACGGCTTACCCCCCAAATTTTAAGTTCTCTTGACTCATATTTGACAATCTTTTTGTTTTCGCATTTAAAGAAAACAGGATCAAACCGGTGCTCCTTCTTCCTCCAAGGAATTTGCATTTGTTTCAAGATTTCCTTTCGGTCAATCTCTGCGCTTTCTTTAAATTCTTGCGCGTTTAACTCAACAGCCCGCGAAGAGCTCTCAGCTCTTGTATGGATAGGATTTTTGGACATGTTCAAATAGAAAATCTAACAAAAAGATTTTTGACTTTTTTAATTTACACTTTACTTATCATGCTTTGCTAATATTCGCTCTTTGCTTTGGGGTTTGAATGTAATCAAACGAAACCTAAAACATTTTTAATATTTAATAAACTAGTTTACTGAAGATATTGCTGCAGAAGAGCATATATAATTCAATCATGTAGAAACTGTGGAAGAATCTACTCATTTCGTCTTCTAGGTCTGGTATCGTTTTTATTAAACAATCAAATTTATTTTAAGATGATCTCTGGTCCTCAAGCAACATGGACTCCAGCTCTTTTCGCCTCGATATAAGTTCTCTTGTACATTGTTCTTCTTTGGTCATCAATGCTAACTCACGTAGTATTGCTAGACGCTCCTTCTCCTCTTTCTTGTCATCTCGGCCTTCCGAAGTCAACCCCTCGTTTTCTTTAACAGAAGAATCTTTGTTTGACAGAATTTCTCCCTCCTTTACTAAAGGTTTTTTGCCGCTGCTATCTGCTTTCGTATTAAGTGTTGCAGTGGATGATAAAGAAGATGACGAAATGGAAGTAATAGTAGTTGAAGCCATAGGAGGGATGTACGGCCAGGTAATCGGCTCAATAAACCCTAAATTATCTTGATAGAAAGTTTTCATTACCGATTTCGCGAAGTCTGCATGATCATTTTCCAGTTTCTTGATGATGTTGTCCATCGTTAGACTAATTGCATATTCATGAAGATCATCAAGTATAGATCCTGTTAGTGATGTAACAGTGGAAGCTTCAAGAAATTCCGCAGTGGTTACGGCAACAAGTCTTAATTCTCGTTCTGATCGGTGCCAAGGCGGCAAAAACTGCGTTGTAAGTGTGGGAAAAGACAAAAGCAGAGGAGAATGAGGAGGGAGCTCGCAGCGGATACGATAAACACAGAAAAAAGGCGGTCGCGAAGTAGTCAAAATAAAGACCTTATTCGAAGGACAAACTGTAATTTTCTCAAATGTTGCACGGTGATGAAGTTGAAACTCCTTCTCCACTCTTTGCTTAGTGACCTTGGTTTCAACAAAATCCGTCATCTCTGATCCACTTATTAGGCTGTAAATTAACACTCTTTGATTAGTGAGAAAGTAGACAGGTCTCGATAAAGGTTCAGAAAGTAAGGAACCAACTGCAAAGTCTTTAACTACTTCCCCTTTTTGCAATAATATCTTAATATATGGCTGTTGACATAGAAGAGAATCGAGGATAATTGAACAAAGATAAATTGAATTATCTTCGGTTGAGTCATTTTTGCTCCTATTTCTTTTTTCTGTATTATTGGAATTCTCTGTAAGCAGCAACACGAGCTCCAATCCATCATCGGTAATTTCTGATTTTACTAACTTTAAATTTTTGATGATAGGATCAACATAGTGCTTTCGAAGTGCTCTTTTCTGATTCAAATTGGAAATTATTGTATTCCGCAATCTTTGAACAACCTTGGATGCTAAAGTTTGATTTTCTTGAGGATTGTTCTGAATAGTATTCTCAGCTAAAGGACTTGCGGCACTTGAACTGGCAGTTCTCGGGGAGACGCTTAAGGTAGCCTGATCATCAATAAAAGAAATGGTACCGGGAGATTTCCATCTTGGGGAATTGGAACTGCTAAATCTTCTCGCCCGCTTTCGAAAAGTACCTTCCAGAACTTCGTACTGAATCCACCGATCTTCTTCGTGAGAGTAAATAGGATAATAGAGAAATGATTGATCAATGGATACAACAGTAAATGAATCAGCTTTATGATTATCTTGAAATGAGCCATCCAGAACCTTTTCTGGAGATCCTTCTTCTTTTTCTTTTTTCGCTTCCTCCATGCGAGGAGATGATACTGCGCTCACAATACCTTCAATCTCTGGCTTATCATTTACCAGAATACATTGTAAACTGTCGAAGTCAAAATCTCGAGGAATTTCTCGTATTGCGCCATGATCTGCTGGTCGATGCTTCTCCGAAGATATTGTAAACTCAACTATTTCGTAGGATAATTGCCGTTTCTTTTCTGGTGTAAACCAACAAGCATTTTGAAAATATTTCGGTAAATAGTTCCACATCGCTAAGTTGCCATTCGCATCTAAAGAAATAATTTTTTCTTTTTCCGTACCTTCATGAATCGTCTCTAATAACATAATTGAAGCTTCATGAAAATGAAATATTTCTCTGAAAACTTGATTAAATCGAAATGATATGATTTCAGAGGAATTATTTTGATTTTCATGGGTGGCAAGTATAAAACCTTCAGGAGCAACATTAGGATTTACGAATTCTTTGTCGACAAAGTATGAAGGTCTTAAATTGTTGCTCTGATTAATTTCTGAAGAAGATGTTGATACTTGTGATAACGAACGTTCTGACAAAACATCTAAATTCAATTTAATCACTGTCCCATCATGAGTTCCGATGATAATCGACTCAGGCTCGCCTACAACTTTACTAACACTCCGAAAACAACAGAAGGATGTGCAAAGCTTTCGATCAATCAGAGCACTATTCTTTTGAAGAGAAAAAATTAAGTTACTCTTTGAGTTTGCTAAAGCCGCAGCTTCTTTATCCTTCTCTTTTAAAGCTTTATTCTTTTCAGTAATTAAAGCTTCTTCGGTATAATTTGAGCCGCCCATCGAAGAAAGATTCAGAGATAGAATGACTTTTTGTAAAGCATTCCTTTCCGTCGTAGGATATAAAGATAAAGATGATGATGAATAATACGGTTGAAAGCTCAAATCATCTGCATTAATAGTGAAAACCTTTTCAATAATTATTTCAAATTTTCGGTTGTTAGGACCACTAAACATTGAAAAACATGAAAATAATCCTGCTAATGATGACTTCTTCTGTGATTGATGTGATTTATTAAATTCTTCTTGCTTTTGTAAAAACTTTTCATCATCAAAGATAAATTTCAAATTCCAAATATAAATCATTTGCTCTTGATTCATTGTAATAATAGTATTAGGCGAGACCATTGGAATCTTAAAATCAATAATCGGTAATTTATCTTTCCCTTTTTGCTTTTCGTTTGAAGCGATAAGATCGATGCTATTGTTTTCAGATGGATTTGAACTGCTACGTGATACTTTCCAAGCTAAAAGCCGACCATTATCAGTGGCGGATACGATAATAGAACCTCGATTTTCTGGATTCATGGCGTCTGAGAATATTTTAGTGACTGTAATTTTGCCGAATTTATTGTGATCGTATTTGAAAGACAACGGCGTAAAGTCGACGCACTCCCAATATAGCCTCTCTTTCTCTATCTGTTGCCTTACTGACTTTGAGGAAATTGGATGAGATGCATTATACAAATAAATCTTTTCAATTTCTTTTGATAATGGTTGTCTTAACTTCTTTGGCTTATTCTCTGTTGGTAGCTTGTTCGCTTTCTTCATCACGTACAATTCTTCGAGACCAGCAACAATACATGATTCGTACAATTCCCTTTGTCCAGCGAAATTTTCAAGGACATTATTTTTATTTGTGGCCAAATCACTGCAGATACCTCTCAAGAGGGCAATCTTTCCAGAATTTCGTAAATACCGTCTATTTCCGTCATTAATATCCATAACTCCATTTAAGACAATTTTACTCAATAAATCGAGTGCTTTCTCCTCCATTTTAATAAAATTTAAATAAACATCTTTTATAATTTCATCGATGACTTCATCAAGAAGATCTCGCCCAATTTCTAATCCTAAAACCTCTTTTTTCTCTGAGTAAGTTTGTCCTGAGGACATCCTTAATGAAGCTTTCATCTGGTAATGCTCCATAAACAACTTCGCATATTTCCATTTTACTCGAAATTCATCACCAAATTCACGATCATCAATGACTCGATCGTTCAAGTCTCTCCATTCTTTTCCTTGTGGGTATTCATTCAACCATTCTTTCTCTCGAAGTATCAAATCATCAAAGGTTGGACTTGCCTCAGATTTTGATTCTATTTGCGTTAACTGAGATTTTTTCTCCTTTCTATCTTCATGCTTCTCAGAAGATGTTGTGGAATTCCCATTTGATAAAATCATAAAATCATTAAATTAATAAATCTGACTAAAGAGTCGACTCTTTTGAAACCGCTTTTAAAAACGACTCTGCAAATCTCGAGTTTTTGAACTTTAGAAGTTTTTAAGAAAAGATATTTTTCTCTTTCGAGCTGGAGAGTGAGTGTAGGGAGGTAACTGTAATATTTGCAGTGACTCTTATCGAGATTTTTGAATCATGAGGAAGACAGCAGGATCAATGGCACAGATCGATGAACCTTCATCAAGGTCAAGCGCCAGCGATGGACTTAACGTCCCTTCTCGAAGTGGACCGATCTATTGCCAAACGTGGGGTGTATTCAATCGTTGGAGACGGTTTCATTGTGAATTAATGAATCACACACTATTCATAACCCTAATAAAAGGAGGGATGGTGAAAAAGTCCTTTAAACTGCATTCGAATACTGTTTGTGAGGATAACTCGACGAGACCATTCTGTTTCCAACTCCGAACCCCAAATACGAAAGAAATTTTGCTCCTCTCTACTGATAATATCGCGAGTAAAGAAAGTTGGATAGAGTCTATTCAAGCCTCACTGTCGTTACTTCGGCTGGCAGACCGCAAGCTAAGAGATAAAGATAAGAAGAAATATCACGAAGAAGCTGTAAAGGAATACATTACAAGACCGATGATTTACTTTAAAGTCATTCGAGCAAGAAATCTAATGGCTAAAGATAATAATGGGCTTTCAGATCCTTATGTTAAAATAACTTTAGGCTCAAGTCACGTCAGAACCACCACGAGGAAGAAGAATTTGAATCCTGATTGGGGAATGGTCTTCTCATTCGATTGGGAGATGTCTATGAGATATGCTGTTGTAGAAGTATGGGACGAAGATTTTTCAAGCGCTGATGACTTTTTAGGTGTTGTCTATATTCCTGTGTTCTCTTTTTACGATGGATATACAAGCAAGGCTTGGTACCCATTGGGAAAACGTTCCCAGAAATCAACTGTATCCGGGGAAATTGAAATTGAAATTTCTTGTTCTGGTCAACCTGATAGTGATTTGCTTGCCTGGCAGTTCTTCAATGAAGTGCAGAAGCTCCCTGAGTTCTCGATTAATTTAGTTGCACAAGAGGACGGGTCCGGGCAGATTGGGTTGAAAAATGTTTTTGTGAGAGCTGATTCTTCAAGCATTGTTTCTGATAATACTCCTCGTGCTAGTATAGACTTTGCGCGACCGGTGATGGAGGCAATTAATGATCAAGCGATTCTGAATGGGGATAATGGAAGTGCGACCGAGTATTTAACGAATGGTTTCCCACTCTTTTATCCTTCTATAGAGTTAGAAACATTAGAAGATATTTCTTTAAATTCTGAACTTATGGTCACTATCAACAATAAGAAGATTTTTAATGATGGTGCCTTACTTTTGACCTCTCACCGATTAATTTTCATTTCTTTGCGAAGGATTCTTGCTGAACGCAATATGGATCTTTTAGGAGGATCAAATAACCTTCGAGATACCATTACTTCCTTAGCGGGTACCAATACGAATGATTCAGGGGTTCGCCTTGACAGTTCTGATTTGAGTGTTCAAATTTACCTGTCTACCATCTCCTCGATCGCGTTAGTTAGTGAAGCTGACAGTAGTGATACTGCGATTTCCTATGATGCAATAAAACTCAAAACTTGTGATTGCCGAAACTTTTCGTTTTTATTTAAAGATGATTGTGCGATGAACATATTCCCAAATGCTGGAAATATCTTTAACAAGGCGATTGATCATATTTTTGGTTCATCGAATGAAATTTCCCTAAAACGTCGACCAACCAATACAGGAATCGAGCAAACATTACTTTCTGTGTCGCCAAAGACAAGCGTTTCTCCATTTTATGAAGGAGCGGATATCTTCTCTGGGAAGAACATCTCTGCTGATAATCGAAGAAAGCAATCTGTCTTACAATCTTATAACCAATCTGCGGATAGCTCAATTGCTGTTTTATCACAATATGGTAATTTATCGCAACTAGAAGTTGCTTGGTTGAATATTGTTCGGGGTAACCAAGCAAGAAGTATTGAAGCCACTGAGGCTGTGGAAGGTCCTCCGGCTCATCGAATTGTTGGCAGAATTAAAAATAAGGTGAGAAAATACGATTTAATTTCGTCTGCACCGTTTATCATCGTATTTGTAGAGCGTCAATCGTGGCATTGAGAGATATCGTTTGTTGGTTGAACATTATGAATTGATTAATGACACCCGTACTGCTTGCAACTTAGGCGGCGTTCCTCCACCGTCAATGTATGATCTAGAAATCCGCTTATCAGAGAAACCAATCGATCCAAATGCGATTTATCTCAATGGAATTCCTCGATCCAATTCTGAATTTCTGGATAATGACCGTCTCAGCGCGGCGAATACGAAGTCCTCTTTAAGCGGTATAAGCAATCTAATCGGTGCAAACCGTAATTCGGAAAGCGGTGCTGTCAATCCGAGCGATCTTCCTGCATCGAACAATCCTGTACATCTGCCGCTAGGGTGGACAAACTCTGTTACAGAAGATCACGCACGTCCCTCTACTTCAGTTGGTAATTTGAAGCGAAGAAATTCCTCGCTAACTGAGCTAATTAAGCGATTGGGCAAATCTGAGGGTATTAGAAGCAATTTTACTAAGCTCTTATTTAACTTAGAGGCAGCATGGAGAGTTTATGACGCTGCTGTGGAGTATCGTCGCATGGGAGTTCCAAATGAAAAATGGAGAATCACCACCGCGAACTCTCAATATGAACTATGTTTTTCTTATCCCTCAGTAATAGCTGTTCCCGCTACAATAGACGATGATACTTTAACACGCGCTGCTTCCTTCCGTTCGAAAAATCGTTTTCCCGCTCTATGTTGGGTGCATCCGAAGTCAGGTGCTTCGATCTCTCGTGCCAGTCAACCCTTAGCAGGTTTATCAAATAATCGTAATTCTGAAGATGAAAGGATAATTGCAGAAATTAATAAATGCTTGACTCCTTATGATAGCGCCACTAACTCGGTTGACCATCAAAACTCTTTCATTATTATTGACGCACGGCCGCTACTTAATGCCAAAGCACAGCAAGCAGTGGGTAAAGGAGTCGAGAATGATAAAAATTATGAAAATACTTCAATTTTATTTATGGATATACCAAATATTCATGCTGTTAGAAAATCTTTGGAATGTATTGATGATGCCATTTATGATGAAGCAAATTTTCATCGCAATTTAGAAGCATCTCAATGGCAGCATTATCTTTATCGTATTTTAATTGCAATAAATCGTATTGTTCATTGCGTTAATCGTGAAAATATTTCAATATTAGTTCATTGCTCAGATGGTTGGGACCGTACAAGCCAATTAACTTCATTGTCATTACTATTGTTAGATGATTATTATCGTACATTAGATGGTTTTATTGTATTAATTGAAAAAGAATGGATATCCTTTGGTCATAAATTTGCGGATCGTTTAGGTTGGACACAAGACGGTTGGAAGGATGAAGAAAGAAGTCCAATATTTTTCCAATTTTTAAATTGTATTTATGAATATATACACCAATTACCGAACGTATTCGAATTTAACTCCCAATTATTGTATTTTTTAGCTGAACATAGTATGTCGGGTTTATTTAGTAACTTTTTCTTTAATAATGAATTTGAATTGAAAGAATGTCAGCCATGGCAATATTCTATTTCAATATGGTCTGCAGTATTAGCAAATCGATCCTCCTTTATTAACCCTAATTATAGTAGACACGAAGCTGCAGTTATACCTGTGATTACAAGAGGCAAGATTGTCTTCTGGGAGGAATGGTTTTTCCGTTGGCATGATCGTGTGTGGTTGAATCAATGGATATATTTTAACGATACTGATATTAAGAAAAAGGATATTGTTTGGGCAGAAGATCATGCGACAACCTTGTGCGCAAAATGTGAAGCCAAGTTTACTATGTTTCGTCGACGTCATCATTGTCGATGTTGTGGTCAAATCTTTTGTGATCCATGTACACGGGAAGCCAGAGTTATTCCTGCAATTAGTCGTTGGCGTACGGTTCGATGTTGTGAAGAGTGTGCTGAAGCTATAGATTTAACTCAAGCGGAAATCAATGAAACGCGTAGAACAACGAGAAAAACAGATAACAGTCTTCATGTTTCGAGAGGGATGACTTCGAATTAGATGTTGTTTGTATTTTCACGACCGTATTGATGAAGTTAATATAATAAACCCCAAGTTCCTTAATTCGTAGTGCCAATGGTTTTTAAGTCCACGTGCTGTAAGTAAAACCTGATTGAGAAGACCACTTCTCATGTATTATCAGTTGTGTTGAATGCACTCAAACTCTACTAAAGACTAAATATTCTATTCTATTCTATTCTATTCTATTGTGTGAGGCCTGAAGCTACGGTCGTTTAGCTCAGTTGGTTAGAGCATGGGTCTAATAAACCCAAGGTCCTGGGTTCGAGCCCCCGATCGACCAATTCTTTTGCTTCCTTACTCAACTTGTTCTATAAATTTCTGTATTATAAAATCTCTTTCATTGTTTTTTTCTTTTGATT
>VFQN01003123.1_pt1 | contig 24353 bp, 29 predicted proteins | sample 3512371 | NCBI WGS metagenome assembly VFQN01 (sample SAMN10412370, study PRJNA504923) | tailings metagenome | isolation source: Replicate 2 from Balatoc abandoned mine | place: Philippines: Itogon, Benguet | collected 2017-08-28 | reverse complement strand
GGTGTGCGAGGTGGTGGTGTGCGAGCAGGTGGTGTGCGAGCAGGTGGTGTGCGAGGTGGTGGTGTGCGAGCAGGTGGTGTGCGAGCAGGTGGTGTGCGAGCAGGTGGTGTGCGAGGTGGTGTGCGAGGTGGTGTGCGAGGTGGTGTGCGAGCAAGGCCGTCGTCAGCAAACGTGAGCCTGCGCGCAGCTGTCAGAGGGCAGGGTTGAGCGTGAGGCGAGGAACGGGAAACAGGCTCAGAGGGGAATACCGCAACGAGCTGCCTCCCCACCTGCTCGCCAGCTGGAACGCCAGGCTCTTGATGACCTGCACGGGGTCCTGCCGCCGCGCGTCGCTGTACTTGAAGAAGTGGTAGGCGGCAAAGCGCTCCCGCAGGTGGCCCGCCACCAGCGCCGCGCTGATGGTGGACTTGCCCTCGCCCGCTCCCGAACACACCACCAGCGCCCTGCTGCTGCCCACGTCCTGCTCCTCACCACCGCAACTGCTGGCCACACTGCCGCCATCCAGCCAGGCCTCTACCGCCTGGAAGTCCCACGCCGTGCCGCCCTCCTCCGCCCGCACCACCAGCCGCCGCACGTCACCCGGTAGCTCAGCGGCTCCAGCAGCAGCTGCAGCCGCAGCTTGTGGTTGAAGGCGGCCGTGGAGCCGTGCAGGCCCATCACGTCCGCCAGGATCATGGCCTTGTCCCCCGGGAACTGCGTCTGCGCCTCCTCCACGTCGAGGGTTTTCACAACTAGGCTGCGCTGGGGCGGCTCTAGGGTCATGTGCAGGCCGTCGGGGCCGTGGGTCGCCAGCGTGGAGCTCCATTCGTAGATGCACCTGGGAGGAGAGGAGGGAGGGAAGGGAAGACAGCTCCAAGTGAACAGGTCCGATACGGTGGTACGGAGTGGCGTGGTGCGGTGTTACGAGGGTGGGACTAGCAGTCCTCAAGGGAAGGTAGTGAAGGCCCTCCCTCAAGATCCCCCACGTGGGGCACGGGGCAGGCAAACAGTGCATTGCCGGATTGCTGTACGACTCTAATCATCACGAGCAACATCCCGGCGCGTGCCAACAGGGCCCAAAGCAAATTGACACTCGAGCTCCGTCCGCCACGCGTCAGACGCATCCTGAAGGTTGCCCCACCAGTGCTGCACTGACGCACCGTAGTGACCCGTGCCCCTGGCCCCTAGTTGTGTGACACAAAAATCTGCGTGCACTACATACTGTATGGTATCATTACAGCACCGCTTCCATGTTTTGATGTCCCAGGTTTCTGTCTGGCCGGCTAGCCAAAGTGAAGACACCTACCAGCCCCTCAGCGCCGGGTTGCAGCGCACCACGTCCCCCGCCACCACCACAGTGCCACCTGCGCAGGCGGCCACCACCTCCTTGAAGGCGGCGATGTCGGCCCGGTGGTAGGGCGTGTCGGCGTGCTGGTTGACGGACAGGATGTCAATCCTGCACGGTGCGCAGCCGGGTGGCATTGACGTGGGTCAGCCCGTTTGCGACAGGGCCTACACCATATTCGCGGTCGCTGACTTCCCCAACGCCTGCCGGAGCTCCCATAACCTCAGTCGATCTTATGCTGCCTTATTGGGACTGCAGTCTCTGTTTTGCCTGCCCACCAGCTGCCCCAGCTGCATGCCTTTGAGGTCCCAACCCCCACATCTCACGACCTTCCCTTCGCCTTGCATGGTCACGCACTGGCCTGGCATGGTCATGCACTGGTGGGTGGTGGCACATGGCCGATATGGATGCACCCCAAGCACCTGTACACCCCGTCGGGGACGATCCCAAATGCAGGGTGCTACTGGCTGTCACAGCCCCGTTGCCCTGACGCATACCGTTGCTCACCATACACACGTGTCCTCAGCTGCTGCGGCCAGGAAGGTCTCCACGTGGCTGAACAGCTGCGACACGCGGTTGTTCCCTGCGGACGTGTACGTGCACGCGTTAGGACATGCATATCATAGTTGTACGCGCCAATTCGTTGGTTGCCCGGAGGGCATGGTAATACGGGGCACGGTGGTTGGTGGCTTGAGCATGTGCCCGTGCAGGGCGTGCACGTGTGAGCGCCCCAGAGGCAAGAGCTGTGTGCGGACGAGGCCGAAAGGAGGTCACAAGCATCATAGCCTGGGACAATTAGCGTATGGTATGAATCAAACTGGCGCATGGCTTGATGGTTGGCGGCAGACTCATAACAGAAGACGTGGCCTGGTGGGCTACGCAGTGGACAGAAGGACCCCGCCACGTACTGCTTCCCACCGGTAGTTTAGTACCCCAGAACCTTGACTACCCACATGCGTGTGAGATGAAGTACATGGGCTGCCCCACATCCTCCGCGGGCACCACCTCCCGCAGCTCCACCAGACGGCACCGGGATGGGAAGGACATCGGCTTTACCCACTGGACATAGACATCCGCCGTGCTCATCTCCTCATATCGACTTGCGCCGAAGGTGCGGATGAGCACCTCGCGGACGCGACGTATGCCACGAACCGTGATGCCAAGGCGTGTAGTCGCGAGGCGTACTGGGGAGCGGGGCCGGACATCGAACACGAATTGACCAGGGGAGGTTGCGGGTAGCCAGGGTCTGTTGGCAACTGAATGTTTTAACGGAGCGTATTTTACCATCTGGAAGAAGAGTGAAGAGGTCCTGGGGAACATAATAGCTCAACGCGGCTCTGGTCTTCAACGTCAAATGGCTACCGCGTCCTGCGCTTTGACTGCAAGATGCGTTGCCTTGGTCATAATCTGTCGAGCTTGTCTGTCTTGTAAAGTATGATGGACAGTCTGGGTTTGGCCGCGCCATGTTGCAGTAAATCGTGGCAACGAAACTTGGCGCGAATGCGCGCCTGTCAACAAGGAACCTCCATTGCACTTATATGGCAGTGCCGTTCATTCATGGCAGTGCCGTTCGGTCAATGCAGTATCTGCAGTATCAGGCTGGTATACCTGGTCTCGGAGCTCCCCCACGGAGCTCCCCTGCATGGGAGGCCGGTGCAGACGGTGGAGTCACGTGGAGTTGCTCTCCTGCTTGGAACTGCCAGCGGTCATGCACAATGCCCGCAAGCAAATGGCCCCAGTAAATTGCACACGTGCTGGGCCACCTACGCCCTGACCCACGCCGTCATCCAAACCCAGCGCACCCAACACGACTTGTTGGTTGTTACCCACCCCGCCTCTATGAGTGTCGGTGCTCATTCATCCTAGTACATCAAGATGTAATGTGTCCAGCATAGCCTGAAGGCGCGAGCAACCTTCTGGCTGTGAGCCCGGCCTGTCCACCCTTCGAATTCGTGCCCTTGTGTGTATCCTGATTACGGCCAGCTGCGGCCTTGTCGTGACGTCCAGAGCTGAAAAACTGCTTTGTGGCTGATAATCATAGCTCTGACGGGACACAGGCTAATCCCACGCGCTCAGGCGCAACACCTATTCTCGGTTCAGGGGAGCCCCCTGGCCCGTACGTGCCCAGACCTAGTTGCGCAAGCTAAACTAATACGCTCCTCTGACACTTGCGCGGCCAAGCAATAAATATTTCATTTCATATACTGTACCCGCAATGCTGCCCTGCTGCCTTTTCGCGCGTTTGCGCTATGAGTAAAGGGGCCGCTCTGCTCTCCCGGAAGCCATTGGGCACCACATAATTGAGCCTTCCTATGGCATCATGCCGGAAACAGGAGCCTGCGTGTCGCTGGAAGTGCGGTGCTTGGACTGCCCTTGTTGTCTCCGTTGTCGTCACGCGACTGGTTAACGTGGAGTGCGAGACTCCATACCAGGAGTATATCGCTTGCATCAAGGATGTGTCAACGAAAGCGGAGTAAGCTACCTTTCCGGAAGCATGGGGCCGGCACTTTTAGGGGCTTCCTGTGCCGTCTGCCGTCACAGAGCCTACGCATAAACAGCGACCAGAAACATCCTGAATGACAAGCTGAAAGCATTGCGACATGCAAGCACCTGGCACCTCGTGCACGCGGACCGCGTCACACTCGACGCTACGCCGCAAGGTAACACCCTAGGCTCACCCGTCCTGTGCGCACAGCCTCCTCAGTCCAGTGCAGCCGTGGTGTAAACCCGCGCACGCTGCCACACCCCCACACTCCCACGCGACTAACCGCCTGCCCGCCCCTTGCGCCCTCGTCCTCCCCGCATGTTGCAGCTATTCCAAAGGGCCCTACAGCGTTGGGGACACAGTCACGGGGTTCTTCCCCAACTGCGTCAGTCCCTTCATGGAGCCTGGAAAGCCGCGCCCGGTGGGTTTCTGTGTAGCACACGTTGGAAAGGGTGGGGCGTCGAAGGGTGCTCCAGCGGATGCATGCTCCGTAATAACCTCGAGTGTCGGGACTCGAGTGTTGTTGGTTCTACACCCTTGGGAGCCCTGACGCGAACCTGGCTCTGCCGTTCCACCGGCTTAGACGGCCCTTGCTGCATGATAAAGGCACACGTGGCACGACCTGGACGCAATACGCATCTCCTGCGACGTCGAAGGAGTGTGCTCCCTTATGTCCATATGTCACCTGTGAGCCCCATGCCACCGGTGCCACGGTTGAAGCGCAACAGAGACGTGCCAGGAGGAAAGCATTTGAAGGGCACCTGAGGCATCCGCCCCTTTTGGTCCCCACAACGGCACCACGAAGCGCTAATGGCCTATGTGTCCCTTCCTGCCTCCGGCACAGACGGTCAAGCTGCTACAACCCAACAGCGCGGTGCGTCGCCGGTCACCCCACTACTCTTAGGGAGCGTCTGCACCTGCATTGCACCGCTGTCGAAGGTTCTAGCGGCATTTAGATAGTCGTGCCTGCGCGTGATGATGTCCCTCATTTGGGGTCGACCAAGGTTCGCACAGTACAACACTTCCTTTGTTCCCAATGCACTAAACCCAGCGTCCGTCAAGCCAACCCGCCGTTACCCCTGGGAGCTTCCTCTTGCTTGACACGTGTCGCAGGTCACCAACGGGACCGTCATTCCGCTGGTGGCCAACATCAGCAGGGACATGGGCTACCCTCTAGGTGAGTCCAACGCGCTACATCCGTGCATGTGGCAGCCCTGTACATCACGGTCCCAGCGTCCCCTAAATTGCGTGCCCGCACACCGTAAAAGCGAGGTGCCATGTTAGGGCGCCAGTAGTCGCCGTGCCGGTTGGTTTTCGCCACGCCAGTAGGCACAGTACCACGTGCTTACGACAGAAATGGACAAACACGCACGGAGTGCTGATCCGTAACGCGCCTCCGCCCTGCTAACTCGCCGTACCGGTACGTACGGCACGTGCGGCACGTGCGCCCCCCTCCCAGGTGTGGACGTGGTGGAGAGCGTGGACTGGACACGTGAGCCGCTGCGGGAGTTCACGCATGTCAGCCCCACTGGCGTGGTGGGTACCATCTGATGCGTGGGTACCTGGCGGATACCGTACCCCTTGCCCCACCCATGAATGCTACTGCTGCTGTACGGCTGCGCCCGCCACTGCACCTTATTAGGGCTGCCGATGCCATATGCAGCAGTGGCGGATGCACACTACACCCCATACCACAGCCGACGTTGCAGGCATCCCGCCTGCCCCTGGTTCTGGGCCAATCTCTCAGTCTCTCTTTCGCACCAGACGGCGTTGGGAGGCGCCGTAGCATACCAAAGCGCTGGTTTACCCGCTCTCCCCTGCACCCCCATCTGGAGGGTTTTGCAGAGATACTTCTGTAGTCTTGTGCAGCGTACACATGCTGGCCGCACCATCCTAGTGGGCAGCGTGGCGCCTGGGACCCTGCCACGTGTCTGCCACGTGTCCGCCACGCGTGTGCGTACCTCCTCCCTGCCCCACCCCCCGCAGCGCGACGCGTGGTTCCTGGACCCTGGACCCTGGACCCAAGGGGGGGCCGTACTCCTTGACCTGCGTGTGCGTGTCGCTGTCCCGCCCCCGCAGCGCGACGCGTGGTTCCTGGACCCGGTGCTCACCGCTGACATGGCGGACGAGCCGGTGGGGGCGCTGCTGGACCTCAGCAGCCTGGTGCAGGCGGACAAGAACCTGCAGGTGGGAGCGGGCGTACGGTAACTATCTAACTGTGGGTGCGTGGGGCAGGCGGACAAGAGCCGCGCACGTGGGTTACAGATGATGGCAACTGTGGATATTTGGGGCAGGCGGACGAGAATTGGTAAGCTGGTAGGCATGCGGTGAGTGTGTGGTGCGACAAGAACCTGCAGGTGGGCGCGGGCTTACGGCAACCTGCTGTAGAGGTGCATGGTGCAAAGGAGCAATAACCTGCAGCTGCGCACGCCCGCTCCTTGAGGCCCGCTGAGGCCGCCTGAAAACACATGGCCCGTCGAACTTTCTCGATTGCAGTGGTCGGGCTACTCGACATTCTTCCGGCGCGTGGCGAGCGTGTACGACGGAAAGATAATCGGCCTTCCAGTCTCGGTATGTTGATGGCAAGCGTTGCGCGGTCAGCACACTGCTCTTACAACTCCTGCAACCACATGGGTCTGGCGCGGTATGCACCAATCACTTGACCAACCTGCCGGTCTGCCTGGCCTGTCCAGGGAGGTCCAGGCGGTCCTTGTATTGGGGCGCACTGCCGTCCCGCATTTTCGTTGTTGTGCCGGCGTTGGCTTGTGTTGGGGCACACTGCCGTCACCCTGCAAGCACTTCCACCTACGGTATCTACCTAACGCCTTGGCGCCGCTCGACACGTGTCTGCAGGCGGCCATCATGCTGATGTACTACAGGTGGGCATCCCGTTTTACAAGCTGCATACCGTATCTTTCGCAGCACCCTGAACCGAGCACCTGAACATGACGAGACAGCCTGACGCATGCACTCAGCCCTTGTTGCACAGCTCGCTTGCCACAGGAACCCCCTCGCTAGCACATCATTTCGACATACTGCGCCCGTCTGCATGCTGCTGCTTAACTCAGGAGGACTTTTCACGTCTGCACACTTCGTCCAATTCAGCTGTGTCCGGATTATGTCCTGCGCCGCAACACCACACAGGCGTGACTTCTTCGACGCCCGCGGCATACCGGTACCTGCGACGTGGGAGGAGGTGGTTGAGATCGCGGAGCGGTACAACGGAACGGACCTGGACGGCTCGGGGCGCGGCGCATGGGGCTTCTGCATGCCACGACAGCCGAGTGGGTGGCGCGGTGATGGGCCGTACCAACGAACGAGTGAACCAACCTGACCGGCGCCGTAGAACCTTCAGCCCCGGCCTGTGTGCCCCTGATGAATTACTGGGCGACAAGACAACACCTCCGCATCATGATTGTCCAGGCGGTGCATGTCCCCGTTCGATACCTGGTCCGTTGAGACAGTATGTGTATGGACCTTTTAGGCAGTATGTCTGTGTACAAGAGTTGGTGCTCACTGCCGTCAGCACCGATGCCGCATGCGGCGTCCCAGTGCGGGCATGCAAGCTCAAGCACACGGAGACTGGTGTTGCGCTGCCCGCGCAGCGCGCTTGAACGTGTACGTCCTCCGGCCAGTAGCAGTCATGTCCCACGCCAAGCCTCGCAACCCACCATTGGCTGTGTGTTACGTCCCTGCCTGCTCCGCAGGGTGCTACAACGGCTACGTGTTCCAGGCGCTGCAGGTGCCCTTCCTGCAGACCCAGGGCACCAGCCAGGGCTTCCACTTCGACCGGGACACCATGGCGCCGCTCGTTAACTCGTCGGGTAAGCGGTTATGGCCGTGTGGCCACCCCACTTGGAAGGCAACGCAAAATGCCAGATGTCTATGGCCGTTGTGACGATACCATTACGCCGCTCGTCGACTCGTCGGGTAAGCGGTTATGGCCGCTATGGTGGCTGCAGTGGCCCTCCGTACGCGGTCTTAACCGCTGGTGGGGACGGGCTAAAGGTTCAGTGGTTCGGCGGCAATGCCGGACGTACCAAACGCATGCAAGTGTGTCATATCACTGCCTACACTATTGCTTCGCCACCGTTGGCACGCCGTACGCCCTCCAGGCACCCGTCGGGCGGCGGAGCTGTACCGCCGCCTCGCGCCGTACATGGCGCCCACCGAGCCGGTGGGCTGCCTGCCCGTCAGCCTGTCCTTCGTACACAGCGAGTGCCTCATCGCGGTCGGCTCGACGCTGGAGTTTAAGGTGTGTATTCGTAAGGCTAAGCACGAAGCCGTGACGTTGTTGGAGCGGAACATGTGTGTGTTCACAAGTTCCACGCCGGGCCACGAGGCTTATCCTTCAAGGTCCTAACGGGCGGTAGCCTGCCTGTCTGCAGGCCTGTGGGCCTCTTTCTCCAGTCTGATGAAGACGACTTTCCTGATGATACTGACTTCTTTCCATCGACATATGGCACTTGAAGATATCCTCGATCCGCTTACACATCATGCATTGGTCCTGCTGCCTCTTGCATTCGCAGTACGCCCAGTTCAACAACACGCTGAACAAGCAGACGCGTGTCCGCGGCAAGACGGGCACGGCACTGCTGCCCGGCAGCACAGAGGTCATGGACCGGCGCACGGGGCGCCTGGTACCGTGCAATGCGGAGCGCTGCCCGCACGGCAAGCTGCACAGGCTGCTGGTAAGGGCCCCAAGATGCATGTCCTCCAGCGCGTCTGCGCTCTTCGGGAGCACAACAGGGGTAACTTGTAGGCCGGGGACACCCAGCAAGCCGCCACACTGCTCAGCGTCCACGGTCCAGCGCACAACCAATGCCGCGGTGGGCTCGCCAAGAATGCCAACTGAGGTATCGTACCGTATGCCGCCAAACGCAGCCGTGATCTTGCGCTTGTTGCCCGCTGACCTGAGCAACTCCCTTGGTGCCATACTGCGCAATTGTACCGCAGAACGGTACGGAGCTGTGGATCAACACCGCGCCGTACGCCGGGCGCGGGGCGTTCACGTACGCCATCAACCGCCACCGCGACCCGGAGGTGCAGTACATGGCGTACCGCCTATGCGCCCGCCGGACATACGCCGATTACATGTGGCAATCGGTACTGAGCCCTACGGCAGGTGCGCAGGGTCGGGTGCATTATGCACAGTGCCACCTAAGTACGGGCGTGCCTAGCTTACCGTGCTCCACAGTTAGTTGTGCGGAGCGTTCCCAACCTGCTGATTTAGGTCTCCACGCAAGCCCCACCGCCTATGGCAGCTGCTGCTAGATGCCCTCCAAACGCAACACGAAAACAACCGGTGGCCCCAATAAATCACCTACGTGTATGGAGATTGCGCCCCAATCCGCAAGCACTGCCGTCACTCCTGCCTCACACCTCGGAGCCGCTCACCACAAGCTCAGCCCAACCGCCCGCCGCTCACCCGCGTGCTCGTCGTACATGTCGTACATGCACTCCGGCGCAGAAACCACGCCCGTGCGCAGCGAAATGGTGGACCCAAGCAACCTGGGGAACTACACGGCAGCCGGGTACCACGAAGGCGACACGAGGCTGTTCATAGAGGTACGGTCGTACGGCACGTGCGTGACTCGAACAGCGACAGCGCGTGGAGCTTGACCACGTGCCATGCTGACTGGTGCGCTGAGGCGCCGTGGTTGTTGTGTCTCGCTGAGTGCCCAGAGGGCCGCTACCTAAGCGCTTTGCAGACAGCTTTGCAACTGCTGCCGTTTCTCTCACCTGCCGCAGAAGTCGTGCTACCATAGCAACCCGCAACCTGAGACCCTTTTGCCATTCCTGTTTTGCGCAGGCTGTATCCAAAACCGTTGAGTCGAGCAACGTCGCCCTGAACCTGCGCATAGGCGGAGCAATCGACTACTAGTAAGCATAACATCATGCGGATTGTGGGCGTGCCATAGCTTCGATGGCACGGACCTAACGGTTGCTCATGTTCGGCAAGCCCTTGTCAAGATAGGAGGGGCCCTTCCAACCCGCCATTCGGGCCTGGTGCCGACCGGGTCAGAAGTTGTTTCTCCAGCCGCAGCTGTCCCCCACATCAAACGCACGTGGTGTTTTGATAGCCTCACTGTGAAGTGTGAACCTTTCCATGGCCCTGCCGTACAGCATGGCGGTTGACGCTGCGGCCGTTGCCCTGACGGACACCAACCGCCCCATCGACGACATCCTGGCCGAGGCCCAGGCCAACGTTACGGCGCTATACGCCAACGTCTCAAGGGAGTGGCTGAAGCAGCGTTACTACAAATCCATCGACCTGAAGTCCGGCCCTGAGACGCCGCAACCGCGAGCACACGTGAGTGTCCTCTGGACTTCATGCGCCTCAATTGGCAGCTACGGTACATTTCCACAGCCGCATGCGCTGGAGTCTCCCTGTGATTGCACTGTGAGCATATGAGGTTGCATGGGAGTTGATACAAGCCCCACGTAACATGGTATGCTGGGCGTTTACGGTACCAGGAGTTCATGCCTTACCCATCGGTTTGCACCCCGCTTCACCCCAGGCTGCGCCATCCAGCATGGGCAGCGCCACCAAGATAGGCATTGGCGTGGGCGTGGGTGTGGGCGTGGGCGGGGCGCTGCTGCTGCTCGCCGCTGTCATCCTCTTCTTTGTGGCCTTCCGCTCGCTGGCGCGGCGCAATCGCAGCAAGGCGTACGTGCCGTACGGCAGCACGGCATGTACGATTGTTGTTACGGACGTACAAGACAGTACGGCGCTGTGGGAGTCGCTGCCGTCCAGTACGATGCAGGCGGCCATGCGGCAGCACGACGCTGTCCTACGGACGTGCGTGGCCAAGCACGGCGGCTACGAAACGGCAACCGAGGTGGGTTACCACTATTCTTTTGTGCCTCCCTGGCTGGCATGACGTGACTCTCTGGTCGCCGCGTGTACACTGCTGGCCCCGGTTTCCCGGGACAACTGGGGCATGTCAGCGCTCAGGGGGGTGCGTAGGCTAGGGCACGTATCAACGTCCACATGGTGAGCACCCTGAGCTACATGCTCCCTGCCTGCCAGAAGCAGAAGTCCTGCAAAGCTTGACGGTGCGTTTCAAGACGTGATCTAACGTGTTACTGTGGGCCCATGCATGCAGGGTGACTCGTTCATCGTCGCCTTCCCGCACCCCGCGGCGGCGCTGCGCTGCTGCGCCGAGCTGCAGTCGGCGCTGCTGGCCGCTGCGTGGCCCCCGGAGCTGCTGCAGCAGGCGGAGGCGTGCTACCCCGTGTACGCATCACCCAGGTGCGCTAACACACATGCTAACAATGCTACAACCACCCCTGCCCAAACGGATACCACGCCTTGTACCCAGGTGTACACGTTCTCGCACGTGCCGTGCTTTGCACAGAGCAGCCTCCCTCGTACATCCAAGCAACCAAGCACGTCATCCCTACTACTTCCTGCCTCCAACTGCAGGGCTCCACGCGAGCAGCAGGCGCAGCTGGCGACTCGCTTCGGCTCCCACGGCACGTTCGTGGCGCATGGCCACCGCTCGCTCTCCGCCTCCTCCGTCGCGAGCACATTCCACCAGTCCGCCTGCACGCCACGCAGGCCCGACACAGGCACGGGGCTGATCCCGGACAGCGGTCCTTCCGTACGAGGCCGAGCTGCCAGGACACTGATCCTCAACCAGCACCTATCGCAGAAGCAGCTGCAGCTGCACCCATGGCAGCATTCGCTGTCGCACGCAGACTCCGAGGAGCCGCCGGCGGACACCCCAGCGCAGCGGAACAGCTGCGCGAGCTCAGCGTTGGCGGTGTCGCGGTCTGAGAACTTCGCGTTGTCAGGGCTCGCATTGCCGACCTGCCGGAGCGGAGAAGGCTTTGCGCTGATGTCAGGCAGGGTGGCGTTTGCGTCGCCCAGGGCCCACCCGGAGCTGCCAGCATCCGGCAGCGAGGCGCCCCGGTTCGGTAACAGCAGGTCGGGGCGGGTGGTGACAGGGCTTGGGGGAAGTGCAGGTGTCAGCGACGGGCTCGGCAGAGCTCGAGGCGCGACGCAGCAGCTAACCATATCTGTACCCGATCAGCAGGTCTCTTCCCCTCCTGACAGCTCTTCACGGAACGCCCTGCCTTTGTCGCTTGAACGGACCAGCTTTCCATCCCCTTGGGGCCCTGCCACTGCCGCGGCCGCGGTCGAAGCAGCAGCTGCAGCCAGCCTCGCCACAGGGACGGGGCTGGACGCGGAAGACCCTGATGCTGCGGAGCGGCCGTCCTTCATGCTGGGCTCAGGATACTGCAGCAGCAGCGCGTGGCAGCAGCAGCGGCAGCTGCTGTTCGAGGAGACTCTCGAAGCTACCTTCAACCCCATGATCGGGGGGAGTGCAGCTGCAGCACCGGCAGCCGCGGCAGCAGCTGCTGCTACTTTTCCTGCCGCCGCCGCCACCGCCGTCGCGCCGCCCCACGGCAACACTCCCCCTCCCGCGCTCCCGCAAGCCCCCACCGACCCAGCCGCCCCCGGCAGCCCCCTAGGGACCAGCCCTGCCACCGTCACCTTCACTCGCGCCCCAGCCCATTGCGAACCTTCAGTCCGTTCTTCTCATGCCTCCACACCGAACCACCTAAGCCACACCGCCCTCAGCCGCAAGCCAGTCGCCACCAGCCGGCCTACAAGCCCCATGCCCTCCGGCTCCATGCACATCGCCAGCCGGTCCGTTCACACGGCACAGACCGCGGAATTGAACGTGTTCTACAGCACCCCCTGCTTTCGCGAAGACTCGATTATCGGCGGTCCGGGGTCCAACCAGCACACCGACGTCGGCTCGCTCCAACCGCCACAACGGCCCAGATCGCTCGCCCTCGCCAGCACAAGCTTTGGTTTCGGTCTGCACAAGCTGCATGGCACGACGCCGTCGCTGCCAGGGACCCTGGCCTCCCTCCGCAAGATTGTACGCCTGCCTGAAAGCGGCTTTCGTGCGCGCTCAACGGGCGGCGGCGCGTTGCCACGTGCGGCTTCGTCCGGGTCGGCGCGCAGCGTCAGCGTTCTGGGCGCGGCGCCGCCGCTGGGTGGCGTGGGCTCAGGGTTCGGGGGCGGGGGTGCTGGTGGGGGTGCAGGAGGCCCGCAAGTGAGCCTGTGGTCGTGGGGTAATGAGCTGCAGGCGGCGTGGACAGTGCAGCGGGAGCCGGAGGCGGGCAGCGTACCTGTGTACAGGTGGGGCTGAGGACACCACGTGCCGCAGTGCAACAGTGCCATGTAATGTACGTACCGTAGCGTGCATGGTGGTTGGGCGCGGAGGGAGTCACACACTGGGGCAGTGTGCTAGTGCGCAGGTGGAGCAGGCCGGGCGGGGGCCACGTCCTGCGTCTATTTTGCAGCCTGCAGTTGACATCCCTTGTTTGCTATTGCCATCTTGACGGTTGGCGTCGAGGCACTTCACCTGCCGCTACCCGAATTTAAGCCACCTGCCAGAACCACGCAGCCTATGCCTTCTATGGTGTTCCCCTTGCACGCCGTACCGCCCCGCTGTACAGCCCCAGCCCCAGCGTGCGGTGCGCGCTGCACAGATTTCCACAATGGTCGCTTCATATTGCATGCTGCATTGCGAGCACAACACACTTGTAAATTTGGCGCCGCATGTCCTGACAGGGGCCTGTGCGTGCGCATGCGCTGCTGGCTGCAACAGGCAACATGAATCTCCTGTTTGCCATGATACGTCTTCCTTTAGTGACCGCTACCCGTGTGCTGCTACCCGTGTGAATATGCTTCTTCCCCGTGCAGGGGCCTGCGTGTGCGGTGCGGGCTGCACAGCGGCGTGCTGCCCTCCGAGCTGCGGCCCAACGCCGCCTCCTCGCGGGTCACCATCTCAGGCAACGCCATCCGCACCGCCAAATCCGTGTCGGACGCAGCTCAGGTGAGGTTGTAGGCCCGCTGGCACATGTATACCCCGTCTCTGTAGCTGCTCTCGACTTGCTGCCTTGCGTAGGTTGTCCTGACTGCTCCTGTGCTGCACCTGCGGACACTTGTGTGTGATGCGCCAGGCCGCCCGTTAGCGGCCTAAGCACTCCTCCAGGGTGACGGTGTTGGGCCCGCAGCCGCTCTGTACACCACTCTGTAAATACCATTGCCAGCCAGCCCCTTGATCCTCCACTGCACTGCACTCCACGGGACGGCATGCCCCTTCCCACACCCTACCAGGGCGGCATGGTCGAGTTGTTGATATGCCCGTCCTAACTCCAGCAACAGGGCAAACAGAGCGCCATGCCCTCAGTGTACATGATCCCACAGGGCGGCATGGTGACGGTGTCTTGGCGGAGTTTCCCGTGTACAACTCCAGCAGCAGGGCGAACAGAGCTGAATGCCCTAAATTTACATCATTCATTCACATTTACATTTACTTACATCATCCCCCAGGGCGGCATGGTGACGGTGTCGGAGGCAACCGCTGCGCTGCTGCTGCTGCCGGACACGGCTGCGGCCCTGGCGGAGGGCGGGCTGTCGCTGCTGCACCTGGGCCGGGTGGTGCTGGCGGAGGGGGCGGAGCCCGCGGAGCTGTTCCAGGTGGGGAGGAAAGGACGCCGAGGCCTGCATTACTAACATTATTGTGGCCTGATCCTTATTTGGTCTTGCACTCTGGCAGCGATCTGGACCGGCAGCGATCGACCCAGCTGTTCCAGGTGGGGATGGACGCCGGGGGCCAGTTAAGGGTAGTGGAGGTAGGCCCCCACCAGGTGCCAGACTACTAAGCCCCTTTGCCCCTCTCATTGCCCTCCTTTCCCGCAGCTGCTCTCGCCCGCGCTGGCCCCGCGACTGGCCATGCAGCCCGCCCGCCTGCCTCGCCTCAAGCAGGAGCTGCTACCCGGCTGCTTCACCGCTCCCGCCGGGCCCGCCGTCACCCTGGTACAGCTGGACCTGTCCGGCCTGGCCTCCCTGCGGGCAGACAACCCAGGACTGGTGCTGGAAGTCAAGGCAGCTGTGGAAAAGCTGCTGCTGGCCACGCTGCCGCCGGCACGTGGCTATCTCAGCGTGTGGCAGCCGGCGGAGGGGCGGCTGGTGGCGGCGTTCGGGGATGCGGTCCGGGCGGTGGTGTGGGCGTTGTGCATCCAGGAGGAGCTGCTGTACTGGGACTGGTGAGGCGGGAACGGGAGGGGGATAGGGGAGGGCGCGCGCGTGGAAGCCTCTGTTTGATGAGAGACATACTGCCTGTGCGGTGGGCCCTGCCGTATTTTGGTGCGGCTGCATGTCCGCCATGGTGCCGCTGCCTGTAGCCGCCAAGGACTGCTGTTTGGCTTCTAAAGTGTCAATCGCGGGCTGTCGCATGATGTTCCATTTCTTGTGTTCACCGATGGCCACCCTCCAACCATTACCAAGCAGACCGTCACCTATGATGGTCCGAACGCAGGTCTGCGGAGATGTTGCAGCACGAGGCCTGCGCCACCATAGAGCTCGACAGCGGCGGGCCGCTGGGTGTCGCAGCTGTCCCTGGCGACACCATGCACCCGGAAGAGGAGCTAACCGCCGGCGCCAACGGCCACCAAGGAGCCGGAGGCCACCAGCACACCCTGCTCCCCAGGCGCGCGTTGAGGGCGGTGGTCGGCCACCACAGCCTAGACCTGCTGACGCCTCGAGGCTCAGGCGGCGGGGCGGTGCCGTCGCCGCGGAGCCCCATGCCGCACGGGCACTTCCGCAGCGGCAGCCTAACCGCCCAACCGTTTCGATTTTTCTCCGGAGCCCGCGCCCGCGATGCCGTACGCTCTCTAGACAGCCCCAGGAGCACCCGGAGTCAGCGGCTGCAGCACCGCAGCGGGCTGGGTTACATGGGTACGGGTGGCTCGACCCCGGGCAGCGTCAGCCCTTCGCCCGCGTCACGCATGCTGTCGCTGACCGTTAAGCAGCCCCCAGGCACGCAGTCGGGTAGCGGCACGGGGGCAGGAATGGTGCCATTGCAGCCCTCCCCGGCGGCCCTGAGCACCGGCAGCACCGGCCGCACGCCGCCGCGTACGGCAACGCTGGCGTCGAGTGGTACGACAGGCGATACCCCGCCGTACACGCCGCTGTCGTACACGCCCATGTCAACCACCCCAATGACGACGCAGCCGGGAGAGGTAGACCTGCAGCGCAGCGGGGCTGGGGAGGTGGGTCTCGCCACCGTCTCGCCGGGGAGTGGAGTGTTCATGGGACGCGCGCTTCCCTCGGCGGGCCTGTCCCGTCTGGCCAAGACGACGAGTTACATGGCCCTAGACAGGTCAGGCCACGAAGCCGCTGTGGACGGGCGGGCGTCGGGTGGGCGCATGCGTTCTGCGGGTGGCTGGTCCGTACAGCTGGTGAGAACCCTGGGAGGCATGGGCCCGGCTGCTGCCCGAGGCGTAAGCGGCGGCTCCGCAGCGGCGGTAGCAGCAGCTACAGGGGCAGCGGCGCCAGCCGCCGAGGCAGCACACGGGCCTGCAGATCTCGTGTGGCATGGGGTGGCCACCGCTGCAGCACAGGCGCAGCAGCAACAGCAGCAGGGGCGAAAAGAGCAGGGCCGCCGACAAGGACACGCGCAGCTGCAGGTGGAGGTACCACACGACGAGGGGTGTGGGCAGGACGACTCGTTTGCCTTGTGGGTCCTCCGGCCTCCGAACACCTTGCAAGGCACCACCGCCGCCGCCGCCGCGGCCGCCGCTGGCGGCGGTTACGGTAACGGCGTGGGGGCGTCTGCAGGGCCCGTGGCAGAGAGCACGGTCAGCACCTTCACCATCTTAGAGTCTGCACGGTCTTTGGAGCCAGGTGCGGAGGAAAGCCCTGCACCCTGTGACTCGCCGGCGGATGCGCTCTTTACCGCCATCGCCTTCGCCACCGCAAATGACAATGGCAACCGTCTTCTGAGCGCGTGGGACCAGGTGGACACTGCTGCTGCTGCTAGCGGCGGCGGAGGTGGCGGCAATGACGATGGCGACATTGAGGTGGCGACAGCGTCGTGTGCTGGCAACGCCACGTGCCGTGACGGCGGCGGCGGCGGCGGCGGCGTGTGCAGCAGCAGCGCTGTGCAGCAGCAGCAGCAGCAGCTGGTGTTCCGGGGGCCCCGGGTGCGGGCTGCCATCGAGGTGGGGCCAGCGACGGCGGAGATCTCGCCCAGCACCGGGCGGGTGGTGTACCGGCAGGGCAGGGCCGCCAAGGGGCTCGCCAAGGTGGCAGCGTTTGCGAAGTCGGGGCAGGTGGTGTGCAGCAGCAACGTGGCAAGGGCGGCTCCGGAGCTGGGAGCCCTTGGGGTGGTGCTGGCGCCTGTGAGCAAGACGCACTCGGCGCGCGGGCGTGTGGGGTGGGGCGCGGGGAGGGTGACTGGCGGGAAAGGGGCTGGCGGGGCAGCGGGCGGGGCGCGGGCAAGCCTAGCGGAGGAGCCTGCTGCGCCGAGGGCGAGCGGCAAGCAGGTTGTGTATTACCTTTGCACCATGGCAGCCACGCCGCTGCCGGGCGTGTGAGGGGTGGCAGTGAGCCGTTGGGCGGTGCAGCGCTTGGGCGGGCGTGGTGCGGTGCGGTGTGGTGGAAGGCGCAGGGTCAGGTGGCGTGGGTGTGTTGAGATGGTGGGTAGCGACTCCGTGCAAATCATGTGATGTGATACTTTTATGATGGGGTGTTGTGGTGCAATGCAGTGCGTCAGGGGTTTTGCAGTCCACACGTGTGATCTGCAAGAGTTACCGGTTGGTTAGTTGCCGGCGTACGTTAAGGCTGACCGGTGGTTGCAGACGCGGTTTGGTCATTTGGCGTGAATCCATGAAATAAAGGCAAACATGGACAACACCGAAGCCAGCAAGGCCTGACTGTTAAGAATGACAAGACTGCGTGCATAGGTGGATGCAAGAACGACGGGTAGAGTAACGGGCTGGCCCGGCGTGCTATGTTTTGCAACAACAGCCTGGTGGGTGGCGCACGCCATACTACTCCCGCTCATAGCATTGTTCTTGTTGACAGAAACGGCCATAACGTCGTTTTCGTTTGTGGTTGTATGTTTGCTTCGCCAACGTTTGTTGTTTGCTGCTGGGTGTTGTACGGCCGCCTGCTGCCTGGCGAGCATTACACGTGTCATGTGCCGCCGCCGTGTGGTCATTATTATGCCGATGCTCCTGCATGCTCGCAACGTCAATCGGCAAGATGCAAACAAAGTGGTTCTGATATATAGTTGCCTGATTGGCTATGATTTGATGGCACAATTAGCCAAAGTGGTGCAGAGGGTCATCCAACATGGGTTTACTGGCACGTGCTATGCGTGCGTGCGTGTCACTTATCCACCTGCACCCCGGTGCCGCATGGTGCGTTTTGGTCCCCCAGTTTGCTGCCACTGCGTTTTGGATTGTCAATATTAGCGGCGCTGCCCAGTCCCGCCGGTACAGGCTGCACCGGCATGCTTCACCCTATCTGGAAAAGCAACTGAAGGGCAAGGGGGCACGCATGTTGCCTCGGCGTGCCTTGGGTGCAGCTGACCGGCCGGAGTAACAGTTGCAAGTTATGGAACATGATGACAATGCGTGTGCATGTTTGGGTGCGGTGCGTTGCATGCGGTGCCTGGCACGTACGGGTCCTTTCTGGCACGGCAAGCAAGGGGTCAGCGTACTTAGGGGAGCCCCCTGACCCTGGCCGGTGCCCATTGTCTTCGGCAATCGCCGTTACGTTTCTCCCGCTCCGCGCTGCCCCCTGCCTCTCAGCATAGCCGTCCAAGTTGTGCATGAGCACACGAGGCAACCGCACACGAAAAAAAAACACGACAGCTGGGGCCTGCGGGGGACGATTGGTTAGGAGGGCGTAGAAGGCAGACCTGGACAAACTGGCAAAGGCGCAAAGCAGACTGGTGTGAGAAGGTGTATGAGGGACGGGCATGCGGTGACGATGACGAGGCGTAGAGGGCGGCATCAGCGTCAAGGGTCTGGGGCCCAGTTCGGCATCAACAGCGACTTGCATGCGAGGGGCCCCAACACGACTGGGTGGAGCCAGGTGGAGCACACAGCTTGAGGGCAGTCCTTCCCAGGCATGTCACGCAGGTTGGTTAGGGCTATCAGCGTTTGCTTCATGAGGCCCTAACTCGCAGGAGGCGCTTGCATCAAGGGCGCACAGACCCACACTGGGCTAAGCAACGCATTGCAGACCGTCAATAGCCCTGCCTGGCCGGCAGTTCGTCACAGGGAGTGCGGACGACTTGCGAGGCATGCTTATGTTAAAGAAGGAATTGCTTGTGACATGCAGGTGCCGCGCACTGCTGCAAACACGTGGCCCGTATCTGCGGTTGTTTCCCTTGTTGACGTCCCAGCGTGTTCGCAGTACGTCTCAAGGAGCGGTTAGAAGCGCTTGCCAGTTCGTGAAAGCCGTGCTCAGCTGTGACTGATTATTTGCGCAAGGTGATACTATTCGCATCAGGGTCGAAGTAATGGTTGGCGCTGGTCATCGACTGCGTGCACCAGAAGCCCTTCTGGCGTGCACTGTGACGGATGACGTCCCAACGCGCATGCCCGTACGCCCCACCACTACTACTAATTGAGCCCAGTCAATGCTCAGATACACTAAGTTCACTTGCACCTGGCTGCACTGAGCGCGCGGCCCGCCGCAGCAGCTCGAAACTCTTCATATAACAGAACCCCACAAGTCAGCAACCAGGTGAGGTGCTAGCTCGAGGGCCTCCAGTGTTTGTTGCCGCTGAATGTGCTGGAAAAAGCCTTGCTCGGCGTATCATCGCGATACAACTACTGCTCCACGTGGCCTTTTGCTGACTACTGCTCTCGCGCCCGACAGCGACAGAAACATGGGTGCCGAAGATATTGGACACGACCCACGAAGTCTTAAGGAAAGGCTGACAGGAGGACGGACGACCAGGGAGCTGCTCATCGGCACGTATGACATGAAGTATTTGTGCATGGTGAGTCGGGGTTCACTCCTCCGCACAACCAAAGCGCGGATTGGATGAGTGTGGGCTATAGCAGGCCAAATAAGGGAATGTGGTGCCATCTCATGCCGCTTTCCCACTCGGCCTCACTAGGGCTGAGCTGCTACCTTGCGTGCCATGTCCCATGCGGGCGCACGGTCTCACCTCCTGCACACTGCAGTCACTGCTTCCTGCATTCGTTGCGTGCCTATATAGCGCACACTTATAGTGTACCAACTGTCGGTGGTCACTTCACTAGGGCTTAGTGTTGAGTAATTGGGTTTCCCGGCGGTGGTTTCGAGGCCACCTCGTAAAACGCACACTGCCAAAGCCCCATGCTTCTTGTATTACAGTCTAAAAGCATGATATAAAATGTCTGAACGTTTGTTGCGCCGCAGCCTGTGTTTCCCTACTTCCGAAAGGGGCGGGGCATTCCCGCGCCCAAATTCTTCGGCGTCAATGAGTTTCTCGGCATCTTCGTGGCGTTGGTCATGGGCCTGCAGCACGCTCTGGCCATGGTCGGCGGCCTTATTACGCCGCCCCTGCTCATCTCCAACTTGGCCTTCGGCAACCGGCCCGGCACCAGCATCCCTTACGCCGAGGGCAACCCGGCTGAGCTCCAGCGCTACCTGGTGCAGGCCTCGCTCATCGTATGCGGCATCATGACGTGAGTCTTGGGAATTTGCTGCACCTGGGTGCTCAGGTGGTCAGCGTTGTGTCATTGGGGGATAGTTAGCGGGAGCTACAGGGGTACCCGCGGCAGTACGACACGCGGGTACTTTAGACCTGAGGGGCAGAACATCCCCTCCCTTGGGGAAGCCTCAACCCATTCAAGGACTCCCCGACACACCAGGGGATAACCAGCGCTGCTATGCAAGCGCCCAGTTCCAATTAGAGGTACCGTGCATTTTGCGTGCCGGGCTTAAGTGACCACCGTGCCAAGGCATTGCAGGAAATGCATAGCCCGGTTACTTGCACAAGATGCATATATTGTACCCTTTGCAAAGTGTAGTTCTGAATGCCCCCAGGACCTACCGCCCCCTCAGCACAAGACGTCGCGCAAACCCAACCGCTACACCCTCCCCCCGACCCCAATCCCTGCCCCCTGTCCCCCCTGCCCCTGTTCCCCCGCCCCTCCCTCTCCCCCTGCAGTTTCTTCCAGGTGGCCGGCTGGCGCATCTTCCGCACCAACTTCCAGTTCGGCGCCGGCATCCTGTCGTGCATGGGCGTGTCCTTCACCACCGTGCCCATCGCCACATCCGTCATCAACCAGCTGATGAAGGAGGAGGGGCACACGTTTGAGGCGGCGTACGGCATGTTCCTGGGCACCATCGCCGTGTGCGGCGTCATCCCCGTCGTCCTGTCCTTCTTCCCCATCCGCGTCATCAAGAACATCTTCCCGCCCATCGTGTGCGGCATCACCATCATCATGATCGGCGTGCACCTCATCGCCGCGGGATTCAAGGTGGGTGTCCGCTTTCATGTGTGCGGGTGGGACGTGGGATGTGCGAAGGTCAGGGAGCACATGCATGGCGTGCACCTCATCGCCGTGGGTTTCGAGGTGGGTGCCTTTTACCACCTGTGGGCCGGTGTCGCGGAGTCCCTGCCCAGGTCCCTGCGCGTGTGGGGGTACGCGTAAAACGCGTGGGAACCGTGTGAGGCGTCAGGGACTCACGCACGGAAACGCTGGTGCCTGCACGTGCGTGTGGGGGTGCCGGTGCCCCTTTCCAGTGCTAAAGCGTGCCCCCAGGCTCAGTCCCGGAGCCCGTCCCAGCATGCGCATAAGAGTTGGGGAAGAGTGCGCGTGCACGTGGAGAGCCAAGGACTCGGATCCATTTGGAGATCCTTGCACCATTCCATGTACCGTACCTTGAACCAATCGTAAGCTCCGTGTCTGCCATCTCGTGACCTCGCAGAACTGGGGCGGTGGCGCCTTCTGCGCTGACAACTACCTGCACCTGCCCACCACCAAGACCTGCTACCTGCCCCTGGCAAACGGCACAACTAGCACCATCCCCAGCCAGTGCTGGACGGGCCCCGGCGCGCTGTGCGGCGACCGGACCAAGACGGAGGTGTTCCTTCCCTTCGGCTCGCAGCAGTACATCGGCCTCGGCTTCATCGTCTTTGTCACCATCATCTTCCTCGAGATCTTCGGCTCGCCCTTTATGCGCAACGCATCAGTCATTATCGCGCTGCTGTTTGGCTACATGATCGCCGCGTGCATCAAGTTCCAGGGCAAGCGATACGTCATCACCGACAAGATCGACGCAGCACCGGGCATCACCTTCCTCTGGACCAAGACCTTCCCGCTAGGCTTCTACGCCCCAGCTGTCATCCCCCTCATGATCGTCTTCATCATTACCTCCATCGAGACCGTCGGCGACACCACCGCGACCCTTGAGGCTTCGCGTATGGTGACGGTTGGCGAGGACTTTACCCGCCGTGTCAAGGGAGCCCTCCTGAACGATGGTATCAGCGGCATTTTCTCCGCCCTGGCCACCTCCTTGCCCCTCACCACCTTCGCACAGAACAACGGGGTGATCTCCCTCACGAACGTGGCTTCACGGCAGGCGGGCTTCGCCGCTGCCTTCTGGCTGTTCCTGCTGGGCATCCTGGGCAAGATCGGCGCGTGGATCACCACCATCCCCGAGGCTGTGCTGGGCGGCATGAGTGAGTAGCGGGGCGGTGCGGGTGACAAGGCAGGGTGGCGTAGCCTGGAAACAGTTGTAGCACATTCAACCTGTAGCGTAGAGGGCCAATGGCACTCCTCCTGTTTCCGTACCAACAAGAGCGAGTTCATCACCAGCTGCACTAGCATGCCTGCTCCATTCGCCTTGCCCTGTACTGTACCTGCCACCCCCTGCCTCCCTCCCTGCCTTTTCCCTCGTCCAGCCACGTTCCTGTTCGCCAACGTGATCGCCAGCGGCATCAAGATCATCATCAACGGCGACCCGCTCACGCGCCGCTCGCGCTTCATCCTGGCGTGCTCCCTCGCGCTGGCCTTTGGCGTGGAGCTGGTTCCGCAGTGGGCCACGCTCAACCTGTGGCCCGTCACCCCACGCATGAGCCCCGGACTGCGCGGCCTCCGAGACGCCATTATCCTGGTGCTTTCCACGTCCTTCACCTTTGGAGCCGTCACGGCTATCATTCTGAATCTGATCATTCCGAGCAACGCTGGCGACGCGACTGCCACTGGGGCTGGCCACGGTGAGCGGGGACCGACCCATGGGTCGCTAGGACGTGCCGTTTCCATCATGTTGCACAAGTACACCCCATCTAGCAGTGCAGAGTAACCAGCATGCGTGCCTTTGTGTTAGCCTCGTGACATGCTTGCCGTTGCATCCAGCACCCGCGTGACAGGCTCTCGCCCAGAGCGGCAACACCCCCTTGCTTGCTGCATTCAGCAGACCGACTGTCACAGGCTATGGCCTGCTGTTCATTGCCACAATTGACCCTGCAGGCACCCACAAGGACACCAGCAGCGACGGCGACCCCTCGGTGGTCCCCCCGCTCAAGGGCCTGCCTGCTGCTGCGCACGGCTACCCCCACCCGCTGGAGCCCAAGGACAGCGGCCCCTCGGACAGCGGCGAGGAGGACGTGCACGTGCCGCCACGTGTCAACGCCGCAGACCGTGTGTAAGATCGGGATGCGGCACCTACCTCTGCCGTACACGGTGCGTGTGTGCCGTACACGGGGGGAGGGCGGAGTCCTGCTGTCGAAGTGGGGGTCGGTTGGGTGCTGGGGCTTGGGCACTGAGGCGGGGAGCTCGGTGACCAGCTTGTTAGGAGTTGTCCTCGACGAGTGTGCGAAGGCATGTGCTGTCGACAGCTTCTGTGCGTGCTGAAGGTGTATGTGGTGGTAAGGAGCGAGGAGGATGTGATCTCCAGGGACGTGTTGGGTTGAGTCAGGTGAAGTGGGTTGTGATCATCACGCAGGACGCGTGCTGCTACACGGTATGTGCGGGCGCTGGCGGGTTTCATGAACCCCGTTACGAGACACGAGTAATTGCATATAACAGTCAATCGCCTTTAGCACAACCAGGCGCATTGCAGTGGGGTGCATGTGTCAATGTGTGTGGGTTAAGCACTGCATGCACCATGAGGTTCCTGTACGATTGAATGGTCGCATCGCAAACGCAGCGCGTGACTGGCTTCAAAATTAGCTATGTGTACTGTTCAATGGCCCGTTGCTGAAGTACTTAACGCAAAAGAGGCCCTTCCACGTGGCGTAGGCCCATGGTTGGCACAGTGTGGCACCGCATGTTGCACACATACATTAGCAGGCGTTGCATGCATACCGTTATCCCCGGCCGTATGGCGCGGGGCTAGGTGGATCCCAGCCATGTGAAAGCATTGCCGGATCGGTACATATGTTTGCGAAAGCTTTGTCACGACAGCGCCTCTAGCAATCGGCCGCACGGCTACCGCGCTAGCCAGTGCTCCGGCCTTGCCTTGGGACCTTGTGGTGTGCTTGCATGTGTGACCCCTGTTGGCGCTTTATGTTGCAGGAGGAAGGGGTGACGGCACGGCACGGAGGGGTGACGGTCTTGCTTGTGCCGGCGTGTGAAACCAGTGTTACACTGTGGGCAAAAGCCGGGGGTCCATAGCCGGACCGAGACACAGCGATGGCCTCTAGGGCCTTAGGCACGAGCCGGGAGGGCTCGAAACACGGGACAACGCCCGACAGCACACGCGGGGGTCTACTCACC
>VFQN01003122.1_pt1 | contig 24355 bp, 33 predicted proteins | sample 3512371 | NCBI WGS metagenome assembly VFQN01 (sample SAMN10412370, study PRJNA504923) | tailings metagenome | isolation source: Replicate 2 from Balatoc abandoned mine | place: Philippines: Itogon, Benguet | collected 2017-08-28 | reverse complement strand
CCGCAAAAAATAGGTCTCCGATAATCCCATAACCCTTCTCCTGAAAAAAAAAAAAAAAAAAAAAAAGTCTACTGCCACACGCATATGCATTACACAACACGCTCCGTATTCTGAAGCGCCAACTTGCCATACCTGCTGCGCTCAGCACGTTCCTGGCATGCATGTCCCAACTGTACAGGTCGCCGTCTTGCTCAGCCCTTTCTCAGGGCCAGCAGCGTCTCAAGCCCTCGGTCACCAACCTTGGCCTGATCACACCATACATGCGGAGGCAGGCGCACACCTCTTCTCGCCACAACCATGCGCACAACCACCTCTTGCCCCTCAACCCACGTCCGGACCTTGCAAGCCCGGGCGTGCGCAGTCACGCCCATGAGCACCTGCGTTTCCATAACCCACGCGCTGGCCTCCATGTAAAGTGCATGCCATACGCTGTCGCACTCCCCTCCCTACTGCGCGTCGGCGGCCACGGGGATGAGCACCTCGTTGGTCTTTAGCCACGGCAGGCACCACGGCGGGTTGAACGCGCAGTACTGAACGTCCCGCGGGTCGGCCGACAGCGCCACGCCCTCCTTCTGCGCAGCTTCCCGCAGCTCCCGCTCCTGCCGCTGCGCCACCGTGTCGCTCATGTAGCCGCGGAAGCGCACCGCCGCGAAGGTGCGCTCCGGAACCTGGTGTGGGAGGCACGGGACAAGAGTAAGGGCCGCAAATAACGTATCCGTGTTGTGGGAGAGGGCTGACTGCCAGCTATATGAGTACCGCCGCGAAGGTACGCTCTGGAACTTAAGGGCAGGCCCGGCGGCGTGGGAGGGCGCGGGGACAGGGATAAGGGCGTGCAGAGGATTCGGTGTTCTGGTCAGCTGCGTGAGAATGTGAGCTTCGAACCTGAAGGCCCAATACAGGTATGATCGTTAGGGGCCAGGGGGGAGGGGTCAGGGATGGCAATAGGTTCTGGGCCAAAGGCTCTGGTGCGTAACAGCGTGAGCGCCGCACCTTCCCAGCCCAAGTGATGTCGCCAGATACTGCCTAGTAGGTTGGCCCCTCACGCCAAAGGCATCGTGTCGCTCCTACGTCACTTCTACCCCACCCTCAACCCCCTGACTATTTGTAGCAGATGCTGTACCACACACCATACAAATACCGTACTCAAGTCCTACGCACCTGCACCAGCTTCACGCGGGCGTCCTTGGGGACGGGCAGGTCTTCCGGCGAGGAGTACTTTGACGGCATGATGAAGGACATGGTGCGGGTGGAGGAGGAGGAGGTGGATGCCTGCTGCTGCTGCTGCTGCTGCTGCTGGGGGTCTGAGGCGCCGGCAGAGGGCGCGGCATGCTGCATCACGACGGGTGCAGTCATGGCCACCTTTTCGGACGCGGCGGGCGCTGATGCTGCTGACCCCGTTGTGTTTTGCATGACGACGGGTGCGGTCATGGCCACCTTCTCTGAGGTGGCAGCTGCCGCTGCTCCAGGCGTGATGTCTTGCATGACCACCGGCGCAGTCATGGCCACCTTCTCGTTGGCGTCGGCGCCGTCGGCCTTGCGGGAAGTGTTCTTGCCGAAAATGAATCCTGCAGGGTTGGGGAAGAATGGATGAAGAAGAGGACGGTGTGACATAATGACACGCATGAGGTGAGGCTGCTGGCTGGATAGGCACGCAGGGGGTGGACACCTTGCTTGGAAACGTCCTGCTGGTCCTGCATGGCCTTTGGCCCCATGCCCCCACTTGCACTGTTGCAGATTGTCTGACAGACATAGCAATCGCAGGCTCCTTTTATTTAGATGAAGTGACAGTGAGGCTGTTCGACACGTCCCTGCTGCCAACCCTGCTGCGTGCACATGGTTGTACCCTTGGGCCCCACGTGGTAGGTCCCACGGGACGGCTGTTTTGTCCTCGGCAAACACCGAGCGTCAACATTGAGCCCAAATGCTGTTATTGCCTGCTTACCTGCCAGCATGCCAAAGGGGTTGTTGAGGTTGTTCATGATGGGTGCGCCAGGCGTGACCTCGTAAGTCACCTCCGCCCTAACCTGAGGCGCATATTTTCGCAGCTCCGCTCCGGCCTTTCCGCTGAGCTGCTTGATGACCTCAAACTTGGGAGTTTCAACAGATATAGCACCGAAGAAGCTTGCCATGGTGCCGCTCTGCGAGTCGCAGCGTTCACTAGGTTGCGCAAAGGACGGAAGTTGGTCCAAACGACGTTTAGCGGTGATAGACGAGAGTGTGGTCCTGTGTTATGTAATGTAATTGTACATTCAAGGGAGACATGTAGCAGTCCACGATGAGCGGGCAGGCATTGCGCGAATGGCGTCATCCTGATTGCCATTAGCTCCGAATCCGCGCCCCTTTGGAAGGCCGCAGAGACTGGGCTCACCAAAGCTAACTTGCCCCCATGTCGCATTCCGTACATCAAAAGGATTAATTTGAATATTAGCATGCTCCGTTTGCAGGCCACTGTGGCTCTGTCCGTTGGCGCTTGAGGTTGACGCCAGGGGTCAGCAGGGTCCAAAGTTGACCAGGCTGCCCCAGGCTCTCCCATGACTTATGCACCCAGGAGAACACCTGCCGCTGTGCAGGGGGCTCGGAGGTTAGTAAATCACACAGATGCATGATGAAGTAGAGTTGAAAGCAGCAAGTTGGGAACCCTGGACATCTGCAGGGGTAGAGACCCTGGCTGGAAGCGAACCGGTGTAAGGATGTTGGCATGTGTAGGCCTGGGGTAGGCACCAAGGGAGACCTGGGTCGGGGGCCCTGCTCTGGTTAAGGGTCGGCCAGACGGCCGTAATTGCCTAGAACTTGAACGCCTGCACCTATGCAACGCTGGGTGCCAGCTGGGTACAGTACGTGCAAGGCAGATCAAAGCAGCTCAATGACTGTTACATGAGGTTGCAGCGTTGCACAGATGCCAAGCGCAGCGGAATCAGCCCGCGCGAACAGGGGCGCAGTCCTGGAGTCCTACTGTGTGACGAGCTCGCACCAGGTGACTGCTGTATCCCCCCAGGACACGCTACCGTAACCTGCCAGATGTGCATTACGTATGCACCCTGTGATCCCGATCTTCCCGTAGATCACAAGCTATGGGTGACACATATTGCACGGCAGTTTCACGGTGTGGGGTGGAGTGCGTTACCGTTGTTCGCCTGTGAATGACCCAGTGGTGCAGGGGCCCAAGCAGGTGGCCCAAGCCGTCAAAAAGCAGGGGAGCTCCCAGGGGTTGGGAGCTCCCCTGCATCGGGGAGCCCTCCCGGCATGCGTAAGCACACAGAGATGAACTCCCACGATATTTAGTAGCAACTCGGAAATCACAGATATTAACGCGACAGACTGCGGCGTTGAAAAAGTCCCAGAAACAAACCGAGTGTTTGAGAAAGTCACCTTCTGACGCTACGCAGTATCGAAACGACTGCATATAGTAACAATTTAGTGGCCCAGGATGTCAGAGCCCCCGAGAAAGAAGGCGCGGGAGGCGCAGCAGGAGCAGGCAACGCCGGCGGACGTTAGCATTATCGTCCAGTTCCAATCGTCAAATGGAGAAGATACAGGTGTTCTATTGTTACATAACGCGTTCAACAACCCAGTTAGTTGTTGGCGGCTGTATGCGTAAAGCTTCCGCATGCGGGGCTGTGAGGGGCTTCAACCCAACGCTCTGCTTCAGGAGGCAGGCGCTATGCACTCCGTGTGGCATCCCAATATGGTTACACTGCATTGCGCAGGGCCCCAGTTGGACATCCCCCACAACGTCAACCCCACACAGCTGGAGGTGTTGCTGAACGGCCTCCTCAACAACGAGGAGAAGCTGCCCTATTCCTTCTATATAGAAGACCAAGTGAGTGCCTATCGTATGTGATCACACATGCATCTATAACAAGGGATACTTGAGGGGCCCACGTTACTGAACTGCATTGGGGCGCTCAGGCTGTGAGGGTGTGTTTGGGTGCAGGACGCCAGAGGGCCATGCGGCAGCAGCCGACAGATGGTCAGAAACCACTGTGTCCGCTTACCTTAACTTTGGGCCCCCGAACCCACCCGCAACAGGAGCTACTGGGGGAGCTGGGCGCGCACCTGAGCTCCAAAAGGATAAGCGTGGAGAAGGCGCTGCGCATCGTGTACCAGCCCCAGGTGGGGCGGCCGGGCTGTGGGCCGTGGCAGGGGAGGGCCTCCCGTTGGCGTTGGCCCAGTCAGGCCCAGTGCGTAGGCCTGTCCTGATCGTTCTCGGTGCGAGGGGAGCTGTGCGGATGGGTGCAAGTGGTACGGGGTTGCCAGGTCACGTCACAGCGGCGGGGTCCGCGGAACTGGATTACGCTTCCGGTGCCGTAATACATACATACATACTAACCCTGCTAAACACAAAGCTACATACATAGATACATACAAATAGTGGCGGGTCCAGCTGCACACCCGCCCAAGCAGGAGAGCTCATCCAAACACACTCACGCGCTGTCCAGTGCTTACGTTTGTGTATTATAGGCAGCAGTAGGCACAGGCTCAGGCACAGACGTGAACGGAGGCGGGGGCCGGAGGCGGTGGGAAGGGCGCGGGAAGGGGCCGGGCGTGCACGCCCTATTGTGGAGTGTCCATTCGGCTACCCAGGTCAATCCAGGGCCCGAGGGTATTGGGCGCGTGTGGCAGCTGGCAGACACAGCAGCCCCGGGGGGCATGACACGGCGCCCGGGTCACTGGGGGGATGCGGGGGTTAGGCGGTAGGACGACAGATGCGGGGGGATGCGGGGGGATTACCGCCATGGGGTCATGGGGGGCCCTGCATGCCTGGGCAGGTCTCCTGCTGCATGCCCTCACGAGGCGGCGGGACCAGGGCCACAAGGGCGATGGTTCCCCCCCCCCCCAACCCACAGTGACCCGGGCCCCGTGTCATGCCCCCCATGGCTGCTGTGTCTGCGGGACCAGGACCACAAGGGGGCTGGGTGGAGGCCAGGGCAGTGCCCCACCTGAAGCGCAGGAGCTGGGGTTGCAGATGCCTAGGTTTGGCCCTGACTGGGAATGTCCCCAAGAATGTTGGTTGTGGTGGTGCATGTTTAACCATGTCATGCATGCTGCGCCTGCCGTGCAGGCGGTCTTCCGAGTACGGCCAGTGGCGCGGTGTACGGCATCCATACCAGGTGGGTTTCGGTGCTGGCGACGGGCGCGGCTCGTGCGTGGGGGCCGCACGAGGACCGATGTGCGTGTGTGGGCAAGTGCTGCATTGTGCGCTGCACGTACTGTCGGACCTCCCAGGTGCCTGGGTAGGAGTACGCGCTTCTGCACAAACCGGGTTCGTGGTGGACCACTTGAGGAAAAGTCATTCATTCCCTGCACCCTCGCGTACCCTTCACCTCCGCCCTCAGGCCACTCGGAATCGGTGCTGTCTGTCAACTTCTCGCCCGACGGCTCGCAGCTGGCCAGCGGCAGCGGAGACACGACCGTGCGCTTCTGGGACCTTAGTACACAGCTGCCCAAACACGAGTGCAAGGTGGGTGGTGATGGGCGGACGGGTCTCTGCAGGGTGGTGGATGGGATGGGGGCTGGTTCGCAACGCGCAGTTACGGGCGGACGTACACAGGCGCACATCCACCTGGCCTCCGATACCTGTCTTGCTACTTATGCTTGCCACGTCAACCCCGCAACAATCAAGCCCGCAGGGTCACCGGAACGGGTATTGCTATTGGTCTGGTCCCCAGGCACCTTGATGCGACTGAAGCACACTGCAATTTCTAGATCAGAAGCCGCACCACGACGGCTACAAGTCCGCACCCCGTGCAGGGGCGCTCGCTGGTCGCAGCGTGCCCCACAGACGCCTTGGTGCCCCTAAGCCGCACCGCCATGCTAACCCACACTTGGACCCACCCACCCTAAACCTCGTGCAGGGGCACAAGAACTGGGTGCTGGTGGTGGCGTGGTCCCCCGACGCGCAGTGGGTGGCGTCCGGGGACATGAACGGGGTGGTGCACCTGTGGGACCCCAAGGAGGGGAAGCTGGTGGGCACCTGCAGCGGACACGGCAAGTGGATCACCAGCCTGGTGGGTGGACTGGGGGCGGGGCCGGGGGCGGGGGGCAGGGGAAGGAGAAGGGCATGCATACGGTACCCATAGCCAGGGCTGCTGATTGGGGCGGAGGTCGTCCACCGCAAGGGCGGATGGATCGCTCATGCTGCGGCTGCTCGCCAAAAGCAGGACATGGCCTCGAAGGGGTTGACGTAGCGCAACCGCAAACGGTGTCCGCTTGGCACATACGGGGCCGTGCATGGGGGGCCTTGCCAAGGATGCATGCCATATTGCCATTGCAGCACTGTCGGCTGGGCATCCAGGCACACAGCCGTGCAACGGGGTGCATCCATGCACAGCCAGCGGGCACGGGCTACTTGCGGCACTATCGTATGCACAGGTTGGTGCCAGTCGTAGTATGGCATGATTGTCACGAGTTGGTATCCTGTGACCGGCGCTGTGGCATCGACCTGGTCGTCGTGGTATACCTCTCGCCCCACCTCAGGCGTGGGAGCCGGCGCACAAGGCCCTGCCCAGCTTGCGGTTCGCCAGCGGCAGCAAGGACAACACCATCAAGGTGCGTGTGTGTTAGCCGGGTGCAACGGCTTGTACGCAGCTGTGTGTGGATGCTGCATGGCTGGGCGGCACGTATAATGAACAATACGGTCAACACGGTCAAGCCACGTCCGTTCTGTCCTGGCCAACGGCCCCTGACCTTGCATCATGGCGGGCAGCAAACCACACATGCCCTTGCCCGGGTGCATGCTACTGGTGCATGCTACTGGTGCATGCTACTGGTGCATGCTACCTGTTGGCCGCTGACACGGGGGTGTACGGCCCAGCCACCTGCATACCGCACTGCGGGCCGCCATGTCCTAAAACCCCAAGCCGCCCTACTTGCCACTCTTGGTATTCCTTTGGTTGACTGGCAACACGGTGCAACACGGTGCTGCGCGCTGTCCATGTCCAACACACCGACCCGTGCGTAGCCCGCACTCACTCATGCCCAATCCACACTTAACCCACAGATCTGGGAGGCCACCACGCGGCGCTGCGTGCTGTCCATGTCCAACCACAGCCAACCCTACCCAAACGCCTTACCCACACTTGACCCACAGATCTGGGAGGCCACCACCCGGCGCTGCGTGCTGTCCATGTCCAACCACAGCCAGGCGGTGACGGCCGTCAAGTGGGGCGGCGAGGGGCTCATATACAGCGCCAGCAGGGACTGCACCATCAGCGTGTGGGACGCGACGGACGGCAAGCTGGTGGGTGTGGGTTAATTGGCGTGTGCCCGGTCGAACAGAGGTGTATTAGCAGCAGGACGGTGCTGCAGCGCCAGCAGGGACTGCACCATTGGCGCCTGGGACGCGACGGACGGCAAGCTGGCGGGTGTGGGTCAAGTTGTGGACTTGTGGCGCTGTCCCGAGCTTGCGATGTGGGTTAAGAGCATGGGCAGCACGTCAACCTGCCGTGAGTGCCAGTCATCAGGCTGGCATGGTCATCGGTATCATGCAGTGGCTTGGGGATATGGCATCATACAGGCCAGGGTGGTGGCCCTCCGGGGCCACCAGAGCACGTGCGTTGCTCACCATACGCATACCGACCGCTATTCGCTGCCCATACCACTGCCGTGTAGCCTTCTTTGCCCCCCATCCACCATCGAGTACGCAGACCTACCTAGACTTGCGTTTTCTTAACCCAACCGCCTCACCCCCTTTTACCCTCCTCCCCACCTGCCCAGGTCCGTGTGTTCAAGGGCCACGGGCACTGGGTCAACACGCTGGCGCTGTCGTCGGAGTACGTGCTGCGGACGGGCGCGTTTGACCACAACGGCAAGGCGCCCGCGGACGTGGAGGTGAGGGCGCAGCGCCGATGGCATGGGGTATTGTTGGCAGCATTACATATAGCTTTAGGGGGCCGACGGCTGGGCTGCTTAACCGCAACGGCAAGGCGCCCGCAATCGTGGAGGTGGGGACGAACGCAGGGCTGACGTGGGTTAATAGCTGATAGTCGTGGCTGTAAGAGCCCTACTGCTCAGGAGTTTAGCCACGACGGTATTGTGCCCTCGAACGTGGTCATCGGTGGGCATTCCAGTCATTCGGATGGTACAAGGATCACCGCTTGACACCAGGACGCACGTGATACTGGAGGCTACGGGCTTTGGGGGCTCTGGACTTTCCTGGCTGTTACATTCTGTCAGGTAATGGACCGAACCAAGTCGGCCACCTTACGTTACGCATGCTATGCCCTGATTACTCGAGGTTACCGTACTGCCTGTCCCGTACGTGCCGCTGCTGATGTACAGGAGGCGAAGAAGGCGGCGGCTGCGCGGTACGCCCAGGCGACTGGGGGCAAGTGAGTACGGTATTGCATGAACGCCGCTACGCGTCGCCAGCTGTGCGCCACTAGCCGTGCTGCCGGTGCATAAGCTCGGCAGTGTGCCAATAGACGTCCTTCCCGGGACCTGCGGACCCACATACCATCCCGAAGAGGTGGAAGCACCCACCCAGCAGCCTGTGCGCCCCAACGACAGTGCGACACCCACACATGTCCTACTACATGTCCTACACCCACACATGTCCTACTACATGTCCTACACCCACACATGTCCTATTTGGCTCAACGCAGCCCGATGTGACGCACGCGCAGGGCCTCCCTCCTCGTCGTCACCCTCCTCACCCTCCTCACCCTCCTCACCCTCCTCACCCCCACAAGGTTTCACGACTCCAGCCGCACACGCCGACACCTGCCCCCTCCAGCGCAGTCCTCCGTACAACTATCATATGTCTTACGCCTTACGGACGCTTTTGTTTCTCCTTCGCCCTCACTCCCTAACACCTTAGGCCCGAGCGGCTGGTGTCCGGCTTCACCCACTCCGCTTCACGCACTCCGCTACGTCTCTGTCCCGTCCCCAGGCCCTGTAGCCCACTAACTCTTCACCGCTACGCTATGCCCCTGCCACCCTAGGCCCGAGCGGCTGGTGTCCGGCTCCGACGACTTCACGTTGTGCCTGTACTCGCCCTCCACCTCCAAGACGCCCATCGCGCGCATGACGGGACACGTGCAGCTCATCAACCAGGTGCGGGCCGTGCCTTGGGGAGAGGAGGAGCGAGTAGCGCAGAGCCAAGGGGTGGTACGGCTAAAAGCCAGGTGCCGTACTCGACACGCGGTGCAGTGTCGGTTGGGTTTGGCACCGGTAGGCGGTGGGCTTGGTAGCTGTTGGGCTTCATTCCGCAATAGTTGGTGCTTCGCATTTTGAATAGCTCAGGCCCATAGGAAGACCACCACCACCGCAGTACGCCCTCCTGCCTTGTGACTGCAGCATCCTCCTTGCCATGCTGTTTTGACCTGCTCCGCTCTGCCCTCTGCCCTGCCCCAGGTGTGCTTCTCCCCCGACGGGCGGTACATTCTGTCCGCCTCGTTCGACAAGGCGGTCAAGCTGTGGGACGGCGTCAAAGGCACCTTCCTAGCCACACTGAGGGGGCACGTGGGGCCGGTGTACCAGGTGGGTGGAAACGTGTGACATTGGTGGGAAACGTGGGATGACCAAGGTGACAGTGCGTGGGCCTGGGGCTCTGTACCGCCACGGTACTGAGCTGGTTGTGAACTGTGAAGCTAGACGGGGCCCGGAGTGGGCGACTGAACTGGGCGGCTCTTGCACAGTGCAGGCCGTGACCAAATAAGGCAGGGGGGCAACCCACTTATTGGCCTGGTTTGCCGTTGACGATCCATCATCTGAAGTGCTGGAGAATGACATGCCCCTCCCCGTTTGAACCCGTTCCAGGTGGCATGGTCGGCGGACAGCCGGATGTTCGTCAGCGGCAGCAAGGACAGCACGCTCAAGGTGGGAGTGCGGGGGTGGGTGCTGAAATATGAGCAGCTGAATGGGCCTTGGGGTCCATCTTGGTGCTGCACCCACATCCCCGCGCTTCCACTCACCTGACCTCGAGCTGTACCTTCCTTGCGCACACGCCCCATGCATCTGCACGCTGGTGCTAGCTACCACTTTTCGCGCGCCGGCTCCATCGGCCGGCACACAGGGTTTGCGTCACCAGAGCAAACAACCGGGCCAGTGGCCCGCCCTGCACCAATACGAGACCTGAGCAGACGCAAGCTAACGGTGGGCCTGCCCAGCTTCATGTGCACTTTCCCGGTGATGGCACACGCCGCCAACGCCCGTCCGCCCGCTCTCACCCATAGGTGTGGGACCTGCGCACGCGCAAGCTCAAGGTGGACCTGCCGGGGCACGCCGACGAGGTGTTCTCTGTGGACTGGAGCCCGGACGGCACCACGGTGGCCAGCGGGGGCAAGGACAAGGTGCTCAAGCTGTGGAGGCACTGAGGGCACGGCTCGACCGGTGGCGCAGGAGTGCCGTATCGAGTCCTTGGGGGCCCATGCCGGCGTTGGAACTGCTCTGCTGTCACTTGCCACGGTGGGCGGCGGGGGGCGAGTGCATGCTGCATGGTGCACAGGCTGTGGAGGTGCTGATGAGGGGTCCCACCGCGTTGGTTACCAGTCAGCACCAGGGGATTCCCTGGGAGATTGCCTGGGAGGTATTGGCTTGTCGGACGTCAGTGTGCGGTTCTTGCACCTGCTGCGTGCCCCGTGGCTTGGCCACGTGCATGCGTGCATGGGCTGGCAGGGAGTAGGTGTGTGTGCAGGGCTACAGCTGCGTGACACCTGGGGGCCGGGCCGGGCGGCGGGCGCTTCGGGTCAAGCGCGCACGTCGCGTCGCTTGGCCTCCTCACGCGAGGCATGCAGCGGCAGCGTGCCGCTGCTGCCTGCTGGTTGTGGTAACTTCCAGACGTCCACAGAGCTCGTGCGTTGTAAACTGTGTACGGTAACGCTCAGAAGGTAACGCTAGCGCCACGCTCCTTCGTGCTCAGGAGTTAGCCCCAGTCAGGCTACCGGGTCAAGTCGGGCGTTGAGCTCTGGCTCTGGCGCACACAACTTGCTGCAACCTGCACCGCGTGTCCAACCAGGTCCCACCGGATGTAGCAGGATGCGGTGCTACAGTGTGCGTTGGTTCACGGCTGAACGGTCGCGGCGCGCTCATCAGCCCGTGGCTAGGTCCCGTAGCTAAGCAGTTCTACACAGACGACACACTGCCGGAAGCCTGGTGGGACTCACCCGGACAAGCGTTTTGCGCAACTGTAATTGCTACTAGGGATATTCCTGCCTAGTCGCACCGAGGCCCCTTTCCTTTGGGTCATTTGAATAATCGCGCCTGCTGGAGTCCGACCTGCTGGAGTTCGTCCCCCATTCGTCCGTGAACGGGTTCCAGTCAGCCCAACCGCCTTGCCTTCGCACAACGCACCCTGGGTTCCCCTGGTTCCGCGTGCACCAGCGTGTGTGCTATCCTACTTCCCACTATATATTTGTTTTGCTAGATCTTTCTTGTGGAGCCTGGGGCGGTCGCAGTTCGTATGTGTGGCACCCTAGGCAACAACCGTTGGCGGGGGCGTTTCACCAACGGTTGGTCGCCTGGCTGTGCCACATCATGCCTAGGCACGTATGCAGGCCTGCTCATCAACGCCTGAAAACTCCTTACATGCCCCACTATCAACCCCTTTCCACAGCGCAGCGTGATTAGCTTTGTTCATTGCAGGAGGCTTGCCCTCCTTCCCCCAAACTCGCAGGTTTTTTTCCGTATTCCCCGCTTCGTCTCATCCGAGGCTAGGATACGGCGAATCCCGTTGTGAAGATACCCGTTCTTTCCCAGTCGCTCTCCGCCCCTTATGCAAACTTTACGCGCCGAGCCAGGGGATACTCCTGCTGTGGGCGCTTGCTTGCTCTCCAATATGATGGAGCGCCTTCGCAGCGCCGCGAAAGGCAGCGGGCGCTCGCCCTTCGCCGCGAACAACCTCCAACACTCGTGGACAGCACAAAGCCATCAAAACGACGCGCCAACGCTCGCGCTCCGCCCCGAACAGCGCCCATTTGACGCAAATGATGTCCTGCTGTACCTTAGCGACCAAGCGTTCGAGCCCGTCGCCAACGCGGCGGCCCTTCGCCAGGCCTCGTCCACCTGCTCGCACCTGCCCGCCCCTTCACCTCTACCCTCAGCTCCACCTCCCAATCCGCCCGCACCTCCAATCCACCCCGACCCAAATCATCGCCCCAGCCCCACACCAATCCCCATCCTTTCCCTACTCACCTCCAATCAAATCTCTATGAACACCGCTTTGAGCCCGCGCAATTGCGCTGCGAAGAACGCCCTGATGCAACTCGACGCGCCCACCTCCGCCCACACCTTCAGCTCCCACACCTCGGCCTTCCCCACCGGGGGCCTGCCCGCCACACCCACTGATGACGGCCAGGGCGGCGGCTGGCTGGTCTCCAACGCCTTCCGGCTGTGCAGCATGGGTTCCCTGGAGCTGCGGGCCCTGGATCTGGTCATGGGGCCCGCGGCGGGTGGAGGCACGCCCAGAGCGCCGGCAACGCTGACCGGCGTCAACACGCCACGTGGCATGGGCGAAAACGGCCGACCCATGGGTCATTTTGACCGCTGGGATGGTAGCGGCGGTGGAGGCAGAGGCGGAGCGCAGGGGAGGTCCCCCGGGGGCGAGGGCGAGGCCGGCAGGCCAGCGGTCTTGGAGCTGACGACAGGGGCGGCCGCGGGGGCGAGCGCCCCACCGGGTACGCGAGCGGCGGTGTCCATGTCCACGGGAGGCTCCTGCTCCTCCATGTGCACGGAGGTAACTACCACAACCACCACGGCAACTGCCACAACCACCACAACCTCCAAGCCCGCGGCTCCAGCTCCTGCGCCTGCACCCCATGCAGTCGCGTCGCCTCCCTGCGCCAACTCATGCGGCCAAATGCCCCAACCTGGCTCCTGCTTTATGCCCACGCCCCCACCGACAAGGCCCTTCAACCCGTACGGCAACCCTGACCAACCCTCGCCCTACAACACCCCACCGCACAGCAGCTACTACTGCCCTTCCCACCACGCCTACCCCTACGCCCACCCCCACATGTACCCGTACCCACCGACACAGTACTACGGCCCTCCCCCGCCCAACGCCGGACACACGTGCAACGGCCAAGGCTTCGTGCCCCCCCTGTCGCCCTACCCCACGGCGCCGCACCCTGGCTACCCCTACTGCTACCCCACGCTCCCGACCCCGTACCTCAACCTTGTCTGCGCGCACGGCCACAGCCCCACAGTTGCTCAGGGCCAGCCTCCTGGCGTGTACCCCTACCACAGCAGTTGCACCTGCGGACGCTGCTTGGGCAGCCCGCGGGCTGTGACCCACCCTGCCTGCTCGGGCCCACAGCAGCAGTCCCAGGCACTACCAGATCTGGAAGCTGCCCACACCCAGACCCAGGCACACGTGCCGCCGCAGGACATGCGGGGTGCAATGACTGCCCTCCTGATGTCCGCCGACGGCGAGGAAGAGGACGAGGGAGCAGCCGACGAGCCGCCCTCCCTGGCACGCCTGCTGCAGGCTGGTTGCAGCAGCAGGGCGTGGGGTCGTGGGACACAGCAGGCGGTTTCCACTGCAGCAGGGCAGCAGCAGCAGTCGCAGCAGCAGTGCGGCCCCAAGCAGGAACCCCTACCTGCTGGTGCAGTGGTCAAGGTTGAGGTGCACAACCCGGACACGTGCGGCGGCGCGCCGACTCCTCTACCACCGCCAAACGGTGGCTTCTCCCCACCTGCGCACGCCGCTAGGAGCCGCCCCCGTACCCGTGCCAGCCGTCGCACAGCCCGTGTGGGGCCCCGACCCACCGACGGGGGGGAGCAGCAGCAGCAGCAGCCGTCCGCGGGCCCCCGCTCCCGCGCCCCCAAGCGCTCCGCTGCCACCGCCGCCCTCCCCGACGGCCTGCAGGGCCCCGCAGGCGCCGGGCCCCAGCCCCGCGGGCCGCTTTCCCGCTCGCCCAGCCACAACAGCGCTGGCAGCGGCGGTGGCTCCGGCGGCACCAGGGCGCGAGGCCGCGGCGCAAGGGGCAGCGGCGGCAGTGCTGGTCGCGGCCGCAAGCGCGGGGGCCGCTCGGCCGGGGACGACGATGACGAGGACTACCGGCTGAGTGAGGACGCGGAGGACGAGGAGGATGACGAGGAGGAGTCCATGGAGGAGGGCAGCTGGGGCGTGGGAGGCGGGCGGGGCGGTGGTGGCGGAGGAGTGGCGGCGGCCGCGGCGGCGGCGGCGAGGAAGGCGGCGGCGGCATGTGGCGGCGGGGGCACGCCGGTGCCAGCGGAGGAGGAGGTGGATGGGGGTCGCCGCTCGTCCAAGTACCGGGGCGTCACACGGCACCGCCGCAGCGGCAGGTAGGCTTGAGGCGGAACAACACCATGTTCCCTGGCTCTGGTAGCCTGTTGCACCGGTACTGAACGAGCCCTCAAGGCAGGAACTTGCATGTACCGGTACGTTCCTGCCATGGCGTGCCTCCTACTGTGCTTTGCCCGTGCCCGTGCCCGAAACCCTACCTCGCTCCCTTGCCGCACGGTTCCAACGACCGCTTCCTGCCTTCATCCCTACCCCCTGCAGGTGGGAGGCCCACATCTGGGTCAAGGACATGGGCCGCCAGGTGTACCTGGGCGGCTACGAGGACGAGGCGCACGCGGCGGAGGCCTACGACGTGGCGGCGCTCAAGAGCAAGGGCGTCAAGGTGTGAAGGGGCCGGGGGGCCGCCTGGGGGTGCACGAGCAAGGGCGTCAAGGTGGGGACGTGGGTAGGGAGCCTTGTGAGACTGTGCAACGGCACATGGGCGTAACCTACCTTGCTCAGTGCCCGCACCCGGCACGTGACTGCACCGTCGGCCCCAACGGGCCTATGCGGTACCGCCACCATATATCCCAGTGTGCTCCAGGTGCGCTGCCCCCACACACGACACACCCACGTTCTATCCCCTCCCTCCACTGCCCCGCCCCCCTCAGGTCCGCACCAACTTCCCGCTGGACCGCTACTGCTCGCTGCTGTCCTCGCTGGACTCCATCAGCCTGGAGGAGCTCATCATGGCCGTGCGCCGCCAGAGCCAGGGCTTCAGCAGGGGCAGCTCAACGTACAGGGGCGTCACCGCGCACCCGTCGGGCCGCTGGGAGAGCCGCATCGGCATCCCGGGGTCCAAGCACATGTGAGTCAGCTGGGCCGTAACATTGCATGGGGCAGGGAACAGGCTGCTTTGACGACAGGAGCTGGCTGATGCACATGCTAGTACCTTGCGCATGACACCATGCACGCCCTCTGTCGGCGTCAATGCCCCGCCGTCAGCTTCTGCAAAATGACCGCCCTCCCTGTCCCCACCTGTCCGTTCACCCGCAGCTACCTTGGCCTGTTCGAGGCTGAGCGCGACGCCGCCACCGCCTACGACCGCTCGCTGGTGCGGCTGCGGGGCGGGGCCGCCGCCACCAACTTCTCGCTCTCCGAGTACGCCGAGGAGCTGGCGGAGTACCACACGGCGCAGCAGGTGGGGGGAACAAAGTACTAGTAACGCGAGGTGGAGGTAGTGGTAGTAGGAGGACGAGGGTACGGTCAGCAGGTGGGTGGGGGGTGGGGGGGAGCGGGAGAGAAATGAGGGGAAGCCGCGAGGTGTAGACTGGAAAGTGGAGGGCGTACTACACGGGGCAGTAGGTGGGTAGAGAAACGAGGGAAAGAAGAGCCATACCGTATGAGCCCTACCTGCCGGTGACCCCGTGGCTTGCCCAATTGAGGAAGCATGGTCTGTCAGGTACCATCCTGCCGAACGCCCAGTCGATAAGCGCCGTGCGGCTGCCCCTCCCCTGCCCCCTGCCGCCACCCCAGGCTGTGCTGCTGCGCGACTCGCGGCTGCGGTCGCTGTCCCGCCCCGGCCCCGACTTCGAGAAGTGGATCAAGAGCGGCAGCAGGGCCTTCCCACACCTGGCCGCAGCCATCGCGGCGCACGCCTGCAACCTGGCGGCGGCGGGGGGAGAGGGGGCGGCGGCAGGTGCGGCTGGCGTGCCACCACCGCTAAAGGTACCGGTACCTCCGCCATCAAGCCCCGCCGCCGCGGCCGCCACTGCCGCGGCGGCCGCTGCTGCCGCTGCCGGATCACCCGTACCCTCGCCATCATCAGGCGCATCCGCCGCCGCCGTGTACAACGCCACCGCCACCACGTCCGCCACCACCACCGCCGCCGCCGCCGCCACTTCCGCCACTGCCGCCACCACCACCGCCGCCGCCGCCGCCGCCGCCGCCGTGTACAACGCCACTTCCGCCACTGCCGCCACCGCTGCCGCCGTCGCCGCCACCGCTCTGCCGCCATTACCAGGTGACGCTGACGCCATGCTCAGTGGCTGTGACGGCAAGACCGTGTTTGACGGCATTACGGATGAGCAGCTCGACGCGCTGCTGTGCGACGAGATGTGCGACGATGCGGTAGCGGCGGTTGGGGCCGCCATGCATTGTGTGGGTTGAGCTCGCTGCATGCCTAGGTGCGGTGAAGCCTCGAGGAGATATAGGCCGGCCGTACGGTATGTTGGTCATGAGTAGCGGAGCTAGTGCAGCTCACTCGGCTTGTGGGTTAGCCGGTAATGGTGCGTGGTTACCGTACTGCCTGGCTGTTCAGCGGAGTGGTCTAAGAGCGTGTGGGGCAGGCGTTGAGGAACGGCGTGTTTGGCGCTTAGGAGCGGGGTAAGAAAAAAGGCTGTAGTGCAGCTGCACTACACTGCACATTGTGGCGTTAAGCTTGCGTGGGAGGAAGGTGTGATGCAGGGAGAGAGGAGGACAGCTGCGGCACGGGTGCTGGGATGGGCGCGGGACCGTGGGCGGGGCGGCAGGGGTACACCTGCTGTGTGTGCATGTGTAGATAGAGGAATGCCTTCCGTCAAGGGCCGGGCAAAAGCTTTGCTTTTGCTTACGCACCGCTACGGCGCCGTGTTTAGCACATGTACAGCTATCTGAATGCCGTACTGTTTGCACATGAGGGGTCATGCGGTACACGGTACGTACGGCAGCGCGCTGTACAGGTGCAGGTCTGGTTTGGGTCTGGTTTGTGGCAGGTTGTTGGTGGTGTTGGATGGTGTAGGAGAACACGCACTACAAGACTACATGGCAGCCGGGGTGCGTTGTGCTGGTGGCTGGAGCTCTGTTGGGTGATATGGGACGTTGACGGCTGCAGACGACTGCACGCTGAGGTTTGCATCAAGCCGCTGTTTGTTTGTTTGCATGGCACTGCGTTGCCACCTTCCGGTGTTTGTTTTGCAGGGACACATACAGTTAGCAGCGGTGGGACTGTCACGCCATTCGGCTGTCCGCTGGTTTGAAAGGTGTTAGGGTTTTGCTATGGGTTGCTGTGGCTTGGGGCCCACCGGTTCCCGACACCGTTTGCACCGTTGGTCGTTGCAGCAGTTGCCCAGTTGCCCGCACCCCGTACATGGCCACCAAAATTGCCGTCGACAGTTTGCTGTACGTTTTGCTACCTTGTTCTGCCTAGCGCTGGAGACGCGCTTACAGTTTCGCTGGTAGGCACGCACGTGTGTGAGGAAGCACCCGCTGTGGCGTGTGTGCCCTGGTCGGTGGACGGATGGGGCGTTGGTCACATTTAGCGTTGTGCTGTGCAAGCAACTTGGTGTGATGATGTTTGCGGTTTGCATATGCTGGTGTTCGCGGTCCCAGCAAGTGGTGACCCGCTTGGTCCATTTACACATTTGCACGCATGGCGGGGGCTTGCCATGCTCTCTGGGTCCTGCTTGCGTACCTGCATGTTTAATGCACCAGGAAAGCCTTCGGCTATTCCTGTATGATGATTGTTTGAAGCATACGGTATTCTCAACAACAGTGCATACAGTTGGTAGATAGGCTGCTTGTGTAGGCCAGAACGAAGGTGTAGGCTGGTTCAGTGTGTGGCACACTACTGCTGCATTGTGAGGAAGCAAGGTTACTGGTACGGTGTAGCGCTGGCAAACAGTCTCCGTTCTCTATGGTGAGCATTGTCTGAGCGTTGTTCCAATTTCACTCATTCCATTATTTGGTGGCAGCCTTTGCCATGCACAAGCACTGCAACCCACGTGTGGAGTTGGCGCATGGGGCATTTACGGATGCATGTATGTGCCCTGACAAGAATAAAAGGAATGGCGTAGTTGCGTTCTCGACAAGGATCAAAGAGGAGCAAGTACCGTATGGCATGTGGCATCTGTGCGTACTGTCATTGATGAGTGTCGTGAATAGAGGGTCAGAGAGCTGCTTCATCTACTGCATCAAGCAAATAAGGATAACTGTGAGGCTGCTACATGTCAACGCACGGTGCGCTGTCAACGACATGGTCCTCCCACGCACGCACGTGCTGAGTGTGACAGGTTACCGGTATGTGCAGCACATACATTAGTACGTTGCTTGGGTGCGCACGTCCAAAGCACGTGCGGGCAGGGTGACCTTTGATATGAGCATTTATGGTATGTGGCGTACAGAGAGCTCTTAGAGGCAATACGCGTTGTGTACTGTGGCTTAGCCCTCCTTTCGTTCGTGTACCTGCGTGTTCCGGTACCGGTAGATAGTCATTCATGGTGTGGGTGTCAAAGCCGCCGGGCAAGCAGCTGCTGGTGGTGTGACGCAAGTAAGCGTGGGTTAAGTTGGAACAGAGTGAGGGACCAGGCAACCAGTGTGCGATAGTCCAGTGCAGCCGTACGTGTGAGTGTAGCAGCTATTGTATTAATGTTGCAGAAGTTGAAGCCAAACTGACCAGAGTACTGCAAGTGATGTGGTGGGGTCTGGTTGGATCAGGTTGGATGTACGATACTGTGTCCCGCCCGGGGGGGCCCTGGTCCCGGCTTGGCAAGCAGTGTCCCTGGGTGTGCCCTGGTGTACCGTATCCGCTTTGTGTACTGCGTCCTGACTATTGGCTGTCATGGTAGCTTATATGGTGTTAATGGCGTAGCAAGCTTGGTCCGGCCTGGTCCGGCCACGGCAGCTGACGCGTGTGCACCTACGTATACAGTGTACGGTGTACAATGGGGAGGACCTTCCCTGACACCATGTGTGTCGCGTACCGGCAAACAAGCTAGTGCGCCGTGTGGTATGGACCCGGCCTGCCCCTTGCGGCATGGGCGGATAGTGTGTCTGTGGTGTTGGAGGCTCTTGGTCGTGTTGCGGCGTGACAGCCGTGGGGTGTTGGGTGCTGCAGCCACCCTGCTGTAAACCTTTCCGGAAAAAACCCCGGTTCAGGTTTATGCTGGCCAGGGTAGCGCCCTTGCTGCTAGGGCGTGACCAGGGGCATTTGGCAGTGCTACTCCTAAGCCGCTTACCAGTTGCCCGCTCGTGCACGTGTAATAAAGTGTACGCCCATGGGTACGCTCCCCTGTGTACGCTTCACCGTCGGTTAGTTTCAGCAGGTTGGAGCACTGTTGCACTGTTTCGGCCCAGCGGTCCCGTTCGTGATTATTACGGCTTGCCGTACAGCGGCCATATGCATGGGACCGCGCAGGCATTGCAAAGAGCTCTGGTTAGGGCACTGGCGGTTGAGCCACCAGGTTGAGCTTACCCGAGCTTATGCAAGGCAGCATCCCGCGCCGAGGGTGGGGGCACGGGGTGGGTCCTGGGCCGACCGGACGAGGGTCTCCTGTAAAAAGCCTACGTGCCCACCTAACCGTGGGGACTACTGCGTTGGGGCTGCTACTTAGTTGCACTGATATAAGCCGCTCTGTGGCCGGGCTCGGGCTTCATAGGCCATGCAGGCCTGACGCAGCCAATGGCTTCTGACCGTACGGCAACAATGCGACATGTATAGGGTGGGAAAGCCTGCGTCCCCGGCTGGGACCAGTGCTGCGCAATCCTGCTTGGACGGGGCTGAGGTTTTGGATGGGAACCAAGAGTATAGAGGTGCATGTAACAAGTACTCCTCAGGCGCACAAGTACGTGATCCTTGCACCCAGGCTCGCTTGCCATCTTCTGCTCGCCATGTCCAGCTTCTCCCGGGCCTGCTGCTGCACCAGGTAGGACATACAAAGGATTCCCCTTGCTTTGACCTTAGTTGTGTACCAGAGATTGCTACCTCGGGTGAGTCTGGTCCCACACTTTGCTATTTGTTTATTGCGGAGCAGCGATGGCCTTATGGACTGGGTGGCAGGAAAGGTCATTTCACACGGAGCATAACACGGAGCACGTGTGCGCCAACTGTCAACCTCTGTGAGCCAATCTGCCAGTGCAGAGACAGCATAATCTACACGTTGAATTTAATGTGGTCATGCACTCGTCATAGCTTTCGTGCCGGTGTTTCTGGCGACGATTGCCGAAGGCCGCGAATGTGCTAGCCTGGTTCGTGCCAGCGGGCGCTACAGCGGGACGGGACGGTATCAGGCATCGCCTTATCTGTAAAGCACGACTATTAGCAGGAATGAATATGGTCTAATCTAATGGCATAGTGCTAAGCTCGTTCAACTCGTTACCTCGTCGCGTGCATGTCAAGGGCTATATGGCATGGGATGAAGGAATAAGAGTTGTTGTTTTCGGATAGCAAGATTACGTGCGCTAGGGCGCTCTACAGCGTGTGACTACAGACTTTTTGCCGTACGGGCTCCCTATAAATATTCCATGACGCGCCATAAAGTCTGAACCTATCACCGCCTACACTTGATCTAGACGCACACATACAGTAGCAATTTGGGTGTTTTACCCCTCACCATATTCCTCGCCAGCTCCTCAAGAGGGCAGGCTTGATGGTGAAGGTCTGTGGAGCAGCGCTTCTGATTATTAGGGCCAGCTCGAACTCTGCAATCCTCACGGACGCCGACCGACAACCGCGTGAACATGGCGATGACAGGTAACATCTACAAGGTCGCGCGACTGCGTTGGTCGACAGCCTGTCAATAGCCGTCGGGCACTCGCATATGCAGCAGCTATGAAGCACTGGTTGCAGAGGCCGTGTATGCTCTGTCGCGCGTGGCGTGTTCTGAAAGGGTTCGGGTAGTTGTGCGTTTAGTCGCCCTCGTGCAACGCAAACAGCAGCCCATCTGTTGTTGTAGCGGCGGCTGTCATATGCCTTTTCTGCACATGGATGTATAGGTTTCAGCTCTTCAGGGCAGTCAGTGTTGCACTTCTAGGGTTGTTCGGAGCAGTTCGGAGTCCTCGCCTTCGCCACTTTTTGTACAGTACTGCCCAGCGCTCTCCTTTCTCCTAAGTCGTAAGTGCGTCTAGACTCAAACAAGAAGCTGACGTGGGCATGTGTCCCATCCACTTGCAGGAGTCGCGGCTCATCCTCTGGACCAGCTCTCTGTGGCCGAAGTCCAAGCGTCGGCGGCGGCCTGCAAGCGCTACGCACTTGGGAATGGTGTCGGAGCGCTCAGGTTCAACACTGTCATGCTCAAGGTAGACGTCTACCGTGGCATGACGTGCCCTGTTACCAGCTTGTTACCTCGCGCGGGCTGCCGCACTGCCCTACAAATGCAATGGTGAATGTATAGCACAACAAGCACAAAAGGAAAAGTGCCCAGCATAACGACAAAATCGCGCTTTTTGCTTTCGCGACCGGCAAAAAACTTCCAACGGAACAGGAGCCGCCGAAAGCCGCTCTCCTGTCATTTGAAAAGGGCACTGGCCCGCGCCCTGAGCGGATTGCGGAGTGCGTGCTCATCATCCCGTCGGCGTCAGCGGCTGCCGAAGCCTTGGTGCGCCTGTCGCCAACCACCCCAGCGACTCCCGAGGACGTCACCGCAGATGTCATCAGCTGGACCACGGTATGTATTGTCTACAATTGCGTGCCTTTTGGCGTCGCATTCCTGTCCGGCTCAATTTAAACCGTTCCATGGGCCATTGTCTATAAACTTCTAGTCCTCGGACCCAGGTCCGTAGGCCATGCATGTGCCTTCTACATAGCCCTTGTCCCCTCCTCCCCCACGCGCTGCAGCTGGACGGCGTGCATCCGCTCACCATTAAGCGGACACCCAGGAATCTAAATTTTTGATGTACCGTATTGCGCTCGCAAGTTGCAAAATAACCCTGTCCCCGTCCTTTCCTATTTGCTGCAGCTGCACGGCGTGCACCCGCTGACCACCCCCGACGACAACTCCTACGCCGAGGCCGTCGTCAAGGCCGACCCGCGGGTCGCCGAGCTGCTCAGGGAGCGGTACGTACGGAATGCCGTACACCATGCTCCGTACGGCCTTGGCAACGATGCAGTGCGTCAACTGCCCTCCGTCCATAGCGATCCATGCTTCTTTTCTTGCCTGGCACACCAAGGCCGCTTCTCGCAGCGTGCTCAGGCAGTAAGGCCCATTGCAAGGACGGGCCTGCAGCACCTGACGCGTTGATTGCCCGTACATGTGTGCGACACTCCTGCTGTACGGCAGGTATGGCATCACCGATGTGGCCGGCCAGCTCATCTGCGACACGTGGGCGTGCCACAACGCACCCGACCACCTCAACCACCGCCGCCTCATGCAGGTGGGGTGGGCCGGGCGTGGGTGAAGGAATGGTGTGGCTTAGCGCGTGCCTTGCTCTTTAAGAAGTATGCGTGGTCGCGGAAGCCAAACCAGGCCCAGGATAACAGCAGTATCGTGCGCAACACACGTGCACATGATAACACAATGGTCCCCACCTCCTGTGTGTCCGTATGCCCGCACCACCCAACCAACCAACCACCATCCGCACAGGGCTTCCTGTACCTCAAGCTGGCCGGGCAGTACGACAACGAGTACGCCCACCCCATCGACATGGTGCCCATCGTGGACCTCAACCTGGGCAAGGTACGGCAACGCACCGTACGGCACCGTACGGCACAATTGGTATGTGCATCTTAGACAACCACAGGTGGCGAGCTTTGGCAGCAGCACGTTCATGCAACACACCTGCGGCGGCCGCAAATGTGTTGCATCCAGGTGCTGGCATCTTGAGTTATATTTTGTGGCCCCGCCCGTCCGCTGTCTTTGCGCACACACCCTTACACCGTACCCGCCTCCCCTCAAACTTCTTTGGCCCCGCCCTGCTACGCGCCGCACATGTTCTGCCCCAACGGCAACAGGTGGTGCACATCGACATGTACGACAAGCCCTCTGCCGTACCTCGCGAGCTGGTCAACTACCACCCCTCCATGGCGGACACAGCGGCGCGGCCGTGGCGCACAGACATCAAGCCCCTGCACGTGGTGCAGCCCGAGGTGCGCACAGTTACGGATAAATCCTGTGTCCTAAGGGCGTATGTGTATTAGCTCACCTCGACCACAGACATCAAGCCCCTGCACGTGGTGCAGCCCGAGGTGCGGGGGATGCCATGACGGTTGGACCAGGGTGCCCTGCGGCCACCTTCTCAGGGAGTAGAAGAGTGAACGCTGAACGGTGGTATGTGCAAGAACAGGAGGAGCAACTCTGTAACTTGGCACCTGGCGCGGGTCGAGGTGTGGATGGGTAACGGTGTGGCTGGATCGTGAGTTTACGGGCGTGCGTGTATTAGCACCTCGTACCACCCCTACACATGGTTCAGCCCGAGATGTGATCTGGGGGCGGGGGCAGGGAGGTTGCGATGAGGGAGTCCTGGGCTGGGTGCTAGCGGAAACGCTGTACCTTGCGTCCACGCACATAATGTCATATTCGCATGTCTCTTAAGCAAGCACCCCTACACGTGGGGAAGCCTGAGGTGCCGGCAGTCGATTTTTACTCTGGCACACCGATCCTCCACCTGCCCCTACCCCTGCCCCTGCCCCTTTGGCCCCAGGGCCCCAGCTTCTCGCTGGACGGCTCCCTACACTCGGACCCTACACGAAGGGAAGCAATCAGCATACCAACATACCCGGCGGTTCATGAATAATGTTATGCTTGGATACCATTTCCCCGCCTGCCCTTGCCGTTTGCCCACAGGGCCCCAGCTTCGCCCTGGACGGCTCGCTGCTCCGCTGGCAGCGCTGGCGCATGCGGCTGGGCTTCACCGGGCGCGAGGGGCTGGTGCTGCACGGCGTGGCGTACGACGACGGCGGGCGGCCGCGGCCCGTGCTGCACCGCGCCAGCCTCGTGGAGATGGCCGTACCGTACGGCGACCCAAAGTACGTTGTGTTTTGTATGGCCATGTGACCACCTGTCGTGCCAGCCAAGGTGCCTGTTTGGGGTTGAGTGCAAGGCGTACGTACGGCAGAGCGCCAGCCTGGTGGAGATGGCCGTGCCGTACGGCGACCCGAAGGGATCACAAAGCATGTATCAGGGCTAGGTTAGGCACCCCAAATGTGTTGGCTGCCCTGGGTTTGTACTCAAGGTTATACGATCTGTGCGAGCGATGTGCTGTACGGCAACCAAGTAACTGTGCGTGGGTTCTGTGATTGTATCTCCTTGATACCATCCATGCCCCCCTGCATGCATGCACCACGCCCCCTCCCTCGTCACATCCGCAGCCCTGTTGTCCAATGCTTGACCTTGCCTTGCCCCCATCCGTGCCGCATCCCTGCATGCCCCCCCCCCCCCCCCCCCCCCCCCCCCCCCCCCCCCCTCCCCCCCCCCCCCC
>VFQN01003121.1_pt1 | contig 24359 bp, 16 predicted proteins | sample 3512371 | NCBI WGS metagenome assembly VFQN01 (sample SAMN10412370, study PRJNA504923) | tailings metagenome | isolation source: Replicate 2 from Balatoc abandoned mine | place: Philippines: Itogon, Benguet | collected 2017-08-28 | reverse complement strand
GAGACAGCTCTGGGCAACCGTAGCGAAAAAGGGCCGGCACCATCGGGGGGGGGGGGGCTGGGGGGCGGGAAAGGCCCACTCCCCTCATGATGAGGACGAAGTCGAACCTGTTGGGATCGCTTCCTGACAGGTTCACGTGGCACTCGGCCTGCAGCTCGCCGAAAGCATAGCCGCCGACGACGAAGCTTCGGCCCACCGGCTCGGGCAACGAGATCCCCGCGGCCCGCAGGTCCGAATAGACGCTGTCGATCAGCCGGTCGTCCCTCGATGCAAGGACGGCCGCGAGCTGCCCGACGAGCGGTCCCTTGACGTTCACGCTCTCGATGTTCCGCTGGACCTGCTCGAGCAGGTAGCGCTTGGCGTCCCGAGCCGTCATCGGTCGCGCCTGGGACGGTTCGGCGACACCGGCTCCGCCGCTCGCGTGATTGCAGATGTTCACGGCCTGCTGTTCGAGACGGCCCAGCGGCGGTTCCCGTCCGCTCGGGCAGGCGCCGATGGTCAGGAACATTTCGTTGGTGTCGATGTAAATCCAGCTGTCGGGCGGGCGCACAAGCAGTTGGGCGATGAAGCCCGCATCGATGCCGAGGTCGGCGGCGTAGCGGATCAGCGCCGACGCGCCCGCCCTGCCCAGTCCGAAGCCGCGGGCGATTCCCGCCGTGGTGTCGCCCTTCGTCTCGTTCTGGATCACGCCGGCATCCAGCGTGAAGTTGTGGAAGCCGACCTGGCCGCCGATCTCGATGGTGCGGCTGGGGAGGAGCGTGGGGGGCCGTCGGCTGGCCGTTCCGCCCAGGAACGCCATGGCACAGGCGGAAAGACAGATGTCGCCCTTGCGCACGAGCGTGGCGACCTCGAACTCGCGGAACAGATACCCGACCTTCAAACCTTCGAGCAGGTCGCCGCCGCTGCTGCTCAGTTCGGCGGTGGCCAGGGGTTGACCGGTCCGGATGGTCTTGGTCTTGAGGCCGACCAGCATTGACCGCAGCTTGTCGCCATCGCCCTGTTCGAATCGGCCGGTGATGCGAACCGTATGGGCGACCAAGGGCGTCTTCGGGCTCAGGCCCGGGATCGACTTGCTGTCGAGGGTGAGGTTGAAGGCACGGGCCTCCGGCAGGAAGCTCCAGCAGAGGAAGCCGATCGCAAGCGCCGAGAACCACCTAGGCATCTCGGCCGCCGCGCGCTGCCACCGCTTCGGAGTGCGTCACGCTTGTCCTCCGTCTCGCAGCAAGGCCCGGGATGAATTCCCCGGCGCGATGAAAAAATGTACCATGCAACCACTTCCATATTCACCATCCCTTTAGGTCATCGGTGGCGAGCGATGATTGCGCTGGATCAAGGACGCAGTCGTGGCCTTACCTAGACTGGCAAGGCCGAACTCCGCGACCCGTTCAGGCCAACGATAGATGCTTCCAAGTCGGGGGACGATGAAACAGCAGCAGCATTCTCGGTCCAGGACGGAGCCCAAGAGCGGTTCTGCACGATGGATCTTCTGTCTCTCGCTGGCGGCGCTGCTCGGGCTTCTGCTTCTCGCCGCCGTGCTCACGGTCGAGCAATGGCTGGACCTGGTCCCGTCGTTCCAGCGGGCGATGCAGGACCTGCTTTCGCGGGGGGCGTTGCTGGCGATCGGCCTCGTTGCCGCGCTGATCGTCTTCGGCATTTTGTTCCAGCGTTCGCTGCGGATGAGCAATCGGCAGGGCGCGGGCGCCGAAGCGAGCCTCAGGACCACGAAGCGGTTGCTCGTGGCCGTGTTCTGCGCCTTTGCCCTGGGCATCGCCGGCACCGGATATCTGCTCAACAACGATCTGCGCACCGCCTTTCGTGATGAGCGGCTGTCGCAGCAGGCGGGGATCGCGCGCCTCAAGGCGCAGCAGATCGACCAGTGGGTTGCGGAAAGAGGGATCGACCTTGGCTTCCTGGCGACGTCCCTCAAAGGATTGCCGCTCGATCAGATCGAACAGACGGCGGAACTGCGGCAGATCGTCGAGCTCGTCCTGTATCAGGTGCTGATCGGACATCCCGAGCGGCGGGAGATCATGCTGTTCTCGGCCGAGGGGCGGTTGCTGGCGGAGGCGGGCGGCGCTCCCGGTCACATCGATCATGCCGAGATCGAAGGCTTGGTGCGAGAGGCGGCGCGCGACGGCAAGCTGAAGATCGGACCGCTGCGATTCGATTCCGGCACGCCCCCGAGCCCCAGTCTGGCGTTCGCGCAACCGCTCGGCACCGGTGCGCCCGCTCCCCGCCAATTCGTCGTCGTGCTCGTGGTCGATCCGAGTGTCGACCTGTTCCGGAAAGTCCAGAGCTGGCCGACCGAAAGCGCGACGTCGGAAATCCTCGTGGTGCGTCACGATGGCGACGACGCCCTCTACCTGGTTGCACCGCGCTTCTGGCAGCGCCCGATTCCGCCCTCGGGGATTCGCCTCCCCCTGTCGACTCCGAACCTCATGGCGGCCGCGGCGATCCGGAATGGGGATGGGACGCGCGAGGGCTTGGACTTTTTTGGGAAGAAGGTTCTAGCGGCGTCCCACTCCGCCGCGACCGTTCCCTGGATCGTGATCGCCAAGTCGGACGAAGACGAGGTGATGGGCCCGGTCGATCAACGGTCGGAGAAGATCGCCCTCGTGTTCGGGGCGACCATTCTGGTGGCGGCTTTCCTGGTCTGGTCGCTCTGGAGGAGCCAGCAGGAGGAGACGCACGCACTGGCGGTGCGCAACCTCCGGTTCGTTCATGCCGTGCAGGACATGTTCATCGTGCTCGATGGCGAAAACCGCATTCTCGAGACCAACGAGGCCGCGCAGAAGGCCGTCGGATACACCGCCGAGGAACTGCGCGGGATGGATGCGCGGAACCTCAGACTGACTGACGGGACGGAGGGAGACGAAAGTCAGGGAGAAGCGGCACTGGCAGCCGCCGGAGGCCGGGTGGAGGTTCGCGCCGTGATCCGTCGCAAGGACGGCAGTACCTTTCCCGCGGAAGTGCGGATCAGCGCCTTCGAACTCGACGGACGGATCTATCGTCAGGCGATGGGCGTCGACATCAGCGATCGTGTGAAGCTGGAGCATCAGGTTCTGCGTTTGGCGAGCGTGAAGCGCTCACTGCAAGCGGCAACCAGCATCCTGCTGCGGGCCCGGTCCGAGGCCGAGATCTTCAATCAGATCTGCACCGCCCTCGTCGAATTCGGCGATTATCGGATGGTGGCCGTCGCCGTTCCCGGCGACGATCCGGCGGATCGAATTCGGTTTCCGGCAGCCGCAGGACACGACGATGGCTATCTCGCCCGAGCCAGGGCCGTCGTGAGGGCCCAGCCGGCGGTCGACGGTCCGCCGCTCATGGCGATCAGGACGGGAACCGTCCAGGTCAACCAGGATTTCGAGACCAATCCGGCAACCCTTCCGTTGCGGGAGGAAGCGCTGCGGCGCGGCTACCGCTCCAGCATCGCCCTGCCGCTCCGGCGTCAGGGCGCGGTGGTGGCGGCGCTCTCGATCTATGCGTCGGAGCCGCAGGCCTTCGACGACGAGGAGGTCCAACTCCTCGCCGCCCTCGCCGACGACATCTCCTATGTCCTGACCAAGATCGCCTCTTAGTTGCAGCTACCGTTCGATTTTCATTTGTGGCGCGCTTTGTTGCGCCGGACCCTGTAGGATCGGCGGCAATCAATGAACCAATAGGCCGGGAGGCCCCCATGCTGCATGGGCTCGAGAGGTTCGTCGTACCGGCCACCTACGGCATCGGCGTGGTGCTCTGGGCGGTCGTGCTGGGCGTGCTGCTGGCCCGGTTGCGGCGTCCTCCCGACGTCAACCGGCTGTTCTTCGTGCTCGTGGTCGTGCTGTCGATCGATGCGTTCCGCACGCTGTTCGAGAATGCCTACTTCGGCGCCTACTGGAACGCCGTTTACGGCGTCCTGCCCTCACACTTCAGGGTGCTGCTCGAAGCCCCCACGCTCGTCGTGCTGCCGAGACTCGTGAACCTGCTCGCCGGTGGCCTCGTCCTTTTCCTCGTGGTCTGGCGGTGGCTTCCGGCGGCCGAAACCGATCGCATCGACCTGGCCAATCGGCTGGCCGAAAGCGCGCGCGAGGCCGAACGGGCGCGCGACCGTTATCAGAGAATCGTCGATGCCTCGCCCGACCTCGTGTTCGCGCTGGACGATTCAGGTCATGTCACCGATGCCGGCGCGCAGTTCAGGGACGTGCTCGGCCTCGATCCGGCCGGGCTACCAGGAAAGCCGGTGGCCGCCCTGGTGACCCCGGCCGGACGCGCCGCCTTCGAGGCCCGGCTGGCCCGCATCCTCACGAGAAGCGGCGTGGCGACCGATACGATCGAGACGGTGATGCTGCACGGCGATGGTCGCGAGGTCCCGGTCGCCCTGCGCTTCGCCCGCGTGGCCGGCGGGGGCTACTGCGCCGTCGGCCGCGACCTCACCGCGGAGCGGGATCATGGCCTCCTCGAAGCGGCGGTCTCCCATCTCGACGACATGGTGGTCATCACCGACTATCGAATGGACGACCGGCGAAAGCATCGGATCGCCTATGTGAACGAGGCCTTCACCCGGCAGACCGGGTATTCCGCTTCCGAGGCGGTGGGCCGCACGCCGGCCGAACTGCTGCACGGCCCCGATACGGATCCTGCGGCGGCGGCGCGGCTGCTCACGGCGTTGGAAGAAGGAAAGTCCACGACCGCGCAGTTGCTGCATCACGCCCGTGACGGACGGAAGTACTGGGCCGAGGTGAGCCTGGCCCCCATCCGGGATCTGCATGGCCGCCTGACGCATTACACGGCGATCATCCGGGACATCACGAGGCACAAGGAAGCGCTGGATGCGCTGGCGGTGAGCGAGGAGCGGTCGCGGATCATCGCCTCGATGACGTCCGACGTCGTCTGGGACTGGAACATCGAGGAAAACACGGTATGGCGCAGTGGGCTTGCCGCAGCCGACTACGGCTATCCGTCCGAATCGACGACGGATGCCACCGATCACTGGCGTCGACGGATCCATCCGGACGACCTGCCGAAGGTGCTGGAGGGTGTGCGTGCCGTCATCGACGGCGGCGGCGACCACTGGCGCGAGGAATACCGCCTCCTGCGGACCGATGGCACCTACGGACTCATGTCGGTGCAAGGAAAGGTCATCCGCAACGCTCAAGGCGACGCGGTTCGCCTGGTGGGGAGCGGCGTGGACATCACGGAGCAGAAAGCCCGTGAGGAGGCGGCGCGGCAATCCCAGAAGCTCGAAGCCGTCGGGCAGCTGACGGGCGGCGTCGCCCATGACTTCAACAACATCCTGATGGTGATCATGGCGAATGCCGATGCCGTCATCGAGGAGACGGAGGAGGGCACCGCGACCCTCGATCTCGCCGTCGAGCACCTCAAGCGCATCAATGGCGCCGCGGCGCGCGCCGCCAAGCTGACGCACCAGCTGCTCGCCTTCTCGCGCCGGCAGACGCTCCGGCCCGAACGCCTCGACATCGCCCGCCTGGTGACCACGACCTCCGAACTGCTGGCACGAACGCTCGGCGAGCACGTCGCCTTCGAGGCGAGCCTGGAGCCCGGATTGCCGGCCATCCTGACCGACCGATCCCAGCTGGAGACCGCCTTCCTGAACATCTGCCTGAATGCGCGCGACGCGATGCCGGCAGGAGGCACGCTCACGGTCGCGACCCGGCTCGAGACGCGAGCGGCGGCTGACGGAGAGGGCATCGACTATGTGGTGCTTTCCGTCACCGACACCGGGACGGGGATGCCCCCCGAGGTGCGGGACCGGGTGTTCGAGCCCTTCTTCACGACCAAGGAGGCCGGGCGGGGGTCGGGCCTCGGGCTGAGCATGGTCTATGGCTTCGTGAAGCAATCGAAGGGTTTGATCGAGATCGAGAGCATCCCGGCGCCGGCCGCCGGTCACGGCACGACCGTGCGCATGTTGTTTCCGGTGGCCGACCACAAGGAGATGCCGGCGAAGCCCGCGAACGGCGGCGACGATCTTCCGGGCGGTTCCGAGCGGATCCTCGTGGTCGAGGACGAGGCCTCGGTCCGCGTGCTCGTCGTCACCCAGCTCGAAAGGCTGGGCTATCGCGTGACCGAGGCCGCCAACGGCTCGGAGGCGCTGTCGATGCTGCGCCGCGACGCTGATGCCTTCGATCTCCTGCTGACGGACGTCGTCATGCCCGGGCCGGTGAGCGGCGACATTCTCGCCGACGAAGCCAGACGCTTATGCCCCGGCCTGGCGGTCGTGCTCATGTCGGGCTACCCGGAGGGCACGATCGTTGCGACCGGACAGTCCCCGCCGGGGCAGATCCTCCTGTCCAAACCTTTTCGCAAGGCCGAACTGGCACGTGTCGTCAGGAAGGCCCTCCTGGAGGCGGGCGAGGCGCGAGAGACCAAAAGTGGTGCGCCGTCACAGCGTCCGTAGCCTCTACGGCAGATATTCCTCTTTCCTTCCCGGCAAGGAAGGGGGGCCGTTCGACATGATCGTCATCAACAGTCCGGCGCATCCTTTCTCGATCAGATCGAGCGCACGGTCGTAATCCTCGACGGTCCCGCCATAGGGGTCGACGATGTCGATGGCGGGCGCGTGCGGGACATGCCGCATCAGGAGTTTCGGCACATCCGTGCGGCCCGACGGCGCCATCCAGCGCATGGCGGCCAGGTTGCTTCGATCCATCGCAATAAGGTGGTCGTAGCGCGACAGGTCCTCCTGCCGCAGGGTCTTCACGGGAGCGGCCGGGACGTCGTAGCCCCGACGCTCGGCGACCTCGAACGCCAGCAACGAAGGCGGCTCGCCCGCATGGCCGTCGAAGGTGCCTGCCGCCGCGATGTCGAACCTGTCCGCGATCCGCCCCCTCGATGCGAAGGAGCGGAAGACGCCCGCCGCCATGGGCGACCGGCAGATGCCCCCCGTGGAGACGAACAGGACCCCGATGCTCACGGCGGAATGCTCCCCGGCAGATCGATCTCGAAGGTGGCGCCCGGTCCGCCCGGCTTCAGCGTCAGTGTGCCGCCCGCATCGCGAACGATGCCGTAGGACACGGCGAGTCCCAGCCCGGCACCCTGACCTTCGGGCTTGGTCGTGAAAAAGGGCTCGAAGATGCGTTCGCGGTTGGCCTCGGGAACCCCCGGCCCATTGTCGGCGACCCGTACCCAGACGCGGCCGGCGGCACCGCGCCCGGCCGACACGACGACGGTCCGTCTCTTCTCCAGCGTCTCGGCAAGGGCATCCCGTGCGTTGGCGAGGATGCTCACCAGCACCTGCTCGATCAGCGGCGGATGTCCGGACAGGGCGAGAGGCTCCTCGCCGAGACTCTCTTCCAGCACGATTCCCGCGGCACGGTAGGACTGCGCAACGCGGGCGATGGCGGCACGGCAGGCATCGCGCAGGTCGAAGGACTGCGGGCCCTCGCGCGTCGAACGGCTGAAGATGCGCATACGCGAGATGATGGCAGCGGCCCGGTCGACCTGCGCGACGATGCGGTTGAGCTTGGTGACGGCGAACGCGCGGAACTCGCGATCCGACATCACCGGCATCGGTGGTTCGGGCTCATCGCCGTCAGCCGATACGGGCTGCAGTTCGGGGACCGCTTCGGCCTGGGCATTCTGCGCCGCCATGCGAATGACGTTCAGCGGCTGGCTGAGCTCGTGCGCGATGCCCGTGGTTATCTCGCCGAGCGTCACCAGCTTTCCGGAGACGGCGATCGTGCGCTCTGCCTGGTGGCGGCGCGTCTCGTCGTGGCCCACCATGATGATGCTCTCGCCGCTGTCGGGCAGCGTCTGGCGCGACAGCGAAAAACGCAGCCGGCGCGTCTGATCGCCGGCCCGCACGAGCTGGACGTCGACCTCGGCCAGGGGCGCCTCGCCCTTCACGAACGACAGCAGCGGCTCGACTCCCTCGAGCGCGGGATTGAACAGGGCATTCGACACGTCATCCTCGGCGCTCGCGCCGAGGAGGCGGCGAAACGAGGGATTGGCATGGATGACCTTGCCGGTCCGATCGACGACCGCCGTGAGCGCCAGCGGCGTATCGACGATCGCTGCGAGGACCTGGCGCTGCGAGGCCTCGCGGGCCGCGGCCGCCGAACGCTCGATGAGGCGGAGAATGCCAAGGCTCGCCACCACCGTCAGCACCGTCAGGAGTGTGGCGATGATGAAGATCAGAAGGTTGCGGTCGCGCCAAGGTGTCAGGAAGGTACTCTCACCGACGACAACGGTGACGTAGGCGGGAAAGGTCCCGACTTTCGTTGCGACGACGATCCGGGTTGGACTGGCGCCTGCATAGTATGGAAATGGACCTTTGGTGAGGACGGCCTTGCCCGCTTGCCCGGCCTCGATCAAGCGGTATGGGAGCGTCTTGTCGAGGCGCTTGCCCAGCGGCTGGTCGGGAAGGCTGGTCGCCAGCAAGGTGCCATCGCTTCGGAACAGCGCGAGCCAGCTGTCGGGGCCGAGCGCGACGCGCCGGTAGAAGTCGGCGAAGAACTCGGCCTCGAGGCCGACGGCGACCACGCCGAGCAACACGCCTTTCGCCGACACGACCTTGCGGGAGACATAGAAGCGCGGCTTGCCGCTTGCCCGTCCGATGGCCGTCGGGCTGAGGGAAATCGTGGTGGCGGCCGGCTCCATCGCTTTCCTGAACCACTCGAGATCGGCGACGTTGATCGGGGTGGGCGGCCAAACCCGTGTCGTGTTAACGACGTCGCCGTTGGCCGCGATGATGAGCGCCACGCCGATCTGCGGCTGGCCGACGATGCGATCGCGCATCGCCTCGAAGTAGTGCTTCTCGCCCATGATCCGACGGAACTCCTCCGGGGTCTCGATGTGACGTTCATCGATCCAGTCGGCCATGCTCTTGGCGACGAGGTCCGCCGCGCCCTGCGTCTGGGCGGCGTGCGCCGCCACCGTGAGGGAGATGTTCTCCGCTGAGGTCTTCCAGCCGGCGACCGAGAGTTCGTGGTTCTGCTCGGCAACCAGAAAGGCAAGGCCCCAGACGAGCGCGATCTGGGCGGCGCAGATGGCCACCATCCGCCGCTTGCTCACCGGCCGGCTCAGCACGTCGAGAACGCGATTGCGCGCCGGTGCCGCCCTGGCCTTCCCAATGCCTGCGATCGACCATGTCATGGCAAGCGTGTCCCGCGATCCGGTATCCCGGCACCCACAAGAATCTCTGCGCCCATCGGATGCAGACCCTTGCGGAATGTACCCCAGACCGGGCAGCTTGGAAGGTACGCCGCACCGGGATCGTCTCCACTTTGGAAACGATTCGCAGCGGCAAGGGAAGCCCTTCCTGCATGTCGAGCCCCGCCGACGGCCCCGTGCCTCCGAATCGCACCTTCGATGTCCTGGTCGTGGACGACGATTCGGATGCCGTCGAGGAGTTGGTCGAATGCCTGGTGAAGGCCGGTCTTTCCTGCCTTTCGGCGGGCGATGGCTGGCAGGCGCTGAAGCTGCTGGCGGACGGCAGGAAGGCGAAGGTGGTCGTCTCGGACTTGCGCATGCCGGAGCTGACGGGGCTCGAGTTCGCCGAGCGCCTCACCAGGCTGGATGGTGGTGACAGGCCGGATGTGATTTTCGTGAGCGGTCACGCCGGCTTCGACGATGCGGTGGAGGCGATCCGGCTCGGCGCCCGGGATCTGCTCACTAAGCCCGTCGACGGCCCCCGTCTCGTGAAGGCGGTGAAGTCCGCCCTTCTCGCCCGCCAGGCCCGTGAGCACGCGGCACCGGGGGGCGGAGCGCCCACCGCAGGACCGGCCGACCGCAAGCGCGCCGCCCTGAAGCAGATGCGCTCGATGCGCAGGCTGCGCGGCCAGCATTTTCCGACCCAACTCTTTTCGGATCCCTGCTGGGAGATGCTGCTCGACCTGTACGACGGCCATCTGGCCGGGGCGGAGGTCACCGTCACCAGCCTCGGAGCGGCGTCGGGTGTGCCTCTGACGACGGCGCTGCGCCGCATGGACCAGCTCAAGGCCCACGGATTGATCGACCGCGCCGGGGACATCGAGGACAAGCGTCGTACCATCGTGCGCCTGACGCAGGCCGGCCTCGATGCCGTCGAGAACTTCTTCGACACCTACCTGCAGCGCCCGGTGACCTGACGGGCGATCCCTCCGATCCGGAGGCGATCGGAGGTGAAGGGCGGGGCGAACCCGTCCTAGTCTGGGACATGGCACACACGGACACCGACACCGAAGCATTCGGTACAGACGTCCTGATCATCGAGGACGATCCAACGCAGGCCGAGGAACTCGCCTGTTACCTTCGCCGCGCCGGCCTGCGCGTCGACGCCACCGTGAGCGGTTCGCTCGCCATCCATACGGTCGCGCAGCTACGGCCCAAGGTCGCGCTGATCGACTACAATCTGCCCGACATGGACGGCGTGACGGTGGCGGAGCGCATCAGGCGCCTCAGTCCCGGCACGGGCATGATCGTGATGTCGGGCCGCATCGACTGGTTGTCGGATCTGACTCTCGAGAAAGTCGGCATTTTCACCTTCATGAACAAGCCGGTTGCGCCCGGCCCCTTGCGCAGCGCGGTGCGAAAGCTCGTCCGGACGGCGACCCGCACCGGATTGCCGCCCATGCTTCCGAAGAAGTCGCTATTCTCGCTGCCGTTCGGCCTGATGCGAGGCGCTCCGTAGATATTCGCGGGCGAGAGCGCGCGGTCCTTGACTTCACTCTCCACGAGGTTCTCACTTGGAGCGCATGTGAGGTTCGGGACATACCGCTTCTCGACGCGTCGGGGTGAGTGTGCGTGTACTTCTGATCGAGGACGACCCTGATCTTCGGAGTGAAATGCGCGAGTATCTCAAACGCCGTGGCCATAAGGTCACGGATTGCGGGTCACTCGGCGAAGGCACGGCCATGGTCCAGCGACTGGTCGCCGAATCTTCACCTCCCGACGTCGTCGTCTGCGATGTGAATCTTCCCGACGGAAACGGGGTCGATTTCTATGTTGCCGCCTCCCCCGGATTGTCGAACTGCCAGTGGGTTCTGATGTCCGGCGCCCATGATCTCGACCGGGTCGACAAGGTCAGCCGCCGGAGCGACCTGCCGCCTTGCGCCATCGTCGAGAAGCCGGTGTCTTTGAAGACCCTGAGCGACGCGTTCGCCGGCCCCGGCCGTCGCTGATTCGGTTCCGAAGCGGAAACACCCGAAAGCTGCCTGCGCCGCTGTCTGGAAGCCAATTCCGGCCGACGCGGTTCGCGGTCCATCCAAAATGGAGACGTCGGCGCGCGCGCCGCGTGTTCGCCTGCCGTAGACATTTCGGAGGAGGGCTTCGCCATGCACTTCACCGATTGGACGTCCCTGTTTCGCGCCACGGCCCTGTCGGCCGGCATTCTCCTGGCCTGGGCCATCGCGCCTGCCGCGGCCATGACGTTCTCGACGTCGACGCTCGCCGACGGGACGCGATTCGTGCTGGCCAAAGGACAGATCGGCGAAGGCGACGCCGGGCGGCTCCGTATCGCCCTGCAATCGGCCGGCCGCGATGCGTTCGGGCATAAGATCGTGGCGCTCGACAGCTCCGGCGGCTCGGTCGGCGAGGCCTTCGCCATGGTGGAGGTGATGGACAGGGAGGGCGTCTCCACCATCGTGATGCCGGGCGCCGCCTGCGCCTCGGCCTGCGCCCAGGTCCTGTTCCTCTCGGGCATTCACCGCATCGTCGCGGAGGGCGGGCGACTCGGTCTGCACTCCTGCTACGACGCACGGGAGCGGAGTCGTTCGATGGCCTGCAACGAGCTGATCGCCCAGAACGCACGGGCGCGCGGCACCCCTTACGAGTCGATCATGGCCTTCATGCTTCTCGGCACACCGACCCAGATGCGCTGGCTCGACGCGCCCGACGCCGACTGCTGGGGATTCACCAGGCGCCCCCCGGAGTCCGGAAGCACCGGCCAGCGTCGCCAGGCCGCCCTTGCCTGCGGGATCGGCGGCGACGCGGCGAGGGTTTCGTTGACGCAGACGTCGGGCAAACGCTCCGATCCGGATGTGATCGGAATTCATTCCCGTGGCCCGCGCGGCTAAACCAGCTCGCAGCCAGGGAAGCAAGAGGGGACCTGCATGAAACTTCAAGAGCCTCAGTCATCCGCCGGCCGTGCCGGCTGCGATGTCATCGTCGTCGACGACCTTCCGGAGCTGGCCACGGCAATCGAAGCGGCGCTGCGCAACCGCGGCCTGTCCACCCGGGTCGCCCTCGATGGCGAAGCGGCGCTTGCGTTCGCCCGGAACTACAAGCCTATCGTGGCACTGGTCGATTGCATCCTGCCGGACATCGATGGTCTCGAGCTGATACGCCAACTCGGCCAGGCATGGCCCGACACCACCTTCATCGCCATGTCGGGCGATGTCGGTGGCATCTCCGAAGACGAGGCAAGGCAGCTGCGCATCAAGGCATTCCTGAACAAGCCGCTGCCGATGCGGGTGCTGGCTCAGGCCGTCGAGCGTCTCGTTCGCTCGTCCAGCGACCCTGTCACGGAGCGGGAGACGCCCAGCGCCTGGATCTCCCTGGGCATCGGGTCGCCCGCCGTCCGCGCGACGCGTACGATCCCGAGGAACCTGGCCCAGCGGCGATAGATTTCTCAGGGCGAGCCGCGTCGTGCCTGGGACAGCCGGAGTCCGGCCCTCCAGACCGGACGAATTTGCCGGTGCAGCCGAAGAGCTTAGAATGCTCGGCGGCCGGGGGGCGTCATGACGGACAAGTTCTCGCTGTTGGCGCAGGTGGCCTCCGACTGGTGGTGGGAGATGGACGCCGGGTTGCGCTTCACTTTCATCTCGGAGCAGTTCACCAGCGTCTTCGGCGTCCCGACCTCGTCGGTGATCGGCAAGCGCCGGATGGACCTCGAGCGGGTCGACTATGAAAGTCCGGCGTGGCGGTCCCACCTCGATGACCTGGCCCATCGTCGGTCCTTCCATCACTTCGAGACGACGTTCGTGGATGCCAAGGGAGTTGCGAGGCCGCTCTGGATCAGTGGCACACCCGTTTTCTCCGACCAGGGTGACTTCACGGGCTATATCGGTGTCGGTCACGACCTGACGGACCTTCGCAGCCGGGAGCGGGAGGCAGAGGCGCGCGCTGCGCACCTGGTGTCCATCCTCGAGAACATCGAGCAGGGCGTCGTGCTGTTCGATCGGGACATGAGGATCGTCGTCTACAACGAGCGGCTGCGGGATTTCCTGGAGTTGGACCGGAACTTCGACGCGCACGGGATGTCGCTCGATGAGATCCTGCATTATCTCGCCGAAAGGGGCGAATACGCTCAGGAAGAGAAGCAGGCGGCGATCGCTCTTCGGAGACGGCTGATGAACAGCCGCGAGCCGTTCACGAACGATCGCGAGCGCGCGGACGGGCGGATCGTTTCGGTTCACTTTGAGCCGCTGCCCGACGGTGGGGCCGTCATGACCTATTCCGACGTGACCATGGTCCGGCGCCACGACGCACAGCGGCAAGGCCTCGCCGCGCAGCTTGAACGCGAGCGAAAGAGCCTGGTGGCCGCGCAGACCGTCGCGAGGGTCGGTAGCTGGGAAACCGACCTCCAGACGATGGACGTGCAATGGTCCGCCGAGACCTTCCGGATCTTCGAAGTCGATCCCACCGAATTCTCGCCGAGCCACGAGCGATTTCTCGCTCTGGTCCATCCGGACGACCGCGCGGCCGTCGACGATGCCTTCAGGGCGTCGCTCGGTTCGACCGACATCTGCACCATCGAGCACCGCATCGTCACGCCCGGCGGCAAGCTCAAATTCGTGGTCGAGCGCTGGCATGCGACAGAGGACAATGACGGCAGGCGCGCACTGGCCGTGGGAACCTGCCAGGACCGCACGGAACTGAAGCTCGCCGAGCTGAAGGCCGAAGAAGCGGCGAACCTGCTGCGCGTGGCGGGAAGAACGGCGCGGCTCGGCGGCTGGGTCTGCGACCTCGAGAAGGGACAGCTCCAATGGTCGCCGGTGACGGCGGAGATTCATGACGAGCCGCCGGGCTTCAGCCCCACCTTGCAGGGGGGGCTCCGCTACTTCGTTTCTGAGGATCGGAGGAAGATGGAGGCAGCGCTCGACTTTTGCGTGCTGGAAGGAAGACCCTTCGACGAGTCGCTGCGCATAGTCACCGCGAGCGGCAGACGTGTCTGGGTGCGCATCATCGGCGAGGCCGTGCGCGACCGACAGGGAGTGATCCGGTCGATTCGAGGAGCCTTCCAGGACATAACGGAACTGCTGGAGGCCCGGGAGAATTCGAGGCGACTGGCGGAGCAGCTCTATCAGACGCTCGACAACATCAACGATGGGTTCGTCACGATCGACGTGAACTGGCGCTTCACCTTCGTCAACCAGGAAGCCATGCGACTCCTCGAGAGGAGTGACACCGATCTCTACGCCAGATCGCTCTGGGAGATGTTTCCGGACATCGTCGGCTCGGATTTCGAGCGGCATTATCGCGAGGCGGTGGCGACACAGAAGGTGGTGACGTTCGTCGAATACTATCCCGCTCTCGCGAAGTGGTTCAGCGTCCGCGCCTATCCCTCCAGCGAAGGTTTGGCCATCTATCTGCAGGACGTCACCAGCACGAGGGAGCAGCAGGAGCAACTCGCTCTTCTCGAAGCCGCGGTCTCGCGCTCGAACGACCTCTTCCTGATTACCGACGCGAACCTGCTCGACGAGCCAGGGCCTCGCATCGTCTATGTGAATGACGCCATCATGAAGCTGACGGGCTACAGCCCCGAGGAAGTCATCGGCAAATCGCCGAGGCTCTTCCAAGGCCCGGCAACGTCCCGCAGCGAGCTTGCCCGTATCCGGGCGGCGCTCGAATCCAGGGCGCCCATCAGCGCGGAGCTCGTGAACTATGCCAAGGACGGATCGGCATACTGGGTGGAACTCGATATCGCGCCGATCGTCGATCAGGACGGCCGCGCCACCCATTTCGTTTCGGTGCAGCGGGACATCACCCAGCGCAAGGCTGCCCAGGACGCACTCGCCATCAGCGAACTGCGGTTCAGGACCGTGGCCCAGCTCAGCGCCGACATCGTCTGGGACTGGGAGCTGGCTTCCAATGTGATCTGGCAGAACGAAGACGGACCCGCCCGCTACTTCAAGCCCGAAGACAAGCCTAACACCCCACAATCCTGGATGGAGCGGATTCATCCGGACGACAGCGAGAGAGTCCTCGCCGACCTGATCGCGGCCCTGCGGGGAGGCGGCGACGAATGGTCCGCAGAGTACAGGCTGCAGCGCGCCGACGGATCCTACAGCCAGATGGTGGCGAGGGCCGCGGTCATTCGCAACCATCTGGGAAAGGCCGTGCGGATCGTCGGCAGCGCGGAAGACGTGACCGATCAGCGGGAACTCGAGGACCGGGTGCGCCATTCGGAGGAGAGCTATCGAACGCTCTTCCAGGCGGCTCCGTACGCGATCATCGTCAAGGACCGCGAGACCCATCGCCTCATTGCAGTCAATGACGCGGCGGTGAATCTCTATGGATGGTCACGGGAAGAAATGCTCACGATGACGATGAGCGACTTCCACGCGCCGGACGACCTGCCGGCTCTTGCCGTCCAGCAGCGTTCCTATTCGACCAGCAATACCAACCTCCTCGACAATCTCCGGCACCGCAGGAAGGACGGCACGTTCATCGACGTGGAAATGGCCGTTCGCCTCCTCGAGTATGACGGCCGGCCGGCCACGCTGGCCGTCATTTCCGATGTCAGCGATCGGGTGCGCGGCGAGCGTGCGCGCGCGGCGGCGGAAGAGCAGTTGCGCGCCTCGCAGAGGCTGGACGTCGTGGGGAAGCTGACGGGAGGCGTCGCCCACGACTTCAACAACATCCTGATGGTGATCATGGCGAACGTCGACGCAATCCTCGACGCACCCGACGTCACGCCGGAGACCAGGCAAAGCATCGAAAGGATCGGCGGCGCCGCGGAGCGGGCGACGCAGCTGACGCGGCAGCTTCTGGCCTTTTCCCGCAAGCAGACGCTGCGACCGGAGAAGATCAACCTCAACGACCTCGTGGTCGCGACGGGCTCGCTGTTGCGGCGCACGCTCGGCGAGCACATCGAGATCAATTCGCTTCTGGCGGAAGAGCTCTGGCAGACCAATACCGACCGCGGCCAGGTCGAGGCGGCGGTCATCAACCTTTGCCTGAACGCCAGGGACGCCATGCCGGATGGCGGGCGCCTCTTCATAAAGACCAGCAACGTCACGCTGGACGAGGACTACGCGGCGCTCAATCCGGAGGCCAGGCCAGGCGACTATGTGGCCCTGTCCGTCACCGACACCGGGACGGGGATGACGCAGGAAGTCCTGTCCAGGGCATTCGAGCCCTTCTTCACGACCAAGGAAGTGGGCAAGGGGACGGGGCTGGGGTTGAGCATGGTCTATGGCTTCGCGAAGCAGTCGAAAGGACACGTCGCGATATACAGCGAGTTCGGGCACGGCACGGTCGTCACGCTGTACCTGCCGCGGGCGGATCGACAGGACACGGAAAAGCCCATGATACAGGATCTCCATGTTCCCCGCGGTACCGAGCGGGTCCTGGTGGTGGAGGACGAGGACCAGGTCCGGGCGATCGTGGTCGGGCAACTCTCCAGCCTGGGGTACCGGGTCATCGAAGCGAGCAACGGGGAGGTCGCCCTCGAGAAGCTCCGCGCCGACCCCGCGGTGGATCTGCTGCTGACCGACGTCATCATGCCGGGCGCGGTCAATGGCAAGGCGCTCGCCAGCGAGGCGGCCAGAATGCACCCGGACCTGCGCGTGCTTTTCATGTCGGGCTATTCCGACGACGCCATTTCCACGCTGGGCGTGCTGAATCCGGGCGTCAGTCTTCTGACGAAGCCGTTTCGAAAGGCCGATCTCGCAATTGCCGTTCGGCACGCCGTCGAAGGCACCCGCTAGTCGTCCACCTGTCCCATCAGCGTAGCCTGACCGGAAGCTGGACGACGACGCCGGCGAAGACCTGGAACGAGGGAACGCCCGGACCGCTCTGGATCACCGAGTATTGCGGCTCGACGAAGGTGTTGAGGCTGGCGCCGTTCGGCAGCTCGAACACGCGGCCGAGGCCCAGGCCGACCGGGACCACGGCGTTCTTCCCGAGGTCGAACGACGCGATGCCCGAGGAGCGCAGGTAGAATCCGTCGCCCAGGTTGTAGAAGAGCAGCGGCTGCGCCGTAACGGTCTGGAGCGTGCCGTCGAGCGTCTGTTGCCACGAGGCGAGGAGCGTCGTCAGGCCCCAGGCATGGGGTGCGCTGACGACACCCTGGACTCCCGCCTGCCACTTGGACGTGCCCAGCGCCTGGGAGCTGGCCGTCGGCACGACCAGGAGCGGCCCGACTCCGGTCTTCACCGAGCCGAAATAGAGGACCGCGAGGTCGAAGACCGTGAAATCCCCGACGCCATTGACCGCCTTTTCGGGGTCCCACGCGCTGGCGACGACCGGCAGGGACGCACGCATCATCTGGTCGAAGCCGAACAGGGCATGGGGCAGCACGAAGCGAAAGTACCCCTGGTCGGCGCCGCTGGCAGGCCGCTCCGCGAGCACCGGTTGGGCGTAGTTGTGAAACTCGAACGCCATCCGGGGCGTCAGCGGATCGTTGGACCTGTTCAGAAGGTTGTCCGCGCTCGCCTGTGCCATCGCTTGCGCCTGGACGAGGAAAAGGGTGAGCATCACCAGCAGTAAGGTCCGGGGGGCGGACGAGCAGAGAGGCATGCCAGGCATGATCGCATCATTCGAACACGGCTTCATCTTCATCAAGACCCGCAAGACGGCGGGCACCGCCATCGAGCTGGTGCTGAGCAGCCTGTGCGGCGCCGCCGACATCATCACCCCGATCCACCCCGACGACGAGAAGATCCGGCAGGCGCAGGGCTGGCGCGGACCGCAGAACTTCCGTGTCGGGCCGGCTTCGGCGAGCAGCCACGAGGGTGTTCTCGAGAGGGGCGACGAAGCCGACTACCAGGAGATGATGAAGGGACATCCCGGGGGTAACGAGTACTACAACCACATGCCCGCGACCCTGGCGCGCCGGATGCTCGGCGAGGCGTTCTGGCAGAAGGCCCACAAGTGGACGATCGAACGGCACCCATACGAGAAGGCGGTGTCGCAGGCCTATTTCAAGATGTGGTTCATGGGGAAGCCTGCCGCCGCCTTTCAGGACATGCTCGACGAGCTGATCGCCTGCAACGAGATCGACAACAGCGACCTCTATACCATCGATGGCAAGGTCGCCCTCGACGAGATCATCCGGCAGGAGGATCTGCCCGGATCGTTCCAGGCGGTTCTGGCGAAATCCGGGCTCCGGTTCGACGGCGCGCTGCCGCGCGCCAAGACGGTGCAGCGCGCCGACCGGCGACCCGCCACGGAGATCCTGACGGAGCGGCAGAAGAAGGCGATCTACGAATCGTGCCGCGGGACCTTCGAGCTGATGGGCTACCAGCGCTGAAATAGCAGAATCCGGCCCGATAAACGAAATAAACGAAACAAACGAATCGGGCGAAGCGAAAGGCGCGCCCCTGAAGGAATGAGGTAGCCCGGTACCGCCGCCGGGCCGCTGCTAGCGCCGGATCGATACCAGCGGCAGGTCGAACGGGGCGCTGGCGCCCTTGATGTTGTCGGGCAGGGGCGAGTAGGGCGCCCCGGCGCGGACGCCGGCCAGCACGCCCGCGTCGAACTCCGGTTCGCCGCTCGAACTGATGACCGTGGCGCCGAGCAACCGGCCGTCGCGGGCGATGACGATCCTCACCACCGTCACGCCCTGCCGCTTCTGGGTGTTCGACTGGTAGCGGTAGCCCACGATCTTGCGCAGGACCTCGGAAAGATAATTGTCGGCGACCCGGGCACGCGCATAGGTGTCCGCCGGATTGACGAAGCGATGCTGCGACGGCTGCTCGGCAGAAGATGCGGAGGGAGGCCGTTGTGACGGCGCCGTCGAAAGCGGTGAGGGCTTGAGCGCGGGCTTCGGCGCCGGCGGTGGCGGCCTAGGCGGCGTGGCGAGCGCCTGCTGTTGCGGCGGGGGCTTCGCTGCCGGAGCGGGCTCGGCCGGCTTTGCCGGAGCCGCCTGTTGCGGCGGCGGTGCGGCCTTCAGACCCTGTTCCGTCGGCGGCTCCGGGGTGGGCTTCTCGGCCGGCGCGGGCGGCGGTTCGACGCGCGCCTCCACGGGCGGGGCAGGGAGCGGTGGCGCGGCCTCTGGCTCAGTCAGAAGGCTGGGCTCCTCCTTGCTCTCGGGCGGCGGCGGTGCGGCCGGCGGCTCCTTCGACACCTGGTCGGTGGGCGGCGCCTGGGTCGGCCGGTCGCCGGTGACGGGCGCCGGTGGGCGCACGCCGAGATTGATCGGCGGCAGCGCCTGGGGCAGCGGAACCTGCTGCGGCGGCTGGGCCGCGGGCGGCTGCGGAGGCGGCTCGGGCGGCGGCGGGTCCGGCGGCTTGGGCTGCTCGAACGAGACGGTGATCGCTTCCTCGACCGGCGGCGCCGGTGGCTTCTGTTGCGCCAGCCACCACAGCGCCACCGCCACCAGCGCATGCAGCAGGATCGCCAGCGCCAGCGCGACGGGCGACATGCGGTCTGACCGGTAGGAGGAGGCGCTTACGGCGTGGGCCACGGGACGGTTCTACAGCTTCTCGCCTCGATGCTTGGCGTCGTCATCGGGTGGCGTACCGGGTTTGCCGACCGGTTTGAAGGAAAAGCGGAGGCTCGATCCTGCGACTTTCCATCCCCTATGTACCTGAGGACACAGGCGTTTCACCGGCGGGAGGCTCGACCCACATCCATAGCGACGTTCGGTCCCGCCCGCCTCGAACGACGATTCGCTCGCCCGGCTGTGACTCCATGACGGAAGGCAAGGGCTGGAACATCACCGACCAGCAGGAGGACGCCCCCGGGGCCGGCCTGTTTTCGTAGGTTCCTTCGGCATCCATCGTGAGCCTGATCCACTGGACGATGCCGTTTACCGTGCCCCCCGTGCTGGTCAGGCTCACAGTGGCCCGGTGATCGGTGAACGGACCGCCGGAGCCGAAGTCGAAGGAGAAGAGATCCTCCGGGTCGCTTCGCAGCTCCAGCGCCTCGTTTCCCGGCGACAGGCCGATGCGCGCGGCAAAGCCGTTCATCAGCGAGAGATCGAAGCCCTGGACCGATCTCATCTGCCTGGAGGCCAGATTGCGATAGCAGGCAAGCGCGATGCGCACCGAGCCATGCGAGGGAATCACGCGGGTGCCGGGGTTTGCCAGCCGACCGACGGCGTCCTCCATCGACCCGAGGATGTCTTCACCCAGCAGGTTGTTGGCAACGGTCTCGGACACGATGACGTCTGCCGGGCCGGCGAGGTCGGTGCCGATCTCGAGGTCGCTCGAATGCTTGGCCACGATCCGGATGCGGTCGGCATGGCCATTGCGCTCGACGATCTGCGCCGCGGCGGCGGCCATGGCGGCATTCAGCTCGCAACTCACCACCTCGGCTGCACCCGCGCGCGCCGCCATCAGGGCGAGCAGGCCCGATCCCGCGCCGATGTCGAGGACACGGGAGCCCGGGACGACGTTGCGACGCAGAGCGGCGTCGAAGGCTGCATTGCGCGCCGAATCGGCGAGGATCGCGTGATGCCAGTCCGGCACGCTGCATTCCAGGACGAGCAGGGCGATCCGCTCGATCTCCGGGTCTTCGGGGGCGAGGAGGCGTGCCTGGGCTGCGAGTTCGACGGCGCGGCCCGTCTCGCCGCCCTCGATCAGGGCCTTCGCCAGCCGCACCATGCTTCCGGGATCGGCAGCGAGTCGTGAAGTCGTCTCGGGTGCCGAGAGGCGGTTGAGCAACATCGCGCTGTGCTTCTCGATGGTCGTTCGAGGACGCATGGTCATCCGTAGGGCAGGCGATAACCCACAGAAGCGCGCCCGGCCGATCCTGCGGTTTCTCGTCCTTCAATTCGGTGCAATTGCGGTGGCATTGCGGCGGTCGGGTGCCCGCCTGGCAGGCCCCCACCCGGATGCCGGGCGGGGGCTCGTCGCGAGGCTACTTGAATGAGATCGGCGGAGCGTCGTCGACCGAGGGTGGCGCCTGGATCTCGATCGTCACCTTGCTGGGATCGACGCCGGTGCCCTTGTCGAGGCTCGAGGTGACCATGCCGGGGAAGGCGATGACCAGCGCCACCATGATGACCTGGATGCACACGAACGGCACGGCGCCCCAGTAGATCTGCGCCGTGGTGACGCCATCCATCAGCTTGCCCGTGACCTTGTCGACATAGCTTCCCTCGGGCGCGACCGATCTCAGATAGAACAGGGCGAAGCCGAACGGCGGGTGCATGAACGACGTCTGCATGTTCACGCCCAGCAGCACGCCGAACCAGATCAGGTCGATGCCCAGGGCTTCGGCGGGCTTCACCAGCAGCGGAATGATGATGAAGGCCAGTTCGAAGAAGTCGAGGAAGAAGGCCAGGAGGAAGATCAGGATGTTCACGACGATCAGGAAGCCGATCGGTCCGCCGGGAAGCCCAAGGAGGAGGTGCTCGACCCACTGATCGCCGTTGACGCCGTAGAAGCTCAGGCTGAAGACGCGCGCGCCCACCAGGATGAAGATGACGAAGGCCGTGAGCTTCGCGGTCACGTCCATCGCCTGGCGCAGCAGGGCGAAGTCCAGGCGGCGATTGGCGAGCGCCAGGAGCACCGCGCCGGTGGCACCCATCGCACCACCCTCCGTCGGAGTTGCGAGACCGATGAAGATCGTGCCCAGAACCAGGAAGATCAGCGCCAGCGGCGGCATCATGACGATGACGACCTGCTGGGCGAGCCGGCTCAGCAGCCCGAGGCTGAAGGCGCGGTTGGCCACGGCCAGAACGTAGGCGATCAGGCCCGCCATCGACGCGGCCCAGATACCCTCCCAGTGCAGCCCGTACGCCAGCACCAGGCTGCCGGCCACGACGCAGGCCAACAGCACCAGCAGCGATGTATAGCCGGCGCTGCCATTGTCCTCCTTGAGCTGGCGTGCTTCCGGCGGCAGTGCGGGCGCCACATTCCGGTTGAAGATCGTCCGGGAAAAAACGTAGCCGACATAAAGTCCCGTGAGGACGAAACCCGGGATGAGCGCGCCCTTGTACATGTCGCCGACCGATCGGCCGAGCTGGTCGGCGAGTACGATCAGGACGATGCTGGGCGGAATGATCTGTGCCAGGGTGCCCGAGGCCGCGATGACGCCGGACGCGAGTTTCCGGTCGTATCCATAGCGCAGCATGATCGGCAGCGAGATCAGGCCCATGGAGATGACGGAGGCCGCCACCACACCCGTCGTGGCGGCAAGCAGCGCGCCGACGAACACGACCGCGTAGGCGAGGCCGCCGGGCAGCGGGCCGAACAGCTGCCCGATCGTGTCGAGCAGGTCCTCCGCCATGCCGGATCGTTCGAGGATCAGTCCCATGAAGGTAAAGAACGGGATCGCGAGCAGCGTCTCGTTCTCGATCACGCCGTAGAGTCGATTGGGAAGCGCCTGCAGCAGGTTGGGCGTGAACAGACCCAGTTCGATACCGACGATCGCGTAGAGCAGTCCCAGGGCACTCAACGAGAAGGCGACCGGGTAGCCGAGCAGCAGGAAGAAGATCAGCGACACGAACATGATCGGGGCCATCTCGGCCTTGACCCAGCCCGCGAGCACGCTTTGCGGCGCGAAGAAGGAAGACACCACCAGCACGGCGATGAAGATGAGGAAGAGATAGAATATCCCGCGAAGAATTTTCATGGCGCGGGCCTCAGTGCGACGACGGTGCGGTGCGAGGATCGACATAGACCCCGCGCATCACGCCCACCTGCTTGATGATCTCGGAGATGCCCTGCATCAGCAGCAGGACAAAGCCGACGACCATCATCAGCTTGACCGGCCAGCGGACCAGGCCGCCGGCATTGCTGGAATGCTCGTTGATCCGTACCGACTCCAGGAAATAGGGCCAGCAGAAGTAGATCATGATCAGGCAGAGCGGCACGAGGAAGAAGACATGGCCGAACAGGGCGATGCGGTGGTTGGCCCGGTCGGACAGGTGGCTCGCGATGATGTCGATCCGGATATGCTCCTTGCGGAGCAGCGCGTAGCCGGCGCAGCCCATGAACACCGCAGCGAACATGTACCACTGCATTTCGAGCCAGCCGTTGGAACTCACGTTTAGGAATTTGCGGGAAATGGCGTTCAGGGTGCTGACCAGAACCATGATGAGGATCAGCCAATAGAGCGAGCGTCCGACGAATTCCGTTATGCGGTCGATCGCTGCACTCAGTTTGAGAAGTGCCGCCATATCTCGAAGCCCCCCGTCCTCACTTATTTCTTATCAGACACGAGTCATTCTAATGCCGATTTTTGCCTGTGCCAGAAAATCCGGATGGCAGAACTACTAAATCGAGATGCAAATTCGCGGCTGGTTCGCGCTCAGAAGAAGATCAAGGTCAACAACAGGAAGAGCGGGAGGAGGATGCCGCACGACCACGCCATGTAGCCGAAGAAGCTCGGCATGCGGATGCCGGCTTCCTCGACCACCGCCTTGACCATGAAGTTGGGAGCGTTGCCGATGTAGCTGTTGGCGCCCATGAACACCGCGCCGCAGGAAATCGCCGCCAGGGTGCTGGCGAGGGCTCCCATCAGCACGTTGGGATCGCCGCCGGCCAGGTTGAAGAAGACGAGATAGGTCGGGGCATTGTCGAGGAAGCTCGACAGGATGCCGGTCAGCCAGAAGTACCAGATGTCGTTCGGCTGGCCGTCGGGGCCCGTGACCAGCGCGACCAGCGGCGCCAGGGCCCCATCCTTGCCGGCGCGCAGGATGGCCAGCGCCGGTGCGATGGTGATGAAGATGCCGGCGAACAGCTTCGCCACTTCGAGCATCGGAGCCCAGCTGAAGCCGTTGTCGAGGCGCGACGCCCGTGATGTGAGGCGCAGCGACAGGAAGCAGATCGCCACCAGGACCAGGTCGCGCAGGACGTTCTGCAGTTCGAGCGTGACGTGGAAGACCGTGAAGCGGATGCCGGGATTCCAGGTGCCACTCGCCAGCACCGCCCCGACGATGACCGCCAGCAGGATGATGTTGACGCCGCCCTCGATCCGCACCGGCGTTTCCGGCGTGGGATCGCGTTTCGGCCTGCCCTCCTTGCGGTACCAGTAGCTGTCGATTGCGTAAAACAGGGCCAGCAGCACGATGGCGCAGACCAGCATCTCCGAGAACAGATTCGTCGTCGTCCAGAAGAAGCTCACGCCCTTAAGGAAGCCGAGGAACAGCGGCGGATCGCCGAGCGGCGTCAGTGCACCACCGACGTTCGATACCAAGAAAATGAAGAAGACGAAGACATGGATCTTGTGGCGCCGGTCGTCGTTGGCGCGGATCACCTGCCGGATCAGCAGCATCGAGGCGCCGGTCGTGCCCATCCAGCCGGCCAGCACGGTGCCGATGGCCAGCA